>Ga0187827_10003194_pt1 | contig 21495 bp, 23 predicted proteins | sample ETNtaG_39_FD_167969 | JGI IMG/M metagenome (GOLD analysis project Ga0187827, IMG submission 167969) | Marine microbial and viral communities from oxygen minimum zone, Eastern Pacific Ocean - ETNP2014_SV_150_PacBio MetaG (Illumina Assembly) | ecosystem: Environmental > Aquatic > Marine > Hypoxic... | reverse complement strand
CTGGAACTTCATGAATAATTTCCGAAGATATCAGTCACCAGCTATGATTGAAGGAATTGCGAAGAAGCAATGGACATGGAAGGATTTTTTAAGTTATAGTTTTGCGGTGTAAATGAGAACAGTACCGAAAATTCTTCTGCTGTCGCAGAAGCCGGGGGCAAGCCCCCTTTTTCTTTGGAGCTTTTGATTTTGGGGTCGGCCCTGCGTACTTTAACGTCGCAGGCCCTTTAAGATAGAAAAGAAAATATTATAAAGAACAACGTGAACAAGGTGTCAAGGCTCGTACATAACTATTTATAACATGAAGCGGCATCTGCGTTACACGCGATACCGCGCACATTGCTAAGCTGAAAACTTCGACTTTCTGTCGAACTTTTCACCGTTGACAATATGCACAATATCGCATGTCTATAGCATTTATTAACTTACAGGAGCGATTCGGATGGCATACAAGGTAAGAATGGTCGAGATGGCTGGTAAACTGTATTTGGAGATACCTTCGGAGGTCCAAGAAGACCTTGAGATAAACCCCGATGGGTTGGCATCCGTTAAGGTGTATAACAGGCGCTCGTTTCTCGTGGAAATAAACGTCAGCGCAGATGCAAAGAGATCAAAATGCGAGTCGTGCCTCCAGAGAGATGGGAAATTCATGTGTAAATTATGCAAGCATTGGATCTGCTCGTCGTGTTTCTGGGAAATGGGAGGCATCTGCCGCAAGTGCATGGGAAAGTGAATCGGGTGCATCCGAATGATAACCATCAATGCCAGCTCCCAGGATGCTGTGGTGCTTCGTTATCTGCTGGAAAAATATCCCGTGACCGTGAAGGAACTTGCTGATATGCTTACGCTTCCAAAAAGAACGTTGGATCAAGTTATAAAGCGGCTGAAACGGAGAGGCATTATCGTGTTGGAGCCGCTGCCCGGCAAGACCTATGTGCGGTTGGTGCGTCATGATATCAAGTTCGTCGGCATCAATCCATCACAGAGAAAGGCATTGAAACATACCGGTAAAAGTGGGAAAAAGGGAGCTGAGGCGGAAGATGTGTCAATGGCATATCAATGATACGATTTTTGAATATTAATATGGTATGGTTGGTTTGAATGTCACAAAAAAAATTACCGAAAGACGTTGTGAACATCCAAAAACCTTTGATAAAAGCCCCGCGAATTCTCTTACATATCTGCTGCGCACCATGCTCTACCTACTCAATAGATCTATTAAGATCGGAGGGTTGGAAGGTCACGGGGTATTTTTACAATCCAAACATCTATCCGTTCGAAGAATTCGAAATAAGACTCGATGCTGCAAAGCAATACTCTGAAAAGGTGAGAATTTCTCTCGAGATAGGTGGCCATGATAATGATCAATGGGAGGTGGCAATAAAGGAATACGCCCATCTTGGGGAAGGATCCCGAAGGTGCCGGGAATGTATTTCATTCAGACTGGAAAACTGTGCGCGTCTTGCGGCCGACTTGAAATTCGATGCCTTCGCCACAACACTCACCATTTCGCCCCACAAGAACAGCAAAACTATTTTCGAAATTGGCGGCGAAATGGGGGAAAGATATGGTGTGAGGTTCGAGCCCTACAATTTCAAGAAAAAGGACGGTTTAAAAAAAAGCATTTTCATATGTCGGGAGCATGGGATACAAAGGCAGGATTACTGCGGCTGTAGGTATTCACTGAAAGAAAAGGAAAAGGTCCGAAAAGAAAGGCCGCCGAAAAATAGTTAATTGCTTTTCTTCGCCTTGTCCTTCAGGCGTTTCGAGCGGCCTTTTGCGTTAAATCCTGTTGTGATGTCGAGAAATTTATTGTATTTTTTCCTGGAATCCATACCGGTCTCGACATCAACATCCGGGTCCATTGTGGTATCCACCATCATCGTGCTCTTGTCCTTCACCCAGGCAATGAGAGGAGAGAGGGCCCCGTATTTCACGTGGCATTTGCCGTTTTCCTGCGAAACGTATGATTCTCCAAACACATCTTTCATAATTTCGAATAGCTTTGTCCCCTCGACATTCTTATAGTTACCTCGTTTTATATCCTGCTCCATCATTTTTAACACCCAGGTGATTCGTCGGTCTTTGAACGGTGAACCTCCATCTTGTGATTTATAATTTTGGGATATACCACAGGTTAAATTAAATAACATTTGTGAAATAATAGTTTGTCAGGATTATTGTTTATAAAAACAAGGTGGTAAGAAAAATGGAGTTGAAAGATCATATCACGAAGTTACTTGCGTTCATCATTATTTTATTACTTATCGCTAATTTCAACTTTCTGTGGGATATTGATCATGCGGGATCAGATGGATATGAGTCTTCGGTACATATGGATGACCATTGCCCGGATAAAAATCCTGTACCATCTCCATTCTCTACCACTTCTCAAAAGGATACACGTGCAGTCCGTAATTATCTTGAGGACCTTAACGCGCAGTACAACTGGATAGATATAAGTCAGACCGGCACGTCGATCTTCCTGAGCGACGACGATTACGAGCAGGTAAACATGGGGCTAACCTTCAATTTTTATGACACGCCCTTCACCTCCTGCTTCATCTGTTCCAACGGCATGATCGTTTTCACTAACACCAGCCGTCCAAGGGAATTCGAGAACGAACGGTTCCCATCGAACGTGTTTACATATTTTATCGCTCCGTTGTGGGATGACCTTTATCCTCCTGAAGGGGGATCCATATACTACAAGAAGCTAACGAACCCTGACCGTTTTGTGGTATCCTATCAGGGGATTCACCACATCGACGATTGGGGTGGTGGTGGGCAGGGCAACATATTCCAGGTAATATTGGATGCCAGTACGGATATGATAACATTCAACTATCAGACCCTCTGGGGCCAGAATTCTCCCACCGTGGGCTTGAACATGGGCGACGGAACCTATTTCAACATGCCTTTCTTCAACCAGAATCCTCCCGGTTTGCCCCGTTCACTCAAATTCTTCACCACCATACCCCCGGTACCGGACGGCATGGCCCTTCGCAGTGCGGACGGTTATGGTAATATTTGTTACACGGAGTATAGGCTGTACACCCTTGGGATCAATATGACAACGTACGAGGGCCTGGATGATATCTCCGATCTGAAGATAAAACTGGATTACAACAATACGAACATAACGCTTGGTTACAACGGCACATATCGTAAATTCTACAAGGAAGGCGACCCGCAAGAACACATCCACCTTCTCGATACTTCCTCTTACCGGAATGACGGTATCGACAAGTGGTGGTTGTATTTCAACGTAACTTTCAACTTTACCTTTCCCCACGAAGATAAGATAGACTGCCTAATCAGGACGGCTGGGAAATGCGGGATCACCCTTGATTACTGGTTCTCAGGTGTCTTCAGGGTTGAGAACGACCTTGAGTTTCAGGGTACTCCTGCATTCGAGGGAGAATATCAGGGTGTGCTAAATGAGAATGATTGGATACGCGGAGGGGAGATGATATCGGCATCCGGTCTCAGGGTGATCTACCAGAATTCGGCAGGGGTGATTCCCGATGACGAGTATTTCGACATCAAGGTGTATGACAAGGCGGGAAATGCCTGGTGGGATAACGAATCCAGCGGGGAGCAGTTTGCCCTGAATATAACTGCTAAGGACGAATCCGATATTGATGAGGAATACACTATTACCATGGAAAACATACCTGACGCGGGAGAATGCGCCCAGGACCTGATCTTCCCGTTAAAGGTGGATGGCGACGACCCGGATCCTCCTGATAATCTGGTATGTCATGCAAAGAGCTTCAAGAACGATGAAACTGAATACACTAACGAATCCACGGCCTACGTGACATGGGACTCCGTGGAGGATGCTCACTCGGGCCTTAAAGGGTATTACCTATCACAGTTGGACGAATCGGGAACGCTCAACGGGACCTTCATCGAAGATACTCAGAAAGAAGTGGACCAGCTCAAGGAAGGACTTGCTCCCGTTTACGTCTGGTGTGTTGACAACGTGGGGAATATAGGTGAAGCCTCCGCTTCGGAGATCATGGTCGATAGGACCGGCCCCATATTCAGGAACCTGACGCCTGTTGATGGTGAGTGGCATTCACAAAGAAGTGTGGAATTCTCGGTGGAGATATGGGACCTGAACGGATCGGGGGTGGACGGCAGCACCGTTGAGTATGCACTGTCCACAGAGGGTCCATTCAGCTATTCCTTCTGGGTTCCCGTGTGGGTGGACCCGGTGGCCGAGTTCGTGAATCCTTCCCTCAACTATAAATTCGGGGAAGGGGACGGCAATTACGTGAAATGGCGGGCAAAGGACATGGCTGCCAACGGTTATATGGAATCCGCACCGGTGAACATCAAAATTGATACCACCTATGTAGATTTTGCCACCGAACTCACTGAACAGGTGGATTGGTACGATTCCAGTGAAATCACAACAGGTATTTACGTCAGGGACCTCGGAAGCGGCGTGAATCTGAGCTCTTTCGAAGTAAGGATATCCACTGCGGGGTCCACCGGTTTCGGGGAATGGATGCCAGTGGATGTGGAAGACATTACCGAAGCGGACATTGAGGACTCAAGGGTTGGATCCACGGGTCTGTCCACCGATGACTGGTCCGACGAGGGGGCTTATAAGATAACGACCACCTTTACATATGCAGAAGGGGCCGACAACTACATCATGTTCCGCGGAACGGATATGGTGGGGAATCCACTTGGTTCATCGGAGAAATTCAACCTTAAGGTAGACACCTCTCGTGTATATTTCAGACAGTTCACCCCCGGGGAGGACGAGTACTCCAACAAACGGGAAGTGGAATGTTTCATCGAGCTGAAGGACGACGGGTCCGGGGTTGATCCAAAAACGGTTGAATATTCCGTTGCGAATGAGGCGGGGGACACCGGGGTGGGGGGCGACGAAAAGAAATTTGGGCCCTGGAAGAAGGCTGTGAACGTGGTTGTGGGCAACCCGACCCAGGTTTCAATGGATATCGAATTCGAGTGGGGGCGGGACAACTTCATCAGGTGGCGAGCGGACGATCTGATTGGTTCCGGCTATAATATATCCCCTTCGTACAGGATATGGGTCAACTCCAACCCGGAACCCGTAATTTCCCTGCCCAAGGACGGTTTCAATACGTATGATGACATGGAAATATTGTTTGATGCTTCGAATTCCAGCGACATGGACGGCGACGCGATCAATTTCACGTGGTATACGAACCGGAGCAAGAACGTACCGCTGAGTACCGAATCGCTCTTTAGGGAAAAGCTTGCGGCGGGACATCATCTTATTACTTTACATGTGGATGACGGACATGGGAACAATCTTACCAGTACGATAAAGGTGAACGTGAAAGAAAGAGACGATGGGAGTGGCGATCTCTTTGGTTTTTCATCGGACGGCACGGTCCTATGGCTTATTATCGGTCTATGTATACTCATACTGATAGCGGCTATTTTGATACTCTTCTTCGTTGTGCGTAAAAAAGGAGCCAAGGACGGTAAAGAAAAAGAGTTAATGAGTCCTCCCGGACCTCCTGGTCTGGAACCGGCAACGGCAGTTGAGCAGGAACGGTTTCACCCGCCCATGGAAGATCAGGAAGGGCCGAGAAGCTTCCCGCCACCGCAGGATATTTATGTACCCGCGCCTGGAACAAGCGTGGAAACACAGGGTGAAATTCCAGGCCCACTTCCCGAGCTTTCTGCCGGTGATTCCACTGAGGGGGATCAATTGGCCCTTCCCGCGTGGTCGGAGAATGTGCAGCCCGTTGAACCAGCACCGATTAAAGCAGTTGGAACTCCCCCTCAGGCTGTGGCAAGTACTTCTGCCGAACCTACCGAGGCCGCAGAGCATGTCGCTATCGCCGAGAAGGATGGAGTGGTACCTGGCGCGGAGGCCCCCGCAAAAACGTCTTCCAGTATTGGCGACGCCCTGGAAGCATGGTCATTGGATTTCGAGAAGAAAACTCCCGCTCCCAAGCCCATAGTGGAAGCATCGTCCATGAACGAGCCTTGGCCTGATATTGGGAATTTTCCGACAGTTAGCTCCGAGGGGCCGGAGGCATCATCTCCCACTGAAGCGGTGGCAGAGACCACAGAGGATGAAGTACGGGAAGTAGTTCTCACATGCTATTCATGCAGCAGTGATTATGCGGCTTCCATCAGTGAATTACCCATAATCGTAGTGTGCCCGCACTGTGGTACGGAAGGACAGATAGACTCGCTCTAGGTCAGGATGTCCGTGGCGGTACTGGATTTTATTTATTACGCGCGAGTTGATGTGCTTTGTAGTTTTTCATCTCACCATAAACCTTATATAATTGTCCCAAGAACGTTCCAATCTCCTTAATATAAGCCTCGGCCATACCATCATTATACCAAAAGGTGATTGTGATGGTACAGAAAAAAGTTATCAAAAAAACTCGGAAAAATGAAAAGAAAATGGAACGCGAAGTTAAACTGATCCTCGGTGGGATCGGTGCGATCGCCCTGCTGCTTGCGGGGATCATTGTGGTACTGACGGTTGATTTCGGACCCGAAGAAGTAATTCCGGAACCGGAGAAGCATCCGAATCTATTTATCGACGAGGTAAGGTTCGTAAATTCGAAATCGAACACTAGATCGAACGAAGACGACCACACTGTTGAAGCCACTGTGTTCTTCACAAATAACGGGGATGCGACATCGAAGGGCGTCGAACTGGAGATATTTGCCATGGTGACCAAGACGAACATGGCCGAGGACAGCGAGAGCGTAAAGGTGGGTGACGTAGCATCCATGAAGACGAAAAAGGCCACTTTCAACCTGGATCTGCCTAAGGGCAACGAGTACAAGATAGATCTTCTAGTGTTCGAAGATGGGATGATCACGAAAAAAGGCTACGGGACGGTTAAGATCGAGGAGGAGACGGATGTATCGGCACAGCAGTTCAAGACGACTGAGTCAAATAAAAATTGGAATAGTACAGGTCCCAACAATTACGTCGATGTAGAAGAGGATAGGGGTAAGGAAGCAGCAGATTCGGGAGCCAGTATAATGATTGTATTTCTCGTCCTCGCCATAATCTTCGTCATTGTTGTCCTATCAATTTGGGCTGCAAGAAGAAAGGAGCACAGTAACGAAAATACTGACAAAGAAACACATGATATAAACAACGGTATCCCAAAATACTGAATTGGAAAAAACGGATGAAAACTTAAACTGTTTAAAGAGGGGTTATACTCCTCTTTTTTCCATTATTTATTGATGGAGAATACCATTAAATAAACCGACAGTAATAACTTACAATAATATGAAGGAGGAACCATGATAGCGTTTTCAAAGAAGAAATATCATCATTTACTTGTTATCATATACATAATAATTATTCTCTCGGTCACCAATCTCTCCTCTGCTGATGCAAAAGGTGTGACCGTCGGAGGATTCGTTTGGGATAAAAAAGACAAACCCGTAAAGGAGGCCGAAATAGTTTTGTCTGAAATAAATGGGTCTTATCAACAAAGTAATCTCACAAATGAATTTGGAGAATATCGTTTCTATAACGTACCTCAAGGTAATTATTCAATATCCTGTTTCTATAAAGAGAAATTATATTATAAAGTAAATCAAACTATAAATTTCTCGGCTTATGTCAATAGAAGTTTTAAAATTCAATGGGACACTAACAGCACAGGTCCCAACAATAACGTCGATGTAGAAGAGGATAGAGGTAAGGAAGCAGCCGATTCCGCAGCCAGTATATTGATTCTATTCACTGTCGCCACTATTATAATTCTTCTCCTTTCCCTCGCCATCTTCTCCCGCATCCGCAGAAGCCAGTTGCTCAAACACGACACCCGGCAGCGCATCTGCTCTCACATCCAGGAGAACCCTGGCAAGCATTTCACTGCCCTCAAGAACGAACTTGCCTTATCCGCCGGCGTGATGACTTATCACCTCGACCGTCTTGAAAGGGAGAATTTCATACTTTCGCGGATGGAAGGAAAGTTCAAGCGCTTCTACCCGCCCCGCTGGGATCATAAACCGGAGCTCCACATAACGCCGATACAGGAAACGATACTGGAGCAGATCAAAAAGCAACCTGGCATATCACAGAGCGACATTACAAAAAAGATCGGTCGGAACAGGAAAGTGGTGAACTACCAGGTGCATCAGCTGGAGGATATGGACCTAATCGCCATTGAGAAGGACGGTAGGGAATCAATGTGCTATTTCGTCAGGAATGCGTGATGGACGAATTCAGCAGTTATTTCGGTTCTGGTCGTCGGTTGACAACAACCGACAAGGGGGGCAAGCCCCCTTTCATTTATTTTTTTATTTTTTTGGGGGCCGGGCCGCCGTTTGCTGAAGCTCGGCGGCCCTTTTAAGATTGAAGAAATAATCATCTCAAAGGATTGTTAGCTCCCGAGATGGGGAATTCGTCGCCCATTAATCGTAATCCAAATGCTGTATAATAATCCTGGATGACTAACGAGTATTGGGATGATTAAGCTTAAGTTGACCCTTACTAAACTCTTGAAAGACCTGCAATCTTTTATATTATCAAGTACATGGGGGTTTTGTACTATTTACGGTGATCATATGGAACCACAAAGGGAAGGAACGAATCCAAAGAGCGAAATGCCGGGTACTGGCTATTACACTTTTCTCGTAGTATTTGGAATAATTCTCATGATCGCAGGAATCGTAACGGGTGTCATGTTGATGAGAGATCCTGAAGATTCCGCCGTTCATACTCTGAATTTCCGAAAACTTAACTCGTATGCAAGAACTCTAGAAAAAGGTCATTACCAGATATGGTACGTTGACATATACGGTGAGTACGATCTGGTGGAGGGGAATGACCCTGGAGAAGTGTATGTGAAGGATTCCAGTGGAGGTAACGTTCTCCTCATTGAGGAAGACGCTTCCATAGAGGGGGAATACGATGAATGGGTGATATTCGCCTCCTTCGAGGCAGAGGAAACGGGGGAATATACTTTCACAACCTCCAAGGCCGTTGAGATATACATAACTACGCCTTACTTGGAGGAACCCTACTATTATACTCTAGTGCCCTTTGCAATCGGCTGTGGTGGTGGATTGGCGCTGATGTATGTGGGCATTGCTTACATAAAGCGTATTCAACAGATGAGAGAAGCGGAAAAAAAGGCCAAGATAGAGTATTGGCAGGGTTGATCTCCGAACCCATGCACATGGGGGATGACATCTCGGTAATCCCCGGCGTCTGATCTCTTAATGTTATCCTTTTTTCTGTAGTTTTTTGGAATTTCCAATGAGCTTTTCGTAGTATTCCGAGCTCCCCGTTTCGAGAATTTCCAGAATTATATCCTCTGTAACCTGGCCCACACCGCTTAGCTTTTTTAGGTCCCCCTTGATGGAAGACAGCGGTTCATCCAGCTTGGAGATCGAATGAGCGGCATAACCATAGGGCGATCTTCTCCGTTCCAGTTTAAGAATATAGTTGGAGTGACCCCCTAATCATGGACAATGAGTTAAGCAACATGAACACCATGGGGGTGTCATATGGGAAAGAAACGAAAAAGGTACTCAAAGGAGACCAAAATCTCTGTTGTTCGTGAGCTAGAGAGCGGTGTCAGCCCGGCGGAAATCTGTCGGAAATATGGAATCCATCCTTCAATACCGAACCGGTGGAAGAAAGAATATTACGAAGACCCCGACCGGGCATTCAGTGGAAATGGAAACATCTACAAGCTAGAGGCAAGGAATGCCGAGCTCGAAAGACTGGTTGGCCAGCTCTATGCTGAGAATGAGTTTTTAAAAAAAGCTATCACCAACTTGGGGAAGAAGACGAACGAGGAAAGAAAGTTAGCAAAACGGAGGCGGGATATATGAGCATTCAAGAGAACCGCAGGGATCCCTGCCCCCTACCGATCTCCAGGGCGGCAGCACTTCTCGAAATCCCAAAGTCGGGTTACTATAGCTGGATAAAGCAATCCAATAATGCTCGGGACAAAACGGAAGACGATAGAATGATCCTGGAAGGGATAAAAAAAATCGTCGAGGAATTTTCTGGATATGGGTATCGACGTGTGAAATGGGAACTTCGAAATCGAGGATTTCGGGTAAATCACAAACGGGTCCATCGACTCATGAGAGAGAACGGGTTGCTATGCAAAAAAGGCAGAAGATTCCGACTAATAACCACGGATTCCGACCATGATAATCCGATCTATCCAAACCTGATAAAAGATATCCGTATAACACATCCGGATCAGATCTGGGCGTCTGATATCACATATATTGAATTGGACCATGGATTTGCCTATCTAGCAACGGTTCTTGATATTTATACACGTAAGTGTATCGGGTGGAAATTGAGTAGAAATATCGATGCCGAGTTGGTCCTCGAAGCACTCGATATGGCAATCAAAGTCCGCTGGGATCCAGAAATGGAGAATCCGATTCATCACTCGGATCGCGGGGTCCAGTATACCTCGAAAAAATACGCCCAGTGCCTCAAAGAGCACGATATCCGGATTAGCATGAGTAGGAAGGGAAATCCTTACGACAATGCGTACGCCGAGAGCTTCTTCAAGACACTGAAGTGCGAAGAAGTATATCTCAACGAATACAAGGATATTGATGAGGCATGGAAATACATATCAAGATTCATAGAGGACGTGTACAATCTGAAAAGGCTGCATTCGTCCCTGGGATACAAATCTCCTATCGATTTTGAGAAGGAGATAACTTTAAATAGTGTTGCTTAACTCATTGTCCACCTACGGGGGGTCACTCCAATGACCTTTTTACATTGTGTATTTAAGATTATTAGTGATATAACAAACGGTGGCGAAAGTATGAAAAACACGATAATATTGGCAATGTTAATATCGACGGTTGTATTATTTTCCTCATTTGGTTTTACTGGTACCAGTGAGGGAGAGAATACAGGTACGAGAGCAAATGTTGGAACGAAATTCTATTTCAACGAGACGTTCAATATCGATCCCGCCTGGAATGCTGACGACGTCAGTGTCGTTGTGTTCGTTCAGAGCATAAACAAGGTTAGGAAGAACATGAATAATGATGCTGGTAGGCAGTACGATTCATACGAAGCGATCCAGTCTACAATAGATTTTCTGGACACTTCTATCAAGGACACCGGTTCCCAGAAAAGAGTTTTTGGTGAGTGCTTTACCGCCACATGGTGCGGCTACTGCCCGGGTTCCATTGGGGCACATGACAGACTGGTCAGCGATCCCACCTACTTTCCGGATAAATACACTTTGATAGAATGGCATGCAGCCAGCAGCGCCAACGGATTGGGTAATGCCGACGCAACAGCGAGGTTCAATTACTACAACTGGGGTGGTGCGATCCCATTCACTGTTTTCGACGGTGTTATAGGACATATCGGTGGCAGTACAAATCCCAATCAAACCTCCATAGATACCACCTACAAGGGTTACATAAACGGCAGAACGGGAAATCCGAGTCCCGTTGGCATCACAACTTTTGGAAAGAAAGCGGGGGTGAACAGCTGGATCAACGCCACCCTTGAGGTTAAATCGATCCCTCCGGACGAGCTCTACAAGGTTAATTTCGTTATCGTTGAGGATATTAAGGTAGATAAGAATAATGACCCATGGCAGGGAGGTAACGTGAGTCAGGCGATCTATCGCTATCATGCGAGAAAGGTGATAAACTCACACCAAATTAATCTCGGCAATGCGGCTCCAGTGGTTTCTATAGATTATCCCGTGGGTACGGAAGTGGTAACTGGAAACCTTCAGATCGACTGGACTGCAAGCGATCCGGATGATGATACTATCGAAATATCAATCGATTACAGGAAAGGAAGCGGTAGCTGGACCAGCATTGTATCTGATATTCCCAATTCCGGTTCCTATATCTGGGACACCACAACCGTGGACGATGGATCGAACTATCGTCTGAAGGTTTCGGCGAAGGATTCAGCGGGCAAGGAAAACTTTGCAGACATGGGCCCCACCTTTGAGATCAAGAACGATTTTGCTCCCATTGTCAGTTTGCTATCACCGGTTGGTGGGGAGCTTTGGGACGGAAACCAGACAATCACCTGGACTGCCACCGATGACCGGGATGATGACGAGGACCTGGGGATAAAACTCGAATACACAAGGAATGATGCAGACTTTTCCATCATCTTTTCCAACCTCGATAACACCGGCAGTTACAAATGGGACACCACCCGGATGGTTGACGATGATTCCTACAAGATAAGGATAACCGCCCGTGATACAAAGGGACAGGAGTCCACAGCAATGTCCCCGATGGCCTTTGAGCTCTCCAATGGCATTTATGAGGACACGGATAATGACGGAATGCCGGATTGGTGGGAAGACGAGTATGATCTGAACCTGGATTCGGACAACGATCGTTCACTGGATCCCGATGATGATGGTCTCAAGAACTTCGAGGAGTACCAGCACGGAACACACCCGAAGAATGGTGATACTGATAATGATGGCATGGATGACGGCTGGGAGATCGAGATGGGACTGGATCCCATGTCGGATACGGATGCAGGGTTGGACGATGACGACGATGGCCTGACCAATGTTCAAGAGTTCTTGCAGGGAACTTTTCCAGATACCGCTGATAGCGACCATGACGGAATGCCTGACGGCTGGGAGGTGGAACATAATCTGGCTCCCATGGACTTCAGCGATGAGGAAGGCGATCCCGATGTGGACGAACTGGGCAATCAAAAAGAATATGAAACCGGAACCGACCCCCGGGACAGTGATACGGACAGTGACGGTTTGACAGACGGCTGGGAAGTGCTTTATGGTCTTGATGCCCTCGACGAACTTGACTCTGATCTGGACGGGGACCAGGATGGCCTGACCAACAAGGAGGAGTATGATCTGGGCCTGGACCCCACGGACCCCGACATGGATGGAGATGGCCTGCCCGACGGTTGGGAAGTTAATAATTCTCTTGATCCGCAATACTCCTATGATGCAAAGATGGACAATGATACCGATGGCCTATCCAACGAGATGGAGTACACTTTGGGCTCCGACCCCATGAAGCTGGACAGTGATTCTGATGGAATGCCGGATGGTTGGGAAGTGGAATACGATTTCGACCCTGTGGACCCCACCGACGCTGATGGGGATAAGGATGGGGATAACGTAAGCAATCTCGATGAATTCAATGGGCTTACGGATCCCTCCATGGTGGATTCGGATCGCGACGGCTTGCCGGACGGATGGGAGTTGGATCACGGATTGGATCCGAATTTGAAATCGGATGCTGATGATGATACCGATGGAGACGGTCTTACAAATCTCCAAGAGTTCGACGGCGGACACAATCCTAACAAAAAAGACAATCCGAACCCGATAGAAGAGGAAGATGATGACGATACCGACCCCACAAGCGGTACGGGTGGAGACAAACCCGCGTCCAAGAGTGAATTCCCGTGGGTGGTAGTGATTATAGTTGCTATCGTGCTGATATTGGGAATCGGTGGATTGGTGTTGGCACTTGTCCTCAGGGGCAAGAAAGCTGATGAAGGGAGCGACCTGGGACGGGTTTCGCCGGAAGAGGATGTCTACAAGAATCTTTACGGTTCTTCCGCCGAAGATGCACCGGACGAAGAAGCACTGGCCGAAGAGACAGCTCCACCTGTGGTAACAACGGATTACATCTCACCTCAGGAAAGTAGCAGCCCGGTATGTACCAAATGCGGCAAATCCTCTGAATACTTCCAGGAATACGATTGTTACTGGTGCGAACCTTGCCAGGATTACGTGATGACCGAGCCCTCGTCCATGGAAACGCCTACGGTTGCGAAACCGGTCAAAAAACCGGTTGCCCGGCGACGAGTGGTCAAGAAGCCACTGTGAACGATAGACCAATAACCGGAGTGCCCCCCTTTGGGAACTCTTGAACGTATCCTTTCAGAGTTTCCACGGATACTATCAGGTGAGCATCTGTCAGTGATTTATTTTGAACGTGGAATTATGTAATGCAGCATACTTGCTATGTATGCTTCGATTAGTGAAAGCTTTAAATATCATTTCCTGTATTTCCATAATAGCCGCAGAGTAGTTCGGTGTGAAAGGGAAGTTTTTCCGTCGTGAAGTTTGGCAAGCCGAGCTTTCATTTTTCACTGTCACTTCGGCAATTACATAAATAAAGGTGAGAAATTGTATTATGAGAATGAGCAGAATATGGGCCAACAGCGCTCCCCCCCGATAAGGGAGGGAGAACAATACGATGTGCGAATAGAGAGCCTGGGACGCGAAGGGGACGGGATTGCCAAGGTCGAGAATTTCGTTGTTATCGTCCCTAATACCAAGGTTGGCGATAATATCAAGATCAGGGTAACGAAGGTGTCTCGCCGAGTTGCCTTTGGTGAGGTAATTAAAGGAGAAGCGGAAGAGACCGAAGAAATAGAAGAAATGCAAATAATAGATGAATAGATCGATAATTCAACAGGGGCGGTAATACGCCCCTTATTTCCATCTCATTGGATATTCTTTCCTTTTAACAGTGAGATGACATTTATTAATAATAACAGATTGGATTATGTATCTGGTTCAGGAAAAAGTAGAATTAAGTTAGTTCTGAGTACCATTGGGTATTAGAGTCCCAGGATAAGATCATTGCCACGGTCAACCGTGATGCTGCAAGGAGTTGGGAACTTCATGCTGGCCTTCCTGAGAGCATCCTTTGCCTTTGTGTAATTGGCGGGGTCGGTATGGATCGATATCAGTTTCTGCCCGATTTTGACCCTTGCTGCGCTTCCCACGATTTTACCGAAAGCGCTTCTCATTCCCTGTGAAATACGGTCTGCTCCGGCACCTGTAGCCTGCTTGTTCTCACGTAGCACTATATGAGGATAAATTCTAATTTTCATGTGGAACGCGTTGGGGCCAATTCTCTTAGTCATGTGCCTCGTGGCAGTGATACGAGCAGCTTCGAGAGCGGTATGTCTTATATGACAGATCTCCTTTGCGACGAGAGTTATAGTCACCGGAAATGTAGCCGTTCGGTTCCCTGTTTCGAATCGAACGATCCGCAGGTTGGGCACGCCGCCCATATATTTCCGCCGGGTATAGGCCTGACTTTTGACCTGTCTATACATGGAATTTGGTTTTCTTGGCATTTAAGGGACCCCAGTAAAATTTAGGAATAATTCTTGGCGCTTATACCGATTATCCGTTATAAATATTGTCGCATTAATCACACACAAGCTAATACATCCGCAGGAATCCTCTTCGGTAACCCCCACCGTTTGGTGGGGGCGGAGAAGAGGAAGCAGATTCCTGCGTTTCCGAGGATGAAACCCACAGATTCATCTGTGGGTGATTCATGGCAACAAAGACGAAAAATGATATCAATAATCCCTCACATTCTCCGATTTCATGAACTCTCTCAACAGCGAGGTTGCGTAGCATCCCTTGAACAGATCAAATTTCATAAGTATGCGTTCTTCATCTATCTCACAGCTAAAATTTTTCACCGGGGCAATGATCTCCCGTCGTATTCCCTTTGAGCTTGTTCGGGGTATATCCGGTATATTGAAGTTTTTTCTCTCAATACCCGCTTTGCCCAGAACTTCGCGTTCGATCTCTCCTTGGATCCCCTCGGCCAGTACGACCTCGGTTCCAATAGCCACCGCCGTGATGTATGCCTTTCCCTCGTCGATACGCCGCTGTATCTTCCCAATGTTGTTAGCATTCACAGGTATGAGCCGTTTTCGGTCCGGCACACCGCGTATATCCGTAGCCAGCACTATATCGCCCTTCCTTGCCTCGTTCAAGGGGATCTTCTTTTCCATCCTCCGAGTCACGATTTCGTTGAAAAAATGAGATTGATGCGCGTGTATGAACATCAGTAGCAGGTTCGTGGGCAGTTTCCGCAGGGCGCCGAGGTAGTCCTCGGGATGCTTGATCAGATGCCCGATCATGCTTCTCTCAAAGGTATAGGCTTGGGGATATACTTCAATAAGCTTTCTCCAGTCCCTGCTTTCCTCTGCCAGTATCCGGGCCTCCCGCGATCGTTCGTCATCGCCTTCCATGGGATTGCCGACGTAGGTCATCACCGCCCCTTCGAAATCCCTTTTTACAATTCTCTCGCCCATGAGGTGCGTGGTGGGTCTGATGGCCCCGAAACGTTGGATGCCAAAATAGTTTGGAAACCCACCGGTATTCCCAATGATCTCCATGTTCCGATGAATTATTTCCCTTGCTTTATCAATATCAGATTCAAAATCCCTTATGGCTATTTCGAAAGAATTTCCAATGAGGGCTCCTAGAGTTATTTTCTTTTTAGATGGGTATATATCTGTTATCCGGACGTCCTTGATATCAAGCTTTTCCAGTCGCAAAGGTGGGACCGGAAATGACATTAACTGAGTCGTTACCGCCCTTTTATCTTTCGTCCCTGCAAAACCGACGCTGTTACGATGGATTCCCAGTTCGTACGAGAGTTGACGTATAAGACGGTTCGTTTCCCAGTTTCTGACCTTCACCACGGCCACGGTATTTTGTCCGCCCTGATCCATGGGTGGTTTTATAAAATTCTCCACTACGATAAAATCCTCGATCTTCTTTCGAAGCCGCCCTCCCAGCCCAGGTGTGTCTGTCAGGTAAGAACCAATACCAATTTCCTTCTCAATTTTCCGATTCATACTTGGCACATGCCTTCAAAAACCGCTCGCGTAATTTTTTGTAATCGTTTCCCAATGACTTTGAAGCCCTTTTCAGCGCAGTTTGGGGTTTTCCGGAGGATACTTTTACGTATATATTTGGGACCTCTAATAAAGGGTGTCCCCGGAAGAAATTTGTGAATTCAACCATATCATCGGAGATCAATTTTTCTCTCAAAGCATACAGCATGGTTTCATTGATATCGGTGACTTCGATCTGTATCTCGTTCTTCGTCTTCATGATCTTTTCTATCTTCATTCTAATCATCTCAATTATCGCATCAAAGCTAAATGAAAGGAGGGTGTAATTAATAGAAGTAGTGTTTATATCTTTTGTTTCCAATCCCATTTTTTATCCGCAGGAAACTCCCGTTATCAAACGGGGGATGAATGCTCCTCCGGACGTTTCCGAGGATGAAACCCACATTTCATCCGTAGAAAACCATGTGGTTTTCGTGGATGATGGAGAAACAAAGTTTCTCCGAATCCTAATATAATCTGCGATTATATGTCGGATGCAGTTGCATCTTGATGCAACGGAGTGATAACGGGCAAATGTGGGTGATTCATTTCGTGATTTCCACAATGGCCATTTCTTTTAGGAATCCTCTTTGTTGGGGTCTGTTCCCTCGTCCCTTTTTATTCTTCTCACCGCACCTGTAAGCACTCCCATGAGTGTGTGGAACTCCCATTTCGTGGGTATCGAGCGCCCTATCATTCTCCTGAAAAGTATTCCTGTATTTTCACGCCGGTGCGGAGGGTAATTGATAGCCTCCATTAGCTCCATGAAACTATTCACCATCTTTTCCCGCTCAAAGCTGCTTGTATCCTTTAGATCCGCGATGAATTTACCAGGAATACCGCCTCTTCTGAAAAACTCCCAGAGAACCACTGCCACAGCGTGAGATAGGTTCATCACCGGATATTTTTCGCTGGTGGGTATAGATATTAGCAGATCCAGCTTTAAAAGTTCCTCGTCAAGGAGACCCGTGTCCTCCCTGCCGAAGACCAGCCCTATCCGGCCGGCGTCGCTGGAGAGACGATCGAACAACTGGTGGGGGGTCAGTGGATTGCGGATGTGTCCGGTCTGCCTGGTGTTTTTTATGCCTGTAGTTCCAATATTCAGGTCCGTTTGCATGATTGCCTCATCCAGGGTATTCACCGTAATAGCGTTATCGAGAATGAAATTGGCGTGTTTTGCCCTGTTACGTGCCTCCTGGTCTATTCCTATTGGATCCACCAGTATTAGGTCGGACTGATCAAAATTTGACATAACCCTTGCCACAGCACCAATATTGCCTGGATATTTTGGCCTGACGAGGATGACGGTGATTCTGTTCATATGGGCACCAGAATATGTTTAATTATTCAGGGTTTATTGAAGGAAAGAAATTATAGTTTTCGGTCGGGACGTTAAGCATTTCAAATACGATCGCTCAAATTATTTCGCACGATCTACCAAAATATTGGTAATTACTAAAATATATTATATAACGTTGAAGTTTACCTGAATTGTATGTCCAAATAGTATCTGGTGTTAATGATGTTTCGTGATAATATATCATCTCGAATGAACGGGGCGCTTAGTTCTTTAAAGGAAGGTAAATTCGTTCTTATCTACGATAGGGACGGCAGGGAGGAAGAGACCGACTTTGTAATTCCCTCCCAGCTGGTGAAACCCGGCGATATACGCCGTATGAGAAAGGACGGGGGCGGACTGATATGCACCACTTTAACCCATCAGGCGGCGGGAAAGCTTGGAATGCCGTTCCTGAGCGAGATATTCGGGCGGATGAGCGGTGACATCCCCCTGCTGGGATATATGATACCCGATGATATTCCATACGACGAGATATCATCCTTCAGCTTGACCATAAACCACCGGGAAACCTTCACGGGGGTCACGGATAACGACCGGGCGCTTACAGTTACGAGATTTGCGGATTTGCTTGATGAAATGAAAAACATGGACGACGATGAAGCACCCAGAGCAATGGGACGGGGGTTCAGAGCGCCAGGGCACATCCACCTTCTTAATTGCACAGAGGCTCTCTTGACGAAGAGACAGGGTCACACGGAGCTTTCTACCGCCATGATGGTAATGGCCGGTCTCACGGCATCTGCAACAATATGCGAGATGATGGGGGACGACGGTAACGCCCGCTCTAAGGATTCCGCGAGTAAATACGCATCGGATAACGAATATTTATGGCTGGAAGGCGCCGAGGTGATAGACGCCTGGGAAGCCTATAAAAAAACCATTGATAAGTAATTTATACTCGTATGTAACAATAAAAGTGGGAGATACATGACAACGGTAATGGCAGCAGGAGTATTCGACATTCTCCACCTGGGGCACTTGTACTATCTCCGGGCGGCCCGAGCCTTGGGCGACCGCTTGGTTGTGGTGGTCGCGTGCGATGATACGGCGAGGAAGATGAAGCACAATCCCCTGACACCTGAGGAAATGAGGCTCGATATGATCCGGGAACTGAGAACTGTGGATGAGGCGATACTCGGTGGAAGCGGTGATATGTACGACACCGTGAAAAAGGTGAATCCCGCTATCATTGCACTGGGGTACGACCAAGTACACAGGGAGGGGGAGATACAAAAGGAGCTAGACCTGCGTGGAATCAATTGCAAGGTTGTGAGGCTGGACAAGTTCGCCTCCGACCTCGACAGCACCCGGAGACTGATACGCAAGATAATCGATTGGGCGGCGTTCAACGAGAAGATGAAGAGTATCGAGGGGGAGTGATCAGTTTGAAAAGAATTGGGGTGGTGGACACTACATTTGCTCGCTTCGATATGGCGAAAAGCGCAGTTAGTCGACTCAAGGAAATGGGTACGGGTTTCAGGATAATCAGGCGAACAGTTCCCGGTATAAAGGACCTCCCGGTGGAGTGCAAGATACTCATCGAGGAGGAAAAATGCGACATCGTCATGGCGCTGGGAATGCCGGGGGGAAAGGAGATAGATCGAATGTGTGCCCACGAGGCTTCAACCGGGATAATCCGGGCGCAGTTGATGACTAACACTCACATAATCGAGGTATTCGTACACGAGGACGAGGCTTCCGACGAGAATATCCTGGGGGAGCTTGCCCGTAGCCGCAGCGCCGATCATGCTGAAAATGTTTACTGGCTTCTTTTTGATAGAAAGAGGTTGGAAAAGCGCGCGGGGACCGGCAGGAGACAGGGCTACGGGAGTGTGGGGGCCATCGGTGGGTAAAGACACACCTGGTGGCGTGTCACACTTTCAAGCCAAGCCAGTAGGACTTGGCTTTTCAAGGGAACGCACGCTGGGAAAGGACATTGATAATTTACGATTCGACCAAAAATATGGAGGCAGAATGATGAAAATAGGAATAGTAGCCGCAGAGTTCCACTATGACATAACGTCCATGATGGTGGAAAGGGCAAGGGCACACGCAGAATTCCTGGGGGCCGAGGTGACCGAGTTTATTACCGTACCCGGTTGTTACGACATCCCCCTTGCAGCGAAGAAACTGCTAAGCATGAAAGACATTGACGCCGTGGTGGCTCTTGGAGCAGTGCTGGAGGGCGAAACCGGCCATGACGAGGTTGTTATGGGACACGCATCACGGAAACTGATCGACCTGTCGCTGGATATGAACAAGCCTGTTGGTCTTGGTATAACCGGTCCGGGAATGAGCCGGCTTCAGGCGGAGGAGAGGATCGACCGGGCCAAGTCTGCGGTGGAAGCCGTGGTTAAACTACACAAGAACCTGGCGAAGCTCTGATATCTTCAAGTACGATTCGGCGCTTGGAATATAACTAAGTGTGAACCCGGGCGATTCAGATCGAGAATAATTTTATCTCAGTAAGTTTCCAATCTCAATCCTGGCACGTTTTCAAAATTTTTCGTATTGCGGCTGACCAATTCCTCGCCGTTCTCAACTGCTATCGCAGCGATGAACGCGTCCATTACACCTATGGGCTTCCCCGCCCTGTAAAGTTTCGCTACAATTTTTCCGAAACGCTTGACAGTCCCGATAGTGATGTTGAGGACATCCATCTCTTCTACAATACGCTCTACCTTTTCCAGCTCCCGGGCGTCCTCCACTCTGTAAGGACCTACATACAACTCCGAAACTGTTATGATGGAAGTTTTCGGGACCTCCTTTCTATCCATCAATTCCATCAGTTTTAGCGAGGCCGGTCCCTTAATCCCGCTTTTCTTCTCCCTCATGAGATCGATTATGAAGGTGGTATCGAGACAGACCATTATTCCGTCACCGTCCTCGGCTTTTCCTCACGGAGCTTTTCGGATATGCGCTCGATGGAATCAATACAATCCTCGGATGGAATGTTTTCCACTACTGCCCGCTCGAACGCCTCCATGGATCGAGGGGGGTTATAGTGCTTCTTGATGACCTTGCTGAAGGAATCTCCGTCGTCTTTCAGGCTCGCCAGCAGATCGTAGGCTTCCATATCGATAGTGATGGTTTTCACGGCCATTATTTCACCTATTATATCAATGCATGTACACACACTTATATTTTACGGCGCAATTCCTTCTGTGTGATACTGATAATTATTTTTGTAAAAATATGATTTATAGAAATGCTTTCGAAAGTTTGATAATGTGTAAATCCATATTGATTTCATACAATAATTATCCTTCAGAGTTGTATGTATGAAACATAAGGATGAGAACCTGAAAAAACTATTTAACAAATACTCGGAACGATCCAAAAAGATAGCACTATTTTCGATTGAGATTTTACTGTTGTGGGTTCTTCATTATGCTGGTGCAATCATCAAATATTCTTCACAGTTTTTGCTAAAATATTATAATGAAATAAA
>Ga0187827_10003191_pt1 | contig 21501 bp, 18 predicted proteins | sample ETNtaG_39_FD_167969 | JGI IMG/M metagenome (GOLD analysis project Ga0187827, IMG submission 167969) | Marine microbial and viral communities from oxygen minimum zone, Eastern Pacific Ocean - ETNP2014_SV_150_PacBio MetaG (Illumina Assembly) | ecosystem: Environmental > Aquatic > Marine > Hypoxic... | reverse complement strand
ATGGATCATCGAGCGGACGATTGCCTGGTTTGGCAACTTCCGCAGGCTGACCGTGCGATGGGACCGACTGATGGAAACCTACGGTGGATTCTTTCATATGGCTTGTGCCCTGATCACGATGAGAAAATTCATGAAGGTTATGAAATGACTTCTAGTAACTTTAAATGTCAATCATATTGCAGAAGCCTATTTCAAACATTTGTGATCGCTTGGATAGTAATCCGCCATGTACAGAGCCCGCGTTCCCACTTTCAAGTAGGGTAGCCCATTATTCAATCCATGTAGGCGCTTCCGGCGCCCCGTCCGCTGAAGAGCATGCGGTAGGATTCTTCGACACTGGCGGCGTCGCGCCGCAATAACTCGGCCTCGCCGAGGCTGGGGTCGCTCTCCTCACGGGGGTTTGGGCCCTGGCCGGCTCTCCATCTGAGGAAGGGCAAAGCTTGGCCCGGATACAAGGCGTAGCTGATGACGTCCCGATCGCTTTGAAGCAAGCCCTGCTCCTTGAGCTCTGCCCGGCACTGCTCCAGGGAGTCGGGGGGGATCTCCATGGGAGCGTCGTAGTCGATGGGATCGCCGTGCCCGACGATTTTCCGCTGGAGGCCGGGGTCGATCTTCCCCATGGGCTTGCCGTAGGAGCCGTTTATGTAGTCCACAAGCTGCTTGGAGCGATGATAGTCGGCCCCGCGCATCACGGTAAGGGCGGTCTCCACTCCGACAATCTGGCTCGTGGGGGTGACGAGTGGTGGGTATCCCAGCTTCTCCCAGACGACGGGGAAGAGCTTAAGCACCTCGGCGATCCTTCCGTTCAAGCCCATATCCGAAAGCTGGACGATGTAGTTGCTCCACATGCCGCCGGGGATCTTGTGCTCCAGGACGGACACGTCCACCGGCACGCGGGAATGGGCGAGATGGCGCTGCTCAGCGTAGGGGAGGAAGTAGTCCCGGATGTCGGGGAGGAGGTCCTTCCTCAGCCTCACCTCATGGGGGGTGCCGCCAAACAACTCGGCCAGGGTCTCGACGGCAGGCAGAGAGGTGGACTGGCTCATGGTGGAGATAGTGCCGTCGATGATGTTCGCTCCGGCCTCAACGGCCGCGAAGCATGTGGCGGGGGCCAGACCACTGGAGTAGTGGCAGTGAACCTGTATCAGGAGGCGGGAGTACTTGGCCCGCACCGCTCGGATCACCCGTGCGACGTTACCGGGCTTGGCGACCCCGGCCATATCCTTGATGCAAAAACTCTCATCGGGGCTGGTAGGGTCGAGCAGGCCGTGCTCGACCAGGGACTCGACGAAGCCTATGAAATATTCCGGGGTGTGAACGGGGCTCTCAGTATAGCTTACACAGACCTGATTGTGGCCCCCAGCCTCACGCACGAAGCGCACGGCGTTCTCCAGGTTTCGAAGGTCGTTCATGGCATCAAAAGTACGGAAGATGTCGACACCAGCGCGGCGGGCCTCGCGGATGAAGGCGCGAAGGACATCGTTGGGAATCTTACCGTAGCCGACGCCGTTCTGGCCCCGCAGAAGCATCTGGAGGGGGGTGTTACGGGCACGCTCCTTGAGGCGCTCGAGGTTTTCCCAAGGGTCCTCGGCCAGAAAGCGGAGGGCGGTGTCAAAGGTGGCGCCGCCCCAAACCTCAAGAGAGAAAAAACCCGCGTCGTCGATCTCGGGGAAGGCGCCCAGCGCCATTTTGTTGGTCATACGGGTGGCCCAGAGGGACTGGTGGGCGTCCCTGAGGGTGGTGTCCGCAATCCCGACCTCCGGGGTGCCCAGAAGGCGCTCCACTCTTTCAGCAAGGCTCATGCGGTGAAACTCCCGTTACCCATGTGGCTTAGCGCGTGGGGAATGGCGAAAGACTGGACATCTTAATGCACAGGATTATGCGACTGCAAGTTCTATTTTTCCAAGATCTGACCATCCTGCCCCCCTGGCTGTCCATGGCGAATTAATAATTCTGTCCGAAAACCAGCCCTTTCATCGCCTCGCTCCGAATGGCAACTTCCCCAACCTCTTCCGCCATGAAGAATCTATTCCTGGTTTTCGCCCACCGGTTTCACCAAGTGCCGAACTTGAAATCACCGGTGGAAGCCACCTGGAAAGTCCTTGGCATTCAAACAGTTACAAATATTTTGAATGGCTGTTACTTTGGCGCGGTCTGCTTCACACACCGATTGTTGCTTGATTTGGAATTCACCATGCACACCCCTCAGTTCCGGAAAGCCGTGATGAAAACCCCGCCTGAGACGACCATGATTGCGGCCACGACGGTGCGCCAGGTGACCCGCTCGAGCTGCCCCAGAAACAGGTAGCTGACGAGGAGCACCCAGATAGGAGCGGTGCGGCTCAACGGCAGCGTTGTGGAAATGGGGGCGAGGCTGAAGGAAGTGGTCAAGAGGAAAGCGGTCATGATGTTGAGGCCCCCGGCGGCGAAGATCCAGAAGATGTCCCGGCGGAGAGGCTGCCCACCCTCCCAGCGGGGAAGGAACGGTCTCCCGGCGAGGAGCACCAGATTCCCCACCGTAAACCCCACAACCAGGGCAACTTCCGGAGTTTCCTGATGCGCGAAGGCGAGCTTGACGAAAATGGGCGCTACCGCATAGGCCACCGAAGCGATGAGGGGAAAGATCAGGGCTCCCCGGAACCAGGCCCCGAACGCCTGGGATACGTCCTCCCGGATGCTGAGCAGCCAAACCCCGCTCACGATACTCATCGTACCGAAAAGCACCGGGAAGGTCGGTGATTCGCCGAGGACAACGATGGCGATGAGGGTTGCCCAAATGGGCGTCGCCGATGAGATGGTTACCGAACGGTTCAGCCCCATTTTCGTGATGCCGATGAGGTGGGAGATCCGCCCGATCCCCGGGCCGGCGATGCCCATGGCAACAAACCAGAGGAGCGGAGTGAGAGAGGAGTCCTGAAGCGTTCCCCGGTGGAGGGAGACGGTGAGCCCCCCCAAGCCGACCATCAAGTTGATGATGAGGGCGGTCAAGAAGGGAGAAACCGTGCGCATTCCCTGGCGAATACACCCCTGGCCCGTAGCGAAGATTAGGGCGGAACTGATGGCCATCAACTCCCCGAGCCCCACGTAACGAATCCAATCCATCGGCAATCCAAGAGCCAAGGCCACGTTTGAGGCAACGGGCCGCGAGAAATCCGGGAGCGGGTAGAGAAACGAAGAGTATATCTCCGGCCGGGCATTTCACCCACCGATCTATTCACCGCCGGAAACGGAGCCCTTCAATCACCTGTCCACGGCGAGATGATAATTTTACCTTGAATTTAGGCATTTTGCCGCCTTGCTCCGAACGACAACGGCCTCCAATCTCTCTCACCATGAAGAATCTTTTCCCGCTTTTCCCTCGCATCATAGCCACGATTGCCTAGCTGCTCACACTTAGTATCCCGAAAGCTCTCGTCTCCGAAAATATTCTCTAAAGCAGCACTTTCTCGTCACAGAACAGTTCGCCGGCGCCATCCGGAGAGAATATCTGGACCTGTCTCTATTCTGGATCGGAGGCAACCTGGCATGAGAAGCTGGAAGAGTTTCAGGTAAAATACAATGGCCACCGGGTTCATCAACGAAAAGCCTCTCTTTCGGAACGGCTATTTCTCGGCTGCGCGGCTAGGGTGGGGTTTAGTGGCTGTTGCAAGCGGACAGGTTCGCCGAAGGAGAAAAAATTCACCCCTGGAGAAGACGAGGGATGGCCGCGCCTCGCTTCTCCAGGGGTACTTTGAATCTTGAATCAAATACTAAAGCTTACATTTTCCACTGCCACGGATTTTTAAAAATTCCGTTTGCTATTCAATCCGGATTTTGTACCAGGTCGTGACGGATTTTTGTCCGTTGCGATCTCCCCGGCTTCCGTCCCATACGGCAAACGCTATGGGATGAATCATACCCGGAAGAAGTTTTACGTCCTTTTTCCCGCCGCCGTTCAGCACCCGGGTGAATACCACGCGCCATTTGCCTTTCCACCACCGCTCGGTGCTTTTCAGGTTCTGTCCGCCAGGCGCCTGCGGCTGAAGCGTACCAAAGCCGGCGGCGTTGAGATCCATCGCCGGCAGAGCAAGGAATGGGCTCGAGTTGGGATTCTTGGCCGCCCAAGCTGAAATAAACGGTCTTTTCGTGTCGCGCGAAGTGACGATTTTTGCATGACCCATTTTCCTGCGCGGGTAGACGCGGCCTGCAAAAGGATAGTCGTCCACGGCCATTCCCGGATACTTCACCTCGACGCCGGTCGTCTTCCGGCCCGGCGCGGCGTTCCAGTACCAGATATTCACTAAGTTATCGGCGGAGCCCATGATGAAAAGCGGCGGATCTTTCTCGCGAAGCGAGAACTGGATGGCGGAGCCATCCGCGTAAGAGTTGGTCGATATGATTCGCCTGTCGGGCGTCGAATCGGGCCATTCGAGACGAATGGATATTTTCGTTTCGCTGTGCAGCGTCCGGACATCAACTTCCACCGGAGGGCGGCCATCGTTATGAATCTGCATCATCGATATCACGGTGGAAGAAGCCGACTTCCATCGCTCATCATTCGTCCGTGTGGGAACATCACCAGTCACTCTTCTGGCCGGAATCACGCCTGTTCCGGGCTGCCAGAAGTCGCGGCCCTTTGAAAATTTCCGCACATAATGAGCGATGGCGACCAAGTCCTCTGCTTTTTCCACAGTATCGGCGTGAGAGGGCATCGGAGTTCCCTCGATACCGGTCAGTGTCCTCGTGATAATCGAACGCGCGTCGCCTCCGCCCTTGAACACGCCGCGGGTATAATCGTTTGGCAGTATGGGACGTTCCTTGTGATCCTTGAGTGTCGGTGCGCTTTCCCCTTTTCCATCTCCTTTATCGCCATGGCATTTATTGCACCCGTATTTCAAATATGCCTTTTTACCTTTCGAAACCCAGGCATCGGTCGAAGGGGGAATTTTAGCCGGAATCTTGGGAAATTCCTCGGCCGCATCCTCGAAGCCGGCCAGGGAAAGCACATATTACGACAACGCCTGCAAATCCTTTTCGGGAAAGGAAATGAAACTCGGCATGGTCGATCCGGGAAGACCCAGTCTCAGAGTGTGGACAATATCCGAGCGCCTCGGAGGATCTCCCTGAAACGTGGTTCGGAACTTGAAGACCTTGGAGATGAAATCACGAGGTTGCGGGAAAAGAAGATAGGAGGCCTCGCCGTCGCCCTTGCCCGATATTCCGTGGCATGCGGCACACTCCCGGTTATAAATCACTTTCCCCTTTGAGGCGAGTTGAGAGTCGATCTTGAACTTCGCGGCCTCGGCAGTAGCGGCGAGCCCAAAAACCATTACGGCCAAGGCTGCCGCTGAGACAATATATTTTAAAATCATGGTCATGTCCCTCTCAAATGTTGTCGGAAACGGCATCGCCGCCGGTTTGCCAGTCGGAATGGTCCCACTCGTCTGACGCCACGGGAAGAAGTTCCCCCCGCGAGACGTCGGGCACAGGCTCTGAATCCGTCGCCATAAGCTTTTTTTCGGCCTCGATGAATTTATCGAGCAGTTGGGCGGCGTCCCCGTAAATCCCCCGCCCGCTCTGGCGGGCCAACCGCTTGGCAAAAATGAACACCCATCTGCCAAGATGGTCCTCAATAAACGAGGCTTGAGCCTGTCGGCAGATTTCCGCTTCCTCGGCCTTGCCCTCCTTGAGCGCATGGGCTTCCTTGAAGGTAACGAGATAGAGGAATTCGAGCTGAATCGAAAGGTGATCGATCCGCTCCTTGCCCTCGCGCGGAGCGACACCGAAAGCGTTGTAGAAGCCGCCCAGGTCGGCGAGGACATCCGACTGCTGAAAGAGGTGTATATTTCCATATTCGGTCTCATACGGCGGGCAATGCTTGGAAATCGTGTGACCGAACACTTCCTGAAATTCGTCCTCAAGTTCCTCGAGGCTAATGCTTTTGCTCAAGGGAAGACCTTCCTTGTATTTGCCAAGGAAGCGGTACTCTTTTTTCTCGACAAGCTGCGTGCTGGCAAAGGCAAATGAATCGCGCGCCTCGTTGCCTGTAATCTCGGCCCACGATTCTGCATCGGGGTAGCGGAAACAGGCTGCGAGGTAAGAATAAACGCGGCTCCTCGCCAGGGCTAGCATCGTTTCTGTGGAAATTGTAGCGTTCATCGATGCCCCTCCCTAAATGCTGTTGGCCCGCTCGGCCGGCCGTTTCTGAAGACCTTCTTCGACCGTCATACGCACAAGCTCGTTGCCCTTGGCGTCGTATCCGATAACCGTGTCGTTGAAGAGCGCCCAGGGCTTGCCGTTGATCTTCGTTTCGTAGACCTTGGGGCCTTCCTTGATCTCAAAGCGCGCAATGATGGCCTGCTGGGCACGGAAGAGCTGCATGACGGCCAGAAGCTCCCGCGATGGCGCCGTGTAGCGCTCGATGGCCTCCTCCACACCGGGGCCGAACATCTGGTGCAGATACGGGCGCGGCACCCAGCGCGGGGGGATGTAGTAGCCGTTCGGTTCGGTTCCGAATTGGGGATAAAGCGGGAGCGCCACTTTTTCTTTTTTGACCAGAAAATATATGGGGTTCTGTGGATCGTTCGACCAGTCTCCCGTCTTTTTGTCGATACCGACCAGCCCCTGCATCCGGATTTTTCCGACGCAGGCCGCCATGCAGCGCGTCTCCCACGGCGTTCCGTTCGAGAGTTCTTCCTTGCCCTCGATGCGTGGATAGCAGCCGATGCATTTCTCGCTCGTGCGGGTGTTCGCCCGGAACATCGGTTTTTTGTAGGGGCAGGCCTCGACGCATTTCCGGTAGCCCCGGCAGCGCTCCTGGTCGATGAGTACGATGCCGTCCTCAGGGCGCTTGTAGATGGCCTTGCGCGGGCAGGCCGCGAGGCAGGCCGGATAGGTGCAGTGGTTACAGATGCGCTGAAGATAGAAAAACCAGCTATTGTGCTCGGGCAAACTCGCGCCCTGCTTGTCATAGGTGCCCCGGGCGCCCTTTGGGCCTTTCGCGGCGTCCTCGCCGATGTTGGGGAAGCGCCATTCTTCATCGCTCGGAAGATAGCCGAGAACCCGCTGCGGACCCTCGGGCCCGATCCGCCGGGAGGCCGCCTCGAACATGGTCATTCCGCCGTAGGCGCCGTAGGGGCGACGGGCGCCGTTCTTTGTGGCATCCCATTCCTGTTTGCCGGGGTTCGCTTTTTCGAGCATTTGAAGGGATATTACGTCCCAGTTCTGGGGATAGCCCCCGTAAGGCTTGGATTCGACGTTGTTCCACCACATGTACTCTTGGCCCTTAGAGAAAGTCCAGGTGGACTTGCAGGCCATCGAGCAGGTTTGGCAGCCGATGCAGCGGTTGATGTTAAATACGAAAGCAAACTGGTGGTCGGGGTGTTTCTCCTCATATGGATACGCCATTTTCCGCCCGAGCTGCCAATTGTATACCTGAGACATCATCCTTCCTCCCTATAAATTTACCGGGATCCAGTTGGCCCGGGCTTGTGCGATAGCTTCTTTCACGGCGTCTTCGCCTTGGGTGCGAAAAACCCCGTGGGGAACCGAATAAAACGGGTTGCGGAACATCGCTAGAATCTCTTCATCCGACTCACCCATCCGCATGAATTCCTCGGCCAGACAGCGGGCCATCTCGGATTCCATCTCACCATCCTCGGGCATGGGCATGGAGATAAGCTCCATCGGATCTTCGTGATCGAATTCATCCTTTGGCATCTCTTCATCCCCTCTTCACTTTGACGGTGCCCTGGAGGTAGCTCTGCATGAACTTGTTTTCGTTGCCGACCGAAAAACCGGTCGTGGCGGGCGCCCAGACGCCCCGTCCTCCCAAGCCGCCGTCTTCGGCCTTGGTGAGTTTGACCAGGGTCTCCTTGGGAACGGTGTTGATGGCGTGGTTGTCGGCCTCGCCGCCCAGCATGAAGCCCATGAAAACCTTCTTTTTATGGAAAAGGTTGTCGAGCTGGTGCATGGGCATGAGCCAGCCGCGCGTGATCGACTGGTGGGAACCATAGCGGTAGCTCGCCTGGTAGCCCGTGTCAGCGGATACCGCGCGGCCGTCCTTTCGCGTTTCGTGCCCCTTGACGCTCTTTTCCGTGGCGCACCAAGCGCCGTGCTTGATCATCACCACGTCGTAGGGGTAGGAGGGGTTGTATTTCACCCGCAGCATCAAGCGCGCCACCTTGTAGAATGGATCACTCGGCTTCCAGCCGATGTAGGGCCGATCCGCCGGGTTGGCGTCCACGTAAACGTAATCGCCTTCATTGAAACCCAGGTCCTTCGCGGCCTCGGGGTTCATCTGCACCTGGTTCTCGCCCACCCCGGGCTGGCGACGATCCATGCGGTAGGGGTCGCCGAAGCTGGTCGACCAGATGAAGTTCCAGTCAGTCACCTGCCACGATGAGTGGGTTAAATGCCGGCTCTTCGGGGTGAGACAGAAGAACCGGTAGCCGGCCTCCCATAGCGGGTTCTTCGTATCCTTGGCCTCCTTCCAGGGAAGCTTGATGTTGCGGACCTGGCGCTCGTCCCAGCCCATGTGGTTTTCCGGGATGCCGTAGTCCTCGGGCCTGATGAAGGGACTCGAACTGATGATGACGTTCGGCAGATAGGGCGTTCCCTCCGGGCCCTCGCGTTGGACGATGAGGTTCTCCCCGTATTCGATGACCCCGGGCTCGTCGTTATAGGCCTGGAGCCTTCCGGTCGGAGAATAGAAGGGAACCGACTCCTCGATCTGCTCTAGGAAAGGAACGCGCGGATAGGAGCGGAAGAGCATCAAGGCGGTGCCGGATTCTCCGTATTTACCCGCCATGATATCGTCGTATTTATAACCACGGGTCGGGGTCGACGAATCCAGCAGGCGCTGGATGTATACCTCGGCCTTTTTGTCTAGGGCGAATTTCCAGTATTTCTCGAAGCGTTTGTCCTTGAGAATCTCTCCCAACTTCTTGGCCATCTCGGCCATGATGAGAATGTCATCCTTGGTATCGTAGATGGGCTTCACGCCCCCCTTCCAGATCTGGAGGAAGGGGTTCGAGCACGACCCCGTAATCTCGGGCTGCTCGAATTCCATCCAGGTGTTCGCCGGAAGGAGAATATCCGAGTATTCGGCAGTGGAGGTCATCTCGATTTCCGAGCAGATGATCATCTCAATTTTCGGGTTTACGTTCTTGACCATTTCATAAAGCCATTTGGCGTTGTTGAAGATGTTCACGTTCGTAAACCAAAGAGACTTCGTTGGGGAGGGCATATGGGTTTTGCCGGTGAAGACCTTGCGCCCATATTTCGGGGTATCCACGACAAGAGGCTTGTCGCCGTAGTTCCAATATGCGGGCTCTTCGTCCTTGATGGTGCCCCGCACCTTGATGTTTTTTCCGTCCGCCTTCGGGTCGAGATTGGGATTGAAGGGATCCTCCGCAATCCAGCCCTTGAAGCCGGGGCCGCTCCAATCCGAACCCTGGAACAGGGCTGCCTTGTAGTTTCCCGCCCAAGTATGGCAACCCGCGCCGAGTTTACCGATGTTCCCCGTAAGGGTCATGGGAAGATACTGGGCCCGGTTGGTCATGGTCGCGTGGAACCAGTGGTTGACTCCTTCGCCCACATGCAGGGCGGCGGGCTTGATCGTCGCCACGTCCTTGGCGAATCGCTCAATAAGATCTTTTGGCGAATGGGTAATCTCGTGGACGGTGTCGAGATCGTAGTCCTTGAGATGGTGGGACTTATACATTTCAAAAACCGGCATCACCTCGATTTCCACGCCGCTCACCAGCTTGACTGTGTATTTGCCTTCAAGAGACGGGTCAAGATTTTTCGCGCCAATGTGCTTACCCACATCGTCGCGCGTGATGGGCGCCGGCGCATTCTTTCCCTTGTCCCAGATCATGAAGTCGCCCGCGGCATCGCGATATTTCGGGGTGAGCCCATGGATTTTAAATGAGGGTCCGCCTGAAATGTCCTGATTCTTGTAGCCGGGAATCACATCCTGAGGCCTAAGCCGCCGCAGGTTGTCAGTGCGGACAAGAAGCGGAAAATCTGTGAATTCCTTGACGAATTTCGCGTCATACCATCCCCGATCGATGAGAATTTTCGTCACACCAAGGAGAAGGGCTGTGTCAGTCTGCGGACGGATAGGAATCCAATAGTCGGCCTTCGTCGCCGGCGGGCTGTATTCGGGCGCAACAACGATGATCTTTGCTCCCCGCTCCATCGACTCCATAAAGAAATGGGAATCGGGACGCTTATTCTCGACGAGATTTTTTCCCATGTGGATATGAAGCTTCGAGTTGCGCAAATCGTTGAAATCGCAATCCGATGCCTGAAGACCATGAACGAAAGGATGCCCCGGCGCCTGATCGCCGTGCCATGTGTAATTCGACCAGGCGCGACCGCCGCGGGCCTTCTTGGGCCCGACGCCCCGGGTGTGGGTGTCGAGGAGTGACATGGTGTTGGCGAACCGGTACATGCCGTACTTGCCGATGACGCCGAGCAGGCCCATGCCGCCCCGGAATTTCATCGTCCGCGTGCCGGCCCCGTCCCAATGGGTCAGCGACGCCGGATCGTAGCCCTGGTCGAGAAGACGTTTTTTACCCGCATCGCCGCTGTAGGTCTTCGATATCTGAATGAATCCCTTGGAAGCATAAGTGAAGGCATCGTCCCATTTCACGCGGACGAAAGTATCGGTGCCGCGCGAGTCGAACTTGTATTTTTTCTTGTTCGCCTCGTTGAGCTCCGGGAAACCGTCGTCGGCCCACCTTTTCCACCCGCGCCGGACCATCGGGTAGCGAAGACGGTAGGGTCCGTACATGCGCCGCTGGAAGGTGAATCCGTTGGGGCATCCCCTGGGGTTCCAGTGATGGGTGGCCTTGACACCGTAGATGTCGGTGATGCGGTGCTTGTCGTAGTTCTGCTCGGTGCGCAGAACGATGCCGTTGCGGGTGAAGGCCTTGAGGCGGCATTCGTGAGTGCAGTTGGGCGAACAGACCCAGGTGAACGATCCATCCACCTTGTACTGGTCCCGGTAGACTTTTTCCCATCCGCGGTTCGGGTAGTTCGTGAGAGGGTTCCCCATTTCACCGGTGGGGTGCAAGGCCGCTAGCGCGAGGCCCCTGCCGCTCCATGCGAGTAACCCGCTGCCGCTCGCGGCAAGAAACTTGCGTCTGGATAATTTCATTTCAGATATCCTCCATACCTGAGCCACAAAAAATGTTGAGGTTCATTCGATGATTTTGCGTGTTATGCCGGGTGAATTCGTCGAAAACGCCGCCGTGAACAGATAACGGTTGGCGCATTGTGAGCAAATGCCCTGGGTAGGCTCCCAGGCGGGATACTCTTCATTCACGGCCCGCGAAAGCTCCTCCGTCGGTTCGGCCCATTCGTGTGTCGGAAACTGGCAAAGCGGACAAGAAGAGCCCGGCCCGAACGTGGGCTGGAACTCGCCTTCACCGAAAATTTCGGCGGCAATATTCAAAACGGCGCATAGCGATACCGCGCCCGTGACCATCTGGCGAAGCTCTCCGCTAGACGGCCGGCGATCGTTCCAAAGGGCGGCAAAGACCTGCTCCGCAGCCTCGACGCCCAGGTTCAGGAAGAGGGATCTAAATTCACTGACCCGCCGATCCTTGAGGTCTTGAGGAAGAAACCCTTTTCGCTCAAGCCTTCCGTCGACGGAAAGATCCCACAGCGTGCGGTATCGGTCGCGGAAAAGAGATTCTTCAGAGGGAGAAACTTCAGAGAGGGGGCGGGAGGTATCGTAGTCAAAAGCTGGATCTAGAATGTCGAGGATATGAGTTAATTCGTGACGCAGAAGATAGGCGCACTGCTCCGGGTCGCGGAGAGTTTCGGCCCTGATCTGAAAACCAAGGCGAACGCCGTCTTCGCTGAGCTGGGCGCCCTCCTCATCTTCCCTGAATGTGCGGGCGAAATAACACTCCTCCGGAAATCCATCACCACCGGAAAATTCCTCCAAAATGCCTTTTACTCGTTCGGTGTAACCGAGCTTCGAAAAGAAACGGCGGTAGAGGGTAAAAAAAGAAGTTTCGCGTTTGCGGAGCGTCACCTTGGTGTATATTTCGTCGGCCTGTTTTCGAAAAGAATCCCTTAATTGGAAATCACCCTTTGAGAGCCCATCCTGAAATTCATTCTCGACCAAAATCTCACAAAGAGCATCGTTAAAGGTTAAAAACATTATCTCACCTCCTTATAGAAACACCGCAATCCGCCGGTCCAACTCGGAACGATCATTTCCAATCCTGGCCAATCACTCATTTGGGATGCATTTATCCCTTTTAGGTATAAAAAAATTGGGGTTTACTCATTTCCTTGAGTATGAATTTCAGATTCCACAAAAGTTCCACCTGGGTTTGGGTATTAGGTTAAAAACCGCGCGAGTTATCACATATCGAAATCCCTGCGCAGAAATATCGATTTACTTTTCGATTCAAGAGTTAAAGTAAAGAGAAAAAATATATACGAGTTTCTTATCCTATATTCAGTATATATATCACCAACACTTCCCGCAAGCATTATTATAAGAATGAGCTTGTTTGTTTATATCACACTGAATATAAATGAATTATACGAAATTCCCCTTGTAATAAATATTGTATATTGTATTTAATCAGGGCCATTTTGAAAGGCAAATTATCAAAATACTCCTGCCGTGTCCCGTAGTATTTGGGCCCACCAGAAACCAAGGACTGTTGAAATTTTGGCTTATAACTCATCCTGATAGAGATTACGGACACAAACGAATATTTGGAAAGGGCGGGTTATGCCGGATTTGTGGATGGGGCCGCCTAACGGCCGTTGAAGCGCGGCTTTCGCTTTTCAATGAACGCCTGCCGTCCTTCGGCATAGTCCTGGCTATCAAAGCAAATTTTAACGATCTGCTCGATGGCTTCCAAATTACGGGTGGGGGGATCCTTGAGAACTTCGGCGACGGTTATTTTTGTCGCCTTCACCGAAAGGGGTGCATTCGAGGCAATCGTGGCGGCCATCTCACAAACGGCGTCTCCGAGTTCATCCACCGGAACAACCCGGTTTACGAGACCGATCCTCAGCGCCTCTTCGGCGGAAAAACGCCTCGCCGAGAAAAGAATTTCCTTGGCAAAGGACGGGCCAACCAGATTCACAAGCTGTTCAAGGCTCTCGTAGCCGTAGGCAATGCCCAGGCGGGCGGCCGGAATGCCAAGCTGGGCGTCCTCAGAAGCGATGCGAATATCCGCACTCATGGCCACGGACAACCCGCCACCCAGGCAATAACCCCTGATCATGGCGATCAGGGGCTTATCGAGACTCGACAGTTTCCGCCTTGCCCCGGCCGACATGGCGGAATAACGCTCGGCCTGCTCGGCGTTCTTTCGTTGATCCTCGAACTGCGAGATATCGGCCCCTGAGACGAAAGCCTTATCTCCCGCGCCTTTCATGACGACCACCCGGACCGCGTCGTCCCGCTGAAATGAATCTAGAATGGCGGCGATGGCTTCCCACATTTCAAGGGAAAGCGCATTCCGGCGTTCGGGATTATTGAAAATCATCCAGCCGATCCCGTCTCCGGTCTCGGCGATCATTTTATCCGTGTTGAGTTTCATGTTTCCCCCTATTAGAAGGAGGCGGCCCCATCAAACAACCCCGCTATCTCGCAAATCCTGAATTTCCCCGTCGCCGTACCCCAGCGTCTTCAGAATCTCCTCCGTATGCGCACCGAGCTCCGGGGTGGCGTTCCTCATGCGCTGAGGAGTCCGCGATAATTTGACGGCCTGCCCGACCACTTTCACCTCCCCGAGCTCTGGATGGTCGACATGGGGGCTCATGCCCAATACCTGAACCTGCGGATCGGCAATGGTTTGGTCAACGGTGTAAATCGGCCCGCAGGGAATACCCGCGTCATTTAAAATGGCGATCCATTCATCGCTCTTTTTCTCGCGTGTGCGCCGGCTAATATCCTCATTCAAGGCCTCCCGGTTCTCCAAGCGCCTCCCCGCGTCGGCATAGCCGGGCTGGTCGAGCAATTCCGGCGCGCCGATAGCCGGGGCGAGGCGCTCCCACAGGTGATTGGGACCCGACTGAATATTGATCAATCCATCGGCGGTCTCGAACACCCCCGTCGGGACGAATGTTGGGTGATTGTTCCCGGCCTGCCTGGGCACTTCGCCCTTGATGAGATACCGCGCAACCTGCAGGTCCATCATCTGGATTTGCGCTTCCAGCAAAGAGGTATGGACCCATTGTCCCTCGCCGGAGGATTCGCGCTCCAGCAGCGCGAGCAGTATTCCCTGGGCGAGCATCATGCCGGCCGAGAGATCCGATATCGGAATACCCGCTCGCATTGGGCCTTTCCCCGGCTCGCCGGTCACCGACATGAGACCGCTGAGCCCCTGCGCGATCTGATCCAGACCGGGCCGGTCGGCATACGGGCCTTCCTGGCCGAAACCCGATATGCTGCCGTAGACGATACGAGGATTCACTTTCCGCACTGCCTCGTAGTCGATGCCAAGCCGGTGCTTCACCTGGGGGCGGTAGTTCTCTACGACAACGTCCGCCCCCCCCGCCAGGTCGAAAAAAATCTTCCTGCCCGCTCCTTCTTTCAGATTGAGTGTGAGGCTGCGCTTGTTGCGGTGGAGATTCTGGGCTTCGTAGCCGTGCCGATCCGCGCCCATGATTTCCATACCCAAGGCAGGGGGCAGTTCTATCCGGACAACATCCGCCCCCCAGTCCGCGAGCTGACGGACCGCCGTCGGTCCCGCGCGCGCTCGAGTCAGGTCGATCACCTTGAAACGCGAAAGAGGCATAGGTTTCTCAGACAATTTGAAGGCTCCATAACGAAAATGGTGGGCATGCGAATTAATAATTCTACCTGAATTCAAGTCTTTCGTCGTCTCGCCGTTATTTGCGGACACTGAACATCAATTTCAGATTGCGTAGGAATTCGCCATGCACTGGCCGTTGCTGCATAATTCCGGCATGAATATGAAAAACCATCGCATCCGGGTGGTCCCCTCCAGACAGCCGATAGACAGACAGGACCAACTCGCCTGGAAGATCGCCGGGGTCGCCTCGGACCTGGCACCGGTCGAGGCCGATGTCGAGGCGATGGTCGTCAACCGGATTATCGACAACGCCGGGGTGGCGCTCGCCGCGATTAATCGCGAGCCCGTGGCCAACGCGCGCACGCAGGCGCTAGCGCACCCGAGACCCGGCGGCGCCACCCTGTTTGGCGTTCCCTCCGGATATTTATTCGGCGCCGAGTGGGTGGCCTGGGCCAACGGAACAGCGGTGAGGGAACTCGATTTTCACGACACCTACCTGGGTGCCGATTTCGGGCATCCGGGCGACGCCATTCCGGCCGTTCTCGCCGCCGCCCAGCAGTGTGGAAGAAGCGGAAAAGATCTTTTAAGGGGCATCGCCACCGCCTACGAAATTCACATCGCGTTGATGAAAGGCATCTGCCTTCACGAACATAAAATCGATCACATTGCCCATCTGTGTCCGGCGATGGCGGCGGGTATCGGCGCTCTGCTCGATCTCGGGGCGGAGGTCATCTATCAGGCGGTCCAGCAGGCCGTTCACGTTTCGTGCACGACGCGCCAGTCCCGCAAAGGGGAGATATCGAGTTGGAAGGCAAATGCCCCCGCTCATGCCGGCAAGCTCGCCATCGAGGCCGTGGACCGGGCGATGCGGGGCGAGAAAAGCCCCTCGCCCATCTATGAAGGCGAGGACAGCGTCATCGCCTGGATGCTCGGCGGCCCCGAAGCGGTCTACGAAGTTTCGCTCCCCGAGACGGGGGCGGGCAGACGCGCCATCCTGGAGTCGTACACGAAAGAGCATTCGGCCGAATACCAGGGACAGGCCCTTATCGATCTAGCATTTAACATGCGTTCAAGTATTGCCGATTTAGGCGAGGTCGAAAGCGCCGTCCTCCACACCAGCCACCACACCCATACCGTCATCGGAACCGGTTCGAACGACCCCCAAAAGATTGACCCGGCCGCCTCCCGCGAGACTCTCGACCATAGCGCCATGTATATTTTCGCCGTCGCGCTCGAGGATGGCCGCTGGCATCACGAGGAGAGCTATGCGCCCGAGCGCGCCGCCCGGCCGGAGACGGTCAGCCTCTGGCACAAAATCCGAACCGAGGAAGACCCCGAGTGGAACCGCCGCTATCATCACCCGGACCCGGGGCGGAAAGCTTTCGGGGCAAGGGGAGTCATCACCATGAAAAACGGGGAAACCATTGTGGGCGAACTGGCCGTAGCGAATGCGCACCCCTTGGGCGCGAGGCCTTTCGTCCGGGAAGACTATATACGAAAGTTCGAGACGCTGGCCGGGGAAATCACGGACGCCGCGGAGCGCGAGAGGTTTCTGAGCGACGTTCAGCGCCTGCCCGATTCGAAGGCGGGCGAGCTTTACGATCTAGGCCTTGCAACCGCGCCGGGTAAACTCCATCGCGCCGAGCGCGACGGGCGCGGCATTTTTTAGCTTACCCAATTTAAAGCATGGCTGAACTCCGCAAAAACGCTATCCCCGATCGGGCCACGGGAGGAGCCGTCCGGTAATCGTGGTGAAGTCCATTCAGCGCCGGCCTGGAGACCACCTTTTCCTCTTCTGCCATCAGGCGCCGGTCCGGCGCTCCAAAATAATTGGACCCAAAAAAAATTCAAGACTTTTAAAATCCGACCTAAATCCCATTCAACCTGCAATAATTTCTTTGTTGCGAGGCGCACATCTCGGGGCGACGCTATCGCCCGGCAGGCGCTCTCTCGTCCCCGAATCGAAAGGCAAACCACGCCAGGAGGGACGACAAAACGACGAAGACGATACAACCCAGCGCAATCGACTCCATCGTTACGCCCCTATCGATACACCAACCCATCGTGACGGGAGCAAGCGCCGTGGCTAACACCATGAACGAAGTCGCCATGGCCCGAATACCCCCCAGATGGGCGACGCCATAGATCTCCGCCCAGATGGCCCCGCCGATGGTGACGCGCAGCCCCACCGTCGCGCCGCTCGCCAGCATGTAAATTAAGGCGGCCCCCGGATGATCGGAACTCGCGATGGCCAACATCGATACCCCTTGCGGTATCAAATAGTAGGGCAAGAGCATCACCGCCCCGACCCGATCGACGAGCGACCCCGTGAGCAGCGATACGCCGCTGATGACCACCACATAAAGGAAATAAGCTTCCGTGAAATTCGTCAGGCTCCATCCCTTTGATTCGACGAGGTGGGCCATGTGGAAGAAAAAGCCTGTCGAGATGTAGGAGGGGGCGAGCATCACCGGAAGAATGAGGTAGAAGCGAGGATCTTTCAAAACCTCCCTGCTTGACCAGCTGGGCGCCGCTCTCAACTCCGGAGAAATTCGCTCGGCGGCCCTCTCGACAAATCTTCGGTACCGCTCTTTGTGCCCCCGGAGCAAAAAGAGGGCGAGGGGAACGACCCCCGCGGCGACCAGCGCCGCAAACGCTGCCCAGGTCCACCGCCAGCCCACCGATCTCGAGATTGCCAGCGCCGCAATCGCCAGAAGCCCTTGACCCAGTGGGCTTCCGACAGAGACCAGACTCACCGCTTTGCCTCGGGCCTCGTCGAAATAGCGCGCCATGGTGGTGGCCGATGTGTGAACCATGAGGCCTTGTCCCGTGAGACGGATCGCAAACAGGGCAAACAAGAGAAAGAAGGTGGTAGGCACCGCAGCCATGAACAGGCACGCGCAAACGAGCCCCCCCAGCACCGCCAGGGTATAGCTGCGGAGATCGGCCCGGTCGATCATGCGCCCGAACCAGATCAGGCAAAGGGCGCTGCCCACGGTGGCGATTGCGAAGACCATGCCGAATTCGCCGTGGGAGAGGCCAAACTGGGCCCGGATGTCCGGATTAAAGACCGATATAACGTAGGTCTGGCCAAAGCCGGAAAAAAACGAGAGAAGAAAACCAAAGGCAAGGAACCGAAAGTTGCCAATGACGAACCCAAGATAGTTCAAATCGGTCCCTGTGCTCCTCAAAATATAATTCTGTCTGTGCATGGCGAATTAGCTATTAGCCATGCACAACCTCAAAATTTAATCTATGAAGCATACTTGCCAGCGAGTTGTGGTGTGAACCTTCCGCCGAGTCCCTTTTCCGCATGCTCAAGCCGGGTATCCCGCGACCAGGTGCGCTTCAGATCATCCCTGACATGAAAACTCAGCCGGCCCAGCCCTTCGGTCTCCAGTTCGATCAGATCGCCATCCTGAAAAGAGTGAAGTCAGCGGTGATTGGTTCCGGTCGCCAGAACGTCGCCGGGCTCGAGCGGATGGATTGAACTCACCCATTCGATGCATCGCTCGATGCCGTACGTCATGTCGTTGGTATTGAAGTCCTGCTTGAGCGCACCGTTGTTCCAGAGCCAAATCTGCAGGTGATGCGGATTGGGCATCTCATCGGCGGTCACCAGGTAGGGTCCCAAGGGGGCGAAGGTCTCGCGCGATTTCATCTGATAGAAGGTATTTACGGCGGGCGGTAGGCCGCGCGCCGAACCGTCGACGAAGTTGGTGTACCCGAACACATGCTCCATGGCCTTCTCGGCGCTGACATGATTCGCCCGCTTTCCGATGACCACGGCGACTTCGCCCTCGCCCTCGAAGATGGCCGCCGGAACGTCAGGCAAAACCTTGCTATCGCCATTTCCGATTATAGACCCGGGCGATTCGTGGAAGGCGTTGATCGGAGCCGGGTCCTCCCTCGTGCCGTCTTCCATGTAGTTAAGCGCCATGCAGTCGATATTGATCGTCCTGGGCAAAGGCGGGCGAATCCTGACACCTGAAATCGGCGCGCCGCCATCCCCTGCCCCGGCATCCTCCAGACGCTCTCTATGGTCATCGAAGCGCTCAATCAGCCCGCTGATCAGATCGTGTGGTCCCGTATGCGGAATGTCCCGCACCTGAGATGAAACGTCGACCACATTTTCCCCGCTGAGCACCCCGAGCCGGAATTCGTCAAAATAAAATAGCTTCATAGTCTTCCCTCAAGAATGATACCGCATCGTTCACGGTGAGCTGCTAATACTGCGAATTTCAGCCTCAACCATGGGACCTGAAAAATTGCAGGCGATCGCGTTGTGTTTTCCTTCCGGACTCAGGACCTTGACTTCGTTTCAGACATGAACGGAAAAGTTTGGAATTTCCCTTTTACGTGAGTTCCCGGAGTTTTCTTTTCAGATGCCGGGTAATTTCCTCGGCATCTTCCGCATCGTTATGGTCCTGGTCGAGAGAGCCATCCCCGGCCGGGCTTTTTACCGTGAACATAACCACTTCATCCAGGATAATCCCGCCGTGTTTGGTATTTCTCGGAACGTGGGCGAGATCACCGGGACCCAGGAGCCTCTCTTCCTCTCCCACAATCATGATCTGCTTTCCTTCCAAAATCAGGAGAAACTGCTCTTCGTTCGGGTGAAAGTGCGGCCTCGACAGTTTCCCGGTCGGATAGGTCACAAATCCCACCTTCATCAACTCGCCCGCCAATCCCTTGAATTTTCCCATGGGTTGCGCGGCCACGTGAGACTCTTCCATTTCCGACATTTTATAGAAAGGCACTTTTCCCCCTCCAAGGAATATTCCGATTTCGGATAGACATGCGAAAGAAAAGAATTGAGGCGCGACGAGTGCTCGGGAAGGACATCTCCTGGATTTGCCTCTTGCCGGAGGAGAGCTATATTTTCTCTTCCGACTCCAGCGCGGCCAACGCCTGTTGCACCAACTGACAGCGCAGCTTCTTTTCTTCTTCCGGCGACAAGGTCGGATCGCCTGTGACGTTAACGATCCCGTGTCCGAGGATGACCCGGGTGGAACCTATCATCTTGGCGATTGGCATGGCCGACGTCACCTGCACCACAGGGATTCCGGCCTTCTCCAACTCCGTCGTAATCGCAGCGCCGCTGCGGGTGCTGGTGCCTCACGTCGAAGTGAGGATGACGGCGTCTACGCCTTCTTCCTTGACCTTCTCCACCATCTCTTTGCCCATTCTGCGCGTGTTGGATAGAGGATTCCCAAGTCCCGATGTCGAAATAAACTCGTTATGCAACTCGCCGATAGCCCCTTCTTTCTCAAGTTCACGCAAGGCATCCAGGGGCACTAGCCGGTGGGGGTCTTCTTGAACGAACTTCGGATCGTAGCCACCGTGCGATATCTCATAGTCCTCGCTCTTCAAATCGTCGAGACCTTCCAGGTTATAAGTCCCCCACCTCGTAGCGGCCATCCCTTCGATATTATCCGGATTGCCCTTGGGAACGAGTCCGCCATCGGTAATCACCATGACCTTGGCGTTCGAGATGTCCTTGACGGCAACAGGCATGAGGATTGGTTCGAAGGAAGTCGATACCATTTCCGACTCAAACGGCTCGCCCTTTACCTTGGCCAAGAGCATATCCACCAATCGCCTGCCCGCCGTTTGCTCCACGAATTCGTCGCGAATCAGTCCCCTGATTAGGTAGCCTTCCTCGGAGGGCGAACCGATTTTTTCGTTGTTCATCATCTTCTTGCTCAGGTCCGCCATCTTTACCATGACGCCGCGCATCTCGGCTGCCTGACGGCCAGAGTCGATGATGTACAATGATTCGCGGTACAGGTCCGTACCGGGGTTTTCCTCGCTCATTCCCGTTACCACCGGGATCCCAAGCTCCGACTGGACGGCGGCGCAAATAGCCCCGGCGGCCATTCCGTAGCGTCCCGCCTCGAAACATGGGCCAGCCACGAAAAGCTCGGCCCGGGCTTTCTTCACCTCATCCACGACGGAGGCAACCACCTCATCTTGATGCTCAACAGCATGGTTGTCGCCGCATATAAATGTGGTGACAATTTCAGCGCCCTCGCCCATCATTTGCTCAAGCAGGAGGCCCGGCCCTACCGCGCCGGCTCTCTCTTCAAGCGGAGACCCGGCGGCTTCCTCTCCGCCGACCCCGCCAAAGAACTGATTGACGTAGTGTACGATTCGCAACTTGACCCCCCCCTCCTTCACTCCCGATCGCCGAATTCGCCTTAATATATTACGGCCCGCAGGCGCGTTGCGCCCTGCTGGTTGAGAATGCCCACGATACTAGCGGCTCCGATCTCCTGAGACATCGCCAGCGCCTCGGTCAGGTCCGGGTGGCCCGCGACGACGCGCTCCGCGCGTGGAACCTTCCATATGGTATCGACTCCGCCACAATATACTATCGCGTCAACATCGGGAAAATTGAACAGCAGAGCCGATTCGATCCGCCGGTCTTTCGCCATATCCGACACCATGACCGCCGTGCGTATCCCCGCGCCTTCCAGCAGATTCGCGGTAATCGCCATATCCGAATGCGGCACGCCTCCGCCGAATTTGGTAAGAACCGCGGCATCGGGTTTCAGGCTCCATTTGGCGAGGTTGGCCGCGGCCTGGCAATTTCGGTCGCGATCTTCGTTGTCGGAGCCGGCTATCGTCGCCACGGTCCCGACGAAGCTCAACTCTCCCGCTTCATGGCGCCGGTAGAGGTCAGTGATTACCGGATGGTTTTGATAGAAGTAGGTCT
>Ga0187827_10003189_pt1 | contig 21504 bp, 17 predicted proteins | sample ETNtaG_39_FD_167969 | JGI IMG/M metagenome (GOLD analysis project Ga0187827, IMG submission 167969) | Marine microbial and viral communities from oxygen minimum zone, Eastern Pacific Ocean - ETNP2014_SV_150_PacBio MetaG (Illumina Assembly) | ecosystem: Environmental > Aquatic > Marine > Hypoxic... | reverse complement strand
AAAGCACCATCCATCACTTTATCCATATCAACGGAATCAAAATAAAAATGATTAACATATGAAATGATCTGTTGCAGTACATTGATCTTTTCTCTTAAGACCTTGTATACATTTTGATTGCTGGAATAAGCTTTTGGAATAAATAGGAAAGCAGCTAGCAAAAAGCCCATTGTTGCAGATAGAGCTAATGGCCCAATCTGGCGGAAATTCTTAAACATTATTTTATTATTATTTTTTATAAACCAATATAAAGCATCGTTCGAAACGATGCACCTTGGATTGCAGATGCGGGTGCATCACTAATTTTTGTACTGCCATTTAAATACCATTCCCCCGCTGGAATAGTTCCTTTATTAAACCCTACGCTAATCCGTAATCCTAATCGTTCTAATAACTGCCATTTTACTGCTACATATGGTTGAAAATTAAAAAATGTTGCACTTACATCTCTCATTAATCCTGGAATAGATCCCGGTAAAATAACTGGCTCATTGTATTCATTTGCGCTCACACCATAATACAATGTTCCTGTACTGTCCATAGTGCCATATGCGTTATCAAATATTGTTCCCCATCTTGGAGTACCATTCTGTTGGTCCACGGCAATGCTTGCCCGCGCATAGCCCATCAGAGCCCCAGCTGATAATTCAAGATCCTGTAAAAGAGGCATAACGTATTCGATAGATGCAGCGCCCATAGCAATTGAAAATTTTGCTTCAATCCTCGGATTAAAATAACTAGTATAATCTTTAGAATTCTCACCTGCATCTAGTAAGTCATTTCCATTATCATCCTGAAAAATGATAATATCAGGTATTGTACTGATTGTTGTACCTCCGGTCCCAGCATAACCTCCAATGCGCCAACGGCCTGTAACATGGGCGAAACCTTCACCGCCATGAATCACGAAAGGACTATCGAAATCTTCTGGATCGAGCCCTAGTCCCATTAGGTCTGATGACCCGGGAATTGAATCAAGTTTAATATACATTGGGCTGTAGCCAATTCCGCCACCCAGAAAATCTTCTAAGGGGTAACTGAATTGTGCCATCATAAGAGATAAACTCAGTGGAATAAATAAAACAATGTTTTTCATGTTGATAGGCTTCTCCGCATGGGGCACTGTATCAAATTAAGATTCATACTTGAATTTAGAAAGAAAATATAGCCAAAAATTTAAGAATTAGAATAAATTAGTAATTAGGGGCTTTTTCTTGTAAAAAGACCCACATCATCCTATATTTTTTGAAGAGTAAACGAGGTAAGGGAGATCAAAACGTGATTTGCCTCCCAAATAACTACATCCAATTTTGGTTTTAACCATGAGGTTAAGTACGTTCACAAGAGATAAAATGCGGTTCTTGCAAGGAATATTGATTGGGATTTTGCTCCTGTCTGGTCTCACAGGCAAGGGGGATTTCCACGTCCACGGGTCATATGACCTGGATAAGGATGGGTATGAGGAAACGCTCATCTTAAACGCCCGTGCGTCGTCGGCGGTTTGGGTAGAGATTGCAAAATCATCCGCTATAGACACCCTTTGGTCATTTACACTGCCCCAGGGGCAAATATTCAATGATGCAGAAATTGTAGATATCGATGGCGATGGTTACTATGATATGGTAGCTGTGGTTGACCTGTTTCCTTCTATTAAAAATCAAGCATGGCTTTATGTGTTCCCCGGCAATGCCGACGGATTTGCTCACGATCCATTAGTTTTAAGCACTGAATCCCTGGGATTCAATATCGTCCGACCTTCAAACCTGTCATTGGTTCCAGGAGGATCTCCACAATTATCTGTGGCTTTTGGTGCAACCTTGCGCCAGAGCATGGTCTTTGATATTGATATATCAGATAATGATATTTCTCTTATGAACGTTCAGATGCTCATAGCCCCGATTATCAGTAATGGTTATGGTTTGGTTTATACAGGTGGGTTCACCAGCAACGGAGGACAATATATAGCGACTCTTTCACCGGAACGCAATCAGCTCAAAACAGCTATTTTTGATGTAGGACAAAATTATAAATTGATTCAATCTTCATTAATTCAATTGGGTCATGTACAACACCTCCTTGGGGCGGACATCCAAGAATTTCGATCAAAGAGATCAAATAAAAACGGTTTATTGGTCCCATTTGGATCCAATGATGTTTTTCTTTTGGAAGTTGACAATGAAGAGACAAAACTTTTTAATACCAGCTTTTCTGGAAAAAGTGTTTTCCCGATTTTAGATAAAAATGGTCAACCCAATATTGGTGATATACTTAGTAAAAGGCAGGATGTAGAAGTGTACACTGTACAACCAATCCTATCTCATAATCTTCCTTCTTCCCGTATAGAAAAAGAGCAACTATCCCCACCCCCACCACCATTGATTGATGAAGCTGCAACACTTAAACCTGTTGCTATGTACAATGATCAAGATTTGACCAGTCTCCCCAATGGTCAAAACGAAGTTTATGGTGCCATCAATGAAAAAGTGAATAATCAGGTGAAATATGACTCTTTAGCTCCAACACTTGGGGATTTTCTGGCAAGCGTAAAAAAGGACAAACCTGAAGGTTCATCAGATATTAAAAGGGTTGCTATTCCGATTATGAACAAGGAAATGGAAAGTGTCACATGGGCAGATGAAGCTGGATTCACGCAGGTAAACCTTGGAGAGTATATTTCCAAAGAGACAGAAAACGATTCTGTTCAATCACCAATTCCAGAAAAAGATAAAGGGCTTTCCACTTTTACAAAAACGGTGAAAGATGCATTAATTCCGACTATTGTGGATGTTGACACCACATTAGATATGCAGTCTGAAAATGAGATCGATCTATATTATGTGCTGGCTATGACACCCGCATCAGAGACAAAGGATAGGTATATTTTTGATGGCGAAGCTCCTTTTGGGGTTGCAGTCAATCAGGTTCCTCCCATGGGGAAAGCAACTCATTTTCAACATGGCGTTTCTGCGAACTTGGCAAACTTGAAACGGGGCGAATCCTATGATTTTGCTTATTCATTGCGTGATGCGCGGTTAGATAGCATCACAACGCTAACTATGGTCCACGATATGCAGACCAATGTAGTTTTTATGTCTATTTCTCCTACGCAAGATTCTTTATCACAGTCTTACCAGCCAGAAGCATTCGATCCAAAGTTATTTGAATTCCCAAATTATTTCTTTGAAGGGTTTCCCACTTCATTGGATATGGATTTTACAGATAAGTTGATCAGGTTCTCATTTGATGGTGTGGAGGACTCAACCTATCAGGGAATATATCTTTCTTCCACGACGCCATCTTCCCCTTCCCAATCTCTGGCTGTTTTTATGGATGATGGAATCCTCCAAGCAGTTAGAGGCGAAGTGACAGTAAGAGCTAATGGTTCCAAAAAGGTGACAACAGAATTTGATCTGGTTGGTACGGTTGAACCTGCGGTTATGTTTTCCCGGTTGATTCAGGAATTATTTCCTGATGAATTGAAAATAAAACTTCTTCAGGGCGCATCATTGGAAGAACCTTTATTTGGTCCGGCGGGCAAACTACCCAAAATCACGCGGGAGCCTCGTTTACCCGAAGCCGAGCCCGATCAAGTGAATCCTGAAATCCCTATAGAACCAAAACAAAGCAATGTTCCTGAAGAGCTAGAAATTTCTACAGAAGATCAATCTATTACTGAATCTAAAACGTCGGAAACACAGGAAGATGAAATTGGACCTGCAGTATTAGAAGTGGAAAAACTGGAATCAGATACCCTATCAACACCCACAGATTCGCTCAAATTAGAGTCTCGGAAAGAAACGCCTACACCTGTAGAAGAAGAGACCCCCGCACAACCAGAAGAATCTCAACCCGACAATGAATCAGAAAAAGAAAAAACAGAAGTTGAAGAAAATGACGGGAGTGATGCATAGGTAGCTCAATGGATCTATCTCACAAAGTGCGAAAAATACTAAGTGTCCTGACCCTTGGCATCGGCATTTCTTTTGGCCAGAAGATTGTTCATATGAACGGAACCTACGATCTGGATGGAGATGCACTGTTAGAATTCATTGCCTTGGAATTAGATCCAAATAAGGATGTGTTTCCAACCACTGTTCGGTATTATGAAATTGATGCAGATGGCTATCAAACTTTGATTTGGGAATTTACACCGCCGCTAGCATTGGAAGGTCACTTCGTGGATGCACAAATTGGTGATATGGATGGTGATGGCGCCCCAGAATTAGCTTTGGTTATGAACTTATCTCGTTTTGGCGATAATGCAACTCCTCATGTATTTGTGGCAACTTATTCTTGGGATGGTGCGTATTTTTCAGAATTACCTTCAGCAACTTTAGACGTGGGGAAAGAGAACCGATCCCTTCGGTGCAATAATTTTCAATTATTGGATCAGGATGCGGATGGAGATCAGGAACTGGTTTTAGCCTTGGGTAGCCCGTTTCGTGGATTTGCCATAGTGAATGCTTCGCCATCCGGTTTATCTCTCACAAAAAAAGTGCGTCCGAATGAATTGCTAGTGGGTTCCGGATTACTTTATGTTGGCGTTGTGGATTATGATGGTGACGGCTATGATGATGTATTAGCACTCAGTCCTGAAGGACACACCATCAAGGCACAGCCATTTTATAATATTGGAGGTGTTTTTGATTCGGGGCATTTGGTTCGAAAAAAGATTGATGGCTTGAGCGGAATTTTACCTTACTCCATCGAATTAACAGATTGGGATGCAGATGGATTTTTTGATGTAATGGTTCCTTTCAATTCCGGTGATATTGCTGCTTTCACACTGACGCCTGCAACATTGGTTATTGATGAAGTCCCAGTAAATCCAGGTCCCTTATCCCAGGTTGCACTAGAAGATTTTAATCAGGATACATATCAAGATATGTTAATGCTGTCATCTGATATTAATGCTCTAACATTAGTTTCGGGTGAAGATAGTGGCGTGGAAGGTGTTGAAAATGCCATGAGGCATATTCCTTCAGAAATGCAGGTTTTTGCCATGGTTCCCATGAGTAAAGCAGGTCAATATACTGGAAATGTGTTGGTATCCGGGTGGGACGGAAAAGAGAATTCAACTTATATTATTCAATTGGGTAAAATCTCTGATCGGTTGGATCAAGGTTATTTAATCACATCTGATTTTATTTCAAACCGTTTATCGAATTTATTGTCCAATGTACAGGATGATGAGCCAGCAATACCTGAAGTATATATTGAAGTACTACCTGATGAGAAAGAGCCATTGCAACCTCAGCAGGCAGAAAAAATTATCACAGATCTTGGACAGTCCCCCGGTAGTTATATCCCCAACACACTTACACCAGAACAAAAGGAAGGAAAAGTCTTGAAAGAGCAACCCAAGGCCTCCATACCGAAAAAAGTTGCCCGAACATTGGAGCAGCCCAAAAGACCGAGACCAAAAGAAACAGTGGGAGAACGTCTCCCAAAACATATTCTTCCCCGTTATGTGCTGACTCCGGGTCAGCCATTTTTGTACGATATTCCCAAAGACAGTACGGATGCATTTTATAGTTTCCGATGGCAAAATTCGCCGCCGAAAGGCATGTACTTTCTTTATGAAAGTAAATCTATAAATTGGGTTCCCACAGAGAAACAATTAGATGCTTTCCCAATCTCCTATCTGGCGAGGATGAAGGTGGATGAGATTGTAGAGTCTACCACCGCATCTACAGAGGATGAGCAAGTTTATAAAACCGTCCCCGTATTAGAGAGTCGCGACGAAAGTCTATGGATCTATGTAAATGACCCACCAAGATTTTTAACCCAGCCTACTATCACAGAATTTATTGCAGGCTCAACATTCAGGTATGAACCTGTCGTTCAGGATCGAAACAAGGATGCTACACTTCGTTATGAATTGGAAGTGGCGCCGGCTGGAATGACCTTTGAAAATGGCGTCTTATCTTGGAAAACGGATAGCGCCCACGTTGAAATTTATGATGTGCGATTGGTTGTAACAGATGGCTTTGAAAGAACAGCCCAGGAGTTCCAACTTTTTTCCCGGGCAGGTGTAAAAATACTTTCTAAGGCATCTGTAAATGCATCTGTTGGAAATCCATATAATTATAGTGTCAAGGTTTGGCGCCAGCGCCCAGATGAAAAGATCAGCTATAAATTATTTTATGGTCCTGATGGGATGAGAATGGATCCTTCTGGTGCCGTTTCATGGACGCCGAATCCGGTGCAGGTTGATACTGCAAAATATGCTATTGTGGTGAGTCATGGTGTGGCAACTGATACACAATATGTGGATCTTTTTGTCAATCATCCACCAATTATTAAATCGTTGCCAAGTCCTATGAACAAGGTTAATGTGGGCGGAATCTGGGATTTTGAGTTGGAAATAGAAGACCCCAACAAGAGTGATCAATTGGTTTATACAGCCCATGAGTTGCCTCAAGGCATGCGCATGGATCCACATACGGGTCGCTTGAGATGGGAACCAACCATGAATGAATTGGACTTCCATACTTTAAAGATTGAAATATCGGATGGACATGAATCTCGAATGATTGAATCTGACTTTTTTGTTAATGCACCGATACAAATTGTTTCGGTTCCAACCATGTCTGCTACGGTTGGTGATGAATATTCTTATCGCATCATGGTGAATGATAAAAATAAAGGCTCTCTCCTGCCATTTAATCGTGTAGTGAAAGTAGAAAATATTTCTGCCATTCGTATGTATTCCATCAACATAACCGATGATGTTTCGCTATCAAATGTAGATAGGTTCTTGGGTGATTGGCATAATGCTGATGCTATCTATTACGTGGATCCAAAATATCCAGCTGATTCACTTGTTTCCAGGCTTAACATGAAAAAATATACTCACTCCGTTTTCTTTGAAGATGATAGGTTGTGGGTGATTTTGGAAACGATTGATGGCCGAACTATTAAAGTAAAAGACTTCCTTTGGGAATTCTTTCATGGCGGGAAAGGGAAACCGCCTCGCGTGGTGGTTGAACGTGTGAATCATGTAAAATTTTCTCTCTTGGATTTCCCGGAAGGAATGGTGGTGGATAACGCATCGGGTACTCTTCGCTGGACACCATCAGTGAATCAAACTGATGCACATCGTATTACCGCTGTTGCGTCAGACGGCTATACCAAGGACGAACAATCCTTTGAAATCTATGCAAATCATTTACCTACCATTGTTTCCAATCCACCCCATATGGGTCTAGTAGGAGAGCTATTTAAATACCAAGTTCGCGTAGATGACAATAATGAAAATACTCAATTGGAATACACGCTTATGAAAGGTCCGCATGGTATGCAAATGGATCGCCATGGAAAAATTCTTTGGGTTCCAAAAGCAGCTCAGATTAATAACAATACATTTGAAGTTGCTGTAAGTGATGGTTATGGAACGGATGTACAGAAAGGGAAAGTGTTTGTGAATAATGCCCCAACAGTTATTTCCAATCCTAAACCTGTTGGGCTCACAGGACATAACTGGCGTTATAAAATGACATCAAAGGACTTGAATGGGGATAAAGTAGCTTATCGCGCTGTGAGGCTACCCAAATACGCCGAGTTTGATAAAAAGAAAGCCACCGTTGAATGGACACCTCGTAAGAACCAGATGGGCATGAATGATTTTATCTTAATGGCGGTAGATGAACACGGTGCCACATCAACTCATGAATTCCAAGTTCATGTTTTTAACGATCCCAGCACCCAACAATTAGTGAATACAGGCTGGCCACTAATGCTCACTTTCGTGGGAGTTGTATTCGCCTGGGGAATGGCGCAGATTTAAAAGTATTTTCCTTTTAGAAAATTCACATAATGGTAACGATAGTTACTCATCCTTACTACTTAATAATAGCATATTGAATAAATAAAATATTATACAGTCTGAATATCTAAGCCATGAATAAAAACGTCGAGTCTGGTCTCTTTTTTCAGGGCTAGTTTTTTTCTCAATCGATAACGTTTGTTTTCTACCGCTCGGACAGACAGGCTTGTCCACCGCGCAATATCTTTGGTTGTTTGATTCATTTTTAAGTAACAGCAAAGCTTTATGTCGCCCGTAGATAAATTTGGGTACACAGTATTGAGCATTCTGATAAAATCAGGGTGAATAGAGAAAAGATGTTTCTGGAATTTTTCCCAATCTGCTTTTTCATTGATCTCAGATTTCAACTTTTTTCTTAGTGGCTCCAGGCTTTTTTTATCGTCATTATTGTTTAACAAATTTTGATGATATTTAAGATCCGTATTGATTGTATTGAGTAGTTCATTCTTTTCAAGAATGAATGTTGACATTTGCATCAATTCGGTCTCTTTAATTTTTAATTCATTTTCAGCCAATTGTTTTTTTTGCTTATTAATCAATGCCTCTCGTACTGCGGTTTTTTTTCGATTACGATAATTAATAATGATAAGGCCTAATAAAATCATCGCAGAACCACTTATGATGAAAATCATCAATTCTCTTGATTTAGCCTTTTTTAATTGTAATTTATTATTATCAAGTTCCGTTTTGTAATGAAGATTCTCCAAGAGCATGTCAATCCGGTTGTCAGATATCTTTTTTTTCTTTTCCAATAAGGCATTAGATATTTTCAGCGCACTCTTTTCTAAATTCTTCGATTTAAGAATCTTCATTTTTTCTTCTAGAAGTTCAAGTTCATGCATGCCGAGCCCATTCAATTTGCAAAGTTTCAATGCTTCATCAATCATTGCAAGGCCAGCGTATAGACTATCCTGTTTCACATAAAGACCTATCTTGTCCAAATAGTGCCTTACGAGGAAGATTGGACTTTCTTTTAAATATTTATACGCAGATTTTGCTTCAATATGTGCACCAACAAAATTCTTTATATTATAGTATATAACCATTCTTTTTGTATGATTTTCACCTAAGAATTGTGTTGCTTCAGTAAATAATTTATTTTCTTCAGGTATATTATCAGACCTGATAAAATTAATGAGCGAGTCAGAAGCCTGAAGTTGCTCTAATGCCATATCATAGATTTCCATATCGATATATATATCGGCCAATAGTCCATGCTGATACGCAACTGATAATGCAGAACCAGGATGAGATATTTTATTCCCAGATCTAGATTCTAGAAATTCTATGTATTGAGAAGGACTTCGTCTAGTATCTAATGCTTCTTTAGATAGAAAAAGTGCATCATCGTAGTTTTTTAATAATTGCTCTATAGTAGCAAGGTTGTTCAATGCAACAGCCTGACCATTGATGCCATTTAAATTATTTTTCCCCCTAAAAATATCTAAGGCTGAAATATATTTTTCTTTAGCATGTTGATAATTTCCTGTCTTATTATAGATATTACCGATACCTATCAAATTCCAAGGATGTTCTTTTATGGGACTTTTTTGTGTTGATTCAGTAAAGTGTGCAAAGGAAAGAGACGGTAAATCAAGATCTATATATATTTTCCCGAGAACGTGGTGTATTTTTGATTCAAGATCATTATTAATATTTTCTGTATTAACTAAAATATTTTGAGCATATCTGATTGCTCTTTTGGGTTTCTGGCTCCAAAGAATATGTAATGTATCAATGATTGCTGGTGGCGCATTACCAGATACAGTGTCATAACTTTCGTGAGAATGAAGTGTATTTGTAACAAATAAAATACAGGTTATGATGGGTAAGGTTTTATATAGTATCATATTCCCCTTATTTTTTTGAAAGCATCTGAAGACCTATTTGAGTAGTAGTGGCGTAGTTTGAAAAAAATGACAGACTAGTAGATTAAAATTATCTTACAAGATGAAATATTAATAGATGAAGTTACAAAAAGACACAATAACAAGACACCGTATTGATAAAACTTCTCGCCGTGTCCTCGAAACCATACTTCGGTGTTACCCTGACTCTATTGAGATAAATGAATTATCTAAAATGATAGGCGTCCGTAGTAAAACATTAAAATCGTCTATAACTCGTTTAAGAAAACTTAATATTCCAATTAATATTTTACATATTGATGAAGTCGAAACCAGAATCAAAGCAAGTTTGAAAGAGCCGATATACTGGATTACAACTGCGAAAATATCAGCTGATGCGCTGTTGACACAGATTAACGAAATTGAACTGAACAAAAATAAAACTATAAATAAGAAAAAATTAATTCTCCAGCGCATGTATGAAGAATACATAAATGAATTAAATAATCTATTTGACAAGTGGGACGCACTCAGGCTCATCGACCAATTAGATGATTAAATTATGCAACATTCTTTTTCTTATAATCGCCTAATCTATTAATGCCAAAACGTAAAATATCTTACTGGCGCTTAACAGCTTTATTTTCTATTATAAGTGGGCTAGCTTTGTTTTTGTATGGTATTATAAAAATATTACTAAAGATATAATAGACCGATGCTCACCTGCTAGGTATTGGTACTAAATAGTATAAACCCTTGAATTATAACTAGATGGCCAAGTATTTGGAAGATGTCATGTAATCACTCTAGCCCTTAACAATTATGAGTGATATTTTTTGATTAAGAATAATGAATTCCACAATAGTCCTTTAATAAATTTTCTAGTCTCTCTTGCGGTAAAATTTTCACATTAATTTCTATTACAATAATTGGTATAGAGATAGAAAACGATTCAATTTTTACCCAGTCTTTTTCCGTTGTAATGATATAATCCGCCCCAGTAGAAAGTGCTTCAACGTTTTTCCAGCTCGCTTGAGAATAGTTAAAATGATCTGGAAAAATCTTTTCTCCTACTATGAAGCAGCCCATTTTTTTAACTGTTTTATTAAATCCAACAGCATCACCAATGGCGGAAACAATAAATACTTTTCTCTTCTCGATATTTTTCGGAGTTTCCGGTGATAAAGAAGAAATGGATGGCTCAAAGGAGCATTGTAAAACTGGCAATTTGGATTCCCGGAGTTTTCTTCTTAAAAAGGGTTTGGGTTTCTTCAAATTAGTCTTTGTGAGGATTACTGCATGCCCTCGGCTAATATTGATCCAAGGTTCCCGTAAAAAACCATAGGGCAGCAATTTATGATCAGAGATTAGATCACCACTATTTACCAATACAAGATCCAAATTTCTTTCTAAACCACGGTGCTGAAATCCATCATCCAATAATATAATATCCGGGTTAAATTGTTGCATTAAAAACGTTCCCCCTCTAAATCGGTCTTCATCAACAACGACAGGTATTTGATCCAATTTTTTTGATAACAAATATGGTTCGTCTCCTGATTCTTCCCATGATATTTTTGGTCCGGTTCCATCTGACACCAAAAGTGTCCCCGTGGTTAATCGGCCATACCCTCGGCTCAAAACTCCAACTCTCTTCCCTTTATTTTGTAAATAGCGGGCTAGGAATATTACGGTAGGTGTCTTGCCCGTTCCACCAACTGTTATATTTCCAATACTGATTACATGACATTGTAAGCGATTGATAATAAAAAAACCATATTTATAAAACAAATTGCGCCAGTAAACGAGTCCCCAATAGAACATAGCCAATGGGAATAACAAATATGCCTGGTATTCTTTATAGATTCTCATAATTTGTATACTACAAATTTATATATTCCATTTCATTCATTTTTTCTATCAATATTTGACTACATTCATCAAAATTTTGCTTTTTATCGAAAAATATTGGTTCTCCATATTGAATGTAAATTTTCCCAAATGGTTTTTCCAAATAGAAAGTATCCCAATTGGTGAATCCCCATCTACGAGTGGAATGGACACTGATTGGAATAATGGCAGCATTTGTAGCTTGGGCTGCGCGGATTCCTCCAGGTTTGGGGACACGGGCAGGGCCCGTTGGACCGTCAGGTGTAATGAAAACAGCATTACCCGGCTTCTTCAAGGCATTGATCATATTTTTGTAGACCACATCTCCTTTTTCTTTGCTGGAACCACGCATCATGTTCCAACCCCACTTTGTGGCGATACGGGAAATGATTTCAGCATCTTCATGTGTTCCGGCAATGGCATAAAAATTTTCTTTTCTCAAATCATGAACAACTGATAATAATTGACCATGCCAAACAGAAAGAATAACAGATTTTCCTTCTTTGAGTAACGATTTGTAGTTCTCCCTGCCTCTTACATCCTTTCGATTGGAACCATAAATAAATTTGAGAAGAATACTTCCCAGAGTCGTCTTAATTTGAATGGAGATGGAATCAATCATGCTTCTACTATTGTTTTAGAAATAATTAATTCAGCAGCGCGGTCGTACACACCGGGCATACCCAATGTCCGGCGGACCTTATCAAATCCACTGAGCATTATTTTCCGTTCAATACTTTTAGAATTCAGAAGAGGAATAACTGATTTCACTAAATTTTCTTCAGTCATGTTATGCTGTAAGAATTCTGGGACAATATTTTCATCTGCAATAAGATTGACCATGGATGCATATTTCACCGAAGTCATATTATTGACCATCCACCAAGAAATGGTAGAAAGCTTGTAACATACAACCATAGCCGTGTCTTCTACAGCACATTCCAAGGTTGCCGTACCTGATGAGACTATAGCCACAGTTCCCGCTACCATAGCCTTACGGGCATTCTCTTCAATTTTGAATTCATTCGGCATGGGAGATAAACTTACATTAGGAGCCTTGCCCACCATAACCTGAATTAATGAATTAGCTTCCTTTAATTTTTTCACAGTTTGCAGAAAAATGGGCCAATGGCGGTCCACTTCCTGTTGGCGGCTCCCAGGAAGTAAAACCAGTAACGGATGCTCAATAGTAATATCATGACGTTGATAAAAATCTTTAGAAGATTCATCTAAATGTTCCTGTTCTGCAAATGGATGCCCAACATAGTTGGTCTGCAACCCGCGGGAATCAAACCAATCTTGTTCAAATGGGAAAATTGATAGTGTTTGGTCCAAAACTGCTTTCATAGTTTCAACCCGTTTCTCTTTCCAGGCCCACACTTGTGGTAAAATAAAATATGTAATGGGAATTTTTAAATGTTGGATCCGTTTTGCCAGACGAAGGTTAAAGCCCGGATAATCGATTAAAATGATTCTATCTGGTTTTGTTTGGCTAATGGTATCAATTGTTTTCCCCATGATCTTCATCATACGAGGAAGGTGTTTTATGACTTCTACAAATCCCATTATAGCCAAATTATCAGTATGTTCTAATATCTGCATACCGGCTTCCTTCATTGCATTGCCGCCATGCCCCATAAACGAAGAATTTGGATAAATATTTTTCATGGCGTGAATCAATCTTCCGCCATGAAGATCACCAGAAGGTTCTCCTGCAATCAAAAAGAATTTTAAAGGCTCCGAATTCATGGTCGGCCCATTTTCCAAATTAAATCATCGCTCCGAAATAGGTTCGGGCAGCAATCAATAATAAAATAAAAGCAATATTTTGTAGGGTCCTTTTTTCAGTTTGTAGCGTTTTGGTTATAGGCGTAGGAGACCGATCATCGGTGCCCAACCAAGAATAAATTCTGGGGAATAATCTTGGGACATTTCTTTGGTACGTTTCATAATCATCGCCAAATAGATCAATGAGGGTTTCTTCTTCTAAAGAAATAATCATAGAATATTGAAAGGTGAAAAAAACAAACACAGCCAAAAGAAATTCCCACATGAATTGTCCTCCGGCGATCAAAGTTACACCGCAATAAATGATCATATTACCTAAATACAGAGGATTACGAGTTCTTGCATAGGGCCCTGATGTGCAGAGTGATGGTGCCCCCACTTTTGTTGTCCGAGTAGCACCACCGGCATACCGAACGGCGTTGATACGGATGGATTCACCGATTATTGCTAAACTCAAGCCGTAAAACAAAAAAGGCATTTCGGGATTAGCAAAATATAGAAGCGATAATACAAGTGGGACAGGAGTAAAACTTCTGTAAGAAAAAAGAAAATGACGTAAATCCATTAGTGAATATCCTGAATGATAATGCGTTGTATTTCCATAGCCACTTCTAAAGCTTCTCTACCAGCCTTGCCAGTGACAATAGGCGTTTCTTGCCCTTGAACTGATTTAATAAAATTATCCAGTTCCATTCGAAGTGCATCTCCGGAAATTACCGGTGGTTTATGGTAAGCAATGAACCGCTCAGACCCATCATATTCAAAGGGTGCAGTCATGAGGGCTTGCGAGTCCTCATCTGGGTCACCAACCACTTTATAAATCTCTGTCAGCCCTAATAAAAGATCGATAGTGGCATAAAGATCTCGTTGAAAAACTTTTACTTTTCGAACTTTGTCTTTTGCCACGCGGCTGGACATGATGCTGGCTACCGTTCCATTCCCAAACCTAATTCTTGCATGGGCAATATCTACAGAATCAGTAAGAATAGATAACCCTGTCGCACGAATGGTATTCACCGGCGAATCCACTAGGGATAATAAAATATCGATATCATGGATCATGAGATCCAATACGACAGGGACATCTGTTCCCCGAGTAGTGTAAGGTGCCAGTCTTTGGATCTCAATGAATTTTGGATTAATAGTAAAGGGTTGAAGAGCCAGGAGTGCAGGATTTAATCTTTCTATATGCCCGACCTGGATCATGGTCCCTTTTTCTTTTGCTAATAAGAGAAGACGATCAGCCTCTTCCAATGTTGTGGTAATAGGTTTTTCGATAAAAACATGTTTTCCTGCTTGGATACATGCCGCCGCCACATCAACGTGAAATTTCGTTGGTGTTACAATAGAGACTGCCTCAACTACATCTAATAAAGATGATAATTCTGTAAATGGTTTTGTGCTATTTTGACTGGCGATAGATATTGCTCGGTCTGTATCTGTATCATAGACACCCACAAGTTCCGCATCCTGTAAGGATGCATAATGTTTTGTGTGATGCTGACCTAAATGACCCACACCAATCACACCAACTTTGATTGATTCATTTCGCATAAATAAGGGTGAAATTTACATAATCAAGAATGGGGAATACATGACAGAAAACCGCAACTTATTCAATTGGGAAAAATCTTGCATTTGTGAAGAACAAACGGCAATTTTTAGTGTAAATCGAGGTATTAATGGAGTTTCATCATGGCTAACGACATGAAATCCGGGATAGGATTTATAATTCCGGCAGCCGGCGTCGTCGGCTTTTTTACATCGCTCCTCTTGGGAGAATTTCTAGTGAGCATCATTATTGCAGTTGCTGGGATCATGGTTTGGTTTCTGTACATGCTAGTGATGGAATCGAACATGCCGCAACAAATGGGTAACATGATCCTGCTGTTTGGTATCTTACTTTCTATTGGGATATTCTTTGGGTTTGGTATTACGCAAAATATGTTTGGCGGATTTGAATTTCAACCCGAAGGTTCTATTTTTGCATTGGTAATCCTATTTTTTGCAGTGTTAACTGGGCTCAATTTCCGAAATCAGGCATCATCTACAGTGGCTCAAGCAGGCAGTAGTGGGTTATCAGATTCTGATCGAGACTTGGTCATGGATGCAATTAAACAATCACAAGAGCCCACTGAAGCATCAGATGAACCACGGGTGATTGTGGTAAAACAGGAAGCGACCCCTGAAGTTGTAGTAGAAGAAAAAAAGGAAGAAGAACCGAACCCTTATGATCCATACAACATGGCAAACAATCCATATTTTGCTTATCCACCTGATTATTACTATGATGATGACGAAGAAGATGATGATTGGGAAGAAGAGGACGAGGACGAAGAGGATGAAGACGAATAAAACGTCTCTATTTTAAAAATTAAAAAGGGCAGTGAAAACTGCCCTTTTTTTGTATTAATTTGCCATTAGACATTAAATTTAAAGAAAATACAATCTCCATCTTTCACAATATATTGCTTGCCTTCCTGACGGATCAATCCCAAATCTGAAAGTGTTTTTTCTGAACCGTGCTTTAAAATTTCATCATATTGGAATATTTCTGCTTTAATGAAACCACGTTCAAAATCCGTATGTATTTCACCTGCTGCTTTTGGAGCTGACGCACCCACAGGAATGGTCCAGGCTCGGACTTCTTGCTCACCGCACGTAAAATAAGTTTGGAGTCCTAATAGCCTAAACCCAGCATGAATTACTTTATGGAGTCCCGGCTCTGGAAGATTATACTCTGTGAGAAATAAGCCTTTTTCATCGTCAGGTAAAACTGCGATCTCTTGTTCGATGGATGCACAGATTCTGACAGAAGAATTCCCCTCTTTTTCAGCAAAATCAAAAAGAGCCTGAACATGTTTGTTCCGCTCTTCTTGCATAATCTCTGCTTCATCCACATTGGCAATATACAAGATTGGTTTGTTACTGAGAAGATGAAGAGAACGTAGAATCTTTTTTTCATCGGTGTCATCCACTGGCAATGTTCGAGCACGGTGCCCTTCATTACAATGTTTGAGTAGTCGATTTATAAGCCTCAATTCTTTTTTGGCAATTTTGTCTCCGGAGCGAGCCATTTTTTCTGTTTTATGTTTGCGTTTATCCAATGTTTCCAGATCAGCCAGTAGTAATTCTGTTTCAATTGTTTCAGCATCTCGGATTGGGTTCACGTTGCCATCAACATGAGTGATATTATCATTTTCAAAGCAACGTACCACGTGAATGATTGCGGCAGTCTGTCGAATCTGTCCGAGAAATTTATTTCCTAAACCTTCACCTTTACTGGCACCTCGTACGATTCCGGCGATATCTGTGAATTCAACGGTTGCATGGATTATTTTTTTTGGTTTATAGATTTTCCCAAGCTCCTTCAACCTGAGGTCAGGTAGCTCTACAATTCCGACATGGGGTTCAATAGTGCAAAAAGGATAATTTTCAGCTGGAACGCCTGATTCTGTCAGGGCGTTAAATAGGGTAGACTTTCCCACATTGGGTAGTCCTACAATTCCACATTGGAGGGCCATTATTTAAATAGAAAATCGAATAATTTAAAATGAATCCAAAGCAGGATCGCCACCAAAATCGTAAGTGAGATTATCAAACAACCCAACTTGTAGATTTTTTGCAAAATAAATAGTTCGATCTTCACTTGTACTCAATGTGCCATCGGCCCAAATCAGATATTTCCCACGCCGATTCAGAATTTTTTTAATATCAATTTTATATGTGATAGTATCATGGTAGGGGCGGACTTGTCCTTTAAATTTCATATCACCAACGCCTAAAGCACGTCCACGACCCTGACCGCCAATCCAGGATAAAAAGAATCCAACCAATTGCCACATGCCATCAAGCCCTAAACATCCGGGCATAACTGGATCACCTTTAAAATGGCAATGAAAAAACCAAAGTTCGTCAGTGATGTCCAGTTCTGCTATAATCTGTCCTTTTGCATATTGGCCACCATTATCATTGATCTCTGTGATACGGTCCATCATAAGCATGGGAGCTAAGGGTAATTTTCCATTTTCCATTCCACCCAGAATCCCTTCACCGCTTTGGATTAATTCTTCTTTTGTATAACTGCTTTTTACTACCATGATATGTTTTATTATCCTATGATTATAAGGGGGTGAGAGTACGACAAATATTTGAATTTATGAACCGACATTTCATGTTCAACTTTCAAAATAATCCGGTAAATTGCATGCTGAAATTTGGAGAACAAAATGTCTGAATGGGTATTAATATTAGGAGGTTCAACTGGCCATGGGGCAGCCACAGCAAAGCGGCTTGCAAATGATGGTTATGGAATTATTGCGTTTCATTTTGATCGTGGAGATGCAAAAAAATTAGCAGTAGAAACAATCACTGAAGTGAATGAGATCACTGGTGGTCGGTGTCATTATTTTAATACAAATGCAGCGGCAGAAGAAACCATGGATAAATATATTCCACAAATAAAAGAAATTACGAGTGGAGAACCGGTGAAACTTCTGCTCCATTCTATTGCGTTCGGTACCACCACCAATTTATTTGGTGAAAAGCCTGTCACCCAACGACAAATGGATATGACGGTTCATGTTATGGGGAATGCTCTGTTGTATTGGACACAAAAGTTATATGCGGAAGGACTTCTGGCAAAAGGCTCACGTGTCATGGGGCTTACTAGCGAGGGAAACTATGTAGCCATGGAAGGATATGGTCCTGTTAGTGTGGCAAAAGTCGCTATGGAAGCAATTATCCGTCAGATTGGATGGGAGTTAGGGCAATTTGGAATTACAGCTAACGCAATCCAAGCTGGCGTTACACCAACCCGTGCATTAACAAAGATTACAGAAGGATGGGAAAAGTGGATCGAAAACACTAAGAAACGAAATCCAATGCGCCGAACAACCACCCCGGAAGATGTGGCGGGAACCATTTCAATGCTTTTGCAACCGGAAGCAGACTTCATCAATTGTTCAATCATTTATTGTGATGGTGGGGAGTCCCGTTCCGGTTCTTTCTGATGGTTATCAAACCTAACAAAGGATATCTTTTGAAAGGTTATGTATTTTTTTCACTATGGAATTAATTCAATTCCTACAACAATTCGATTTCCCAATTATCCTTTTCCTCATGAAAGGCATAACGCTATTGGGAAATGGCACCGCTTATCCAATTTATCTTATAATATCATTTTTCTATTTAAATCGAAAAGATTGGCTATCATTTCTTGGCACTATTATTTTATCAGCAATCATAATGAAATGCCTAAAAGAAGGATTTGCCTTAGCCCGCCCGCCGGAAGAATTACACCTTGTTTCAGTTTCAGGATTTGGGTTTCCAAGTGGCCATGCACAAATGGCTATGGTAGTGTGGGGCTGGCTCGGACACCATTATAATAGAATTATACCAGCTTCAGTAATGATTTTCATGGTGGGATTTTCAAGAATTTATCTAGGTGTCCACATGCCTCACCAGGTCATTGGTGGATGGGCCATTGGATTTGTGGTTTTTATGGGGTGGATCTTTGTAGAAAAAGAGCTATCTAAGAACTCCTGAATTAGGAGTCAATACCCTGAGCAATCTTTGTTTCAATAAGCCCAACAAGATCATGACAATCCTTATTGGGTGTGATATCAAAACTCCGTTTTGCCTCATTCAAAGCATAGGCCCACCACCCTTTTTTTGTATAAGCGATGGCAAGCTTAAAGTGGGCTTTACCTAAAATTTGGTATTCATCTCGAGCAAGTTGGCTCGGATCACCTGAATAAAGACGGGAAACTTCACGATATTCCATGATGGCTTCATCTAAAAGTCCTTTTTGAAGATACCAATTTCCAAGATTTAAATGGCGCGAAGGGTCTTCCTGGCATGCACTAATCATCAGTACCAGAAAGGCGGGTAACAGCAATCGGCAGCGTCGGGATATATAATCAATCATAATAGAACGTGAATTTTTAGTATTAGGTGGTGGAAAATCAAGAAGAAAATCCATCAACATTAAATGCATGTTCTGAGGACTGTTTTGGATCACGAACGACAAAATGGAGTATTGCCATGCCTAAAAAAAGACTCGCGCCAATAATATGAAGCGACAGGGTATAATTACCGAACCGAACCATATAGCCAATGCCCACAATAAAAATTAAAACAAACGGTGCAAGCATAGTATCCACTAAAGCCATGTATGTTTTGGTATCCCGCTCTTCAGCAAAATCATAGATAAGATTCATGGCCGAGGGCATAAAAGCACCTTGACCTGCGCCTATGGCCATGAAAACCGCATAAACCCATAACATATTCTGTGAAAAAATAGCAAGGAATACTGCTGTGAAGTGGGCCAAATAGGCAACCATCATTCCGGATTTATGACCCATTCTATCTCCTAATATTCCTACAACATAACTGGTAAATCCAGATGCTATCACATTCAGGATTGTAAAGATTCCGGCTTGACTCACATCAAAATTGAATTTATCCTGACAATAAATTGCATAAAGGCCCAATCCCGGTAAATGTGCAGCGAAAAGGATGCGGGATAAAATGTATTTTTGGAAATTTTTATGACCAACCACAATCGATTTTGTTTCAGTTAAAAAATCTTTAATAGTTTTGTGGCGGTGTTCTTTCTTTGGTGGCTTGACCCGGAAAAACAAAAACAGAAACGTGCCAATTGTTAGGCTTATAAAGAGTATAAAAAAACCAATTCCAAAATTTCTAGGGAATGGTAAGTTGCTGGATAATAGAAATCTTAAGATAAATCCACCTACAAAACTACCCACACTGTTGAGGGCAAATCCTAAACCAAAAAATTTTCCTCGTTCGGATTTCAAAGTGGACTGATTTAAAAATTCAGCCCAAATAGGTATAATTATCCCTATCGATAAAGAATACAATATGAAATAAGAAAAATATATTTTCCAAGCAGTTTGAATTTGTTCAGGATCCAGAATAGTAAATGTGAATCCCATGGAAAATGCCACCATTAGAATGATTATGTGTACCAGGATAACAGCTTTTTTGATATTGCGGATATTTCTCCCAAGAGTCGCAATAATTAAAGTTGGTAACGCAATAAGAATCGAAAATAATCCGGCAGTGGAAACAGCAATACTTTCTGGTGCACCCAATTCCCTTAAAAACAATGGCACAACCGCATAAAGCGTATGGAATGCGATACCGAACCCCCAACAGAATTCATGAACAAGATTATATTTTAAATTATGATTATGATCTTTGAGAGTTAACTCAGCCATAGGTCTCCTCCCGAGTGAGAAGAATCATAGATCCCAGAAGCAGAATTGCACCGATAATTTGTGCGAATCCCAAAATATGACCCCGAATAATCCAATCAAGAAAAACAGCAGACAGGGGCCATGTCAATTCATAAACTGTGGCATGGGATGCCTTCATATGCTTGAGCCCAAAATAATAAATGAAAAGTGCCACAGCACCGGTAGACATGACAATAATAACCAAATTCCGCCATTGATGAGTTGTGAGTTCTAGTGTTCCAAGACCATCTGACGTAACGGTAAAAATAATGAGAGCACATACAGCTGTTAAAGATAATCGCAGTGCAGTAACAGCAGTAAAGGGTAATCGATTCAACGCATGTTTTCCAAGAACGGTGGAGCTCCCCCAACTGAATGCGGCCAATGTTGCCAAGAGCGCTGCAATGAGTGTTTTATCATCCCAGTCCGCAATAGATGTGGTTCCAAATGTGACAAGATAAGCACCTAACATGGCCAACAGAGCCAAGCCAATAAATCTCTGGGTTAGTTTCTCTTTTAAAATTATGGCTGCAAGGGAAATAGCAAAAATCGGTTGGAGTTTCTGTAAAAGTACGACCACCGACAGATCGATATAGTCTACATAGCTCAATGCTTTCGTGTAAAAGTATGTTCCTAAAATTCCACCGCAGATAGAGATCCATAAGACAGAGATCCAACCACGTTGCCCCAGTTTTTTTATCTCTGGCCACGTTTTGATAAGAAATGGTAAAAACAGAAGCGCCCCAAATGCATGTTCGAGAGTCACTACCAAAAAAGATGATATGGAATAAAGCTCCTGTCTTAAGAATCCATCCGCGCTCCATAGAAGGGCCGCAAAAATAACTGCTAGCGGTGGGAGTATTTTTCGCATCATTAAAATTAGGGGAAG
>Ga0187827_10003188_pt1 | contig 21506 bp, 17 predicted proteins | sample ETNtaG_39_FD_167969 | JGI IMG/M metagenome (GOLD analysis project Ga0187827, IMG submission 167969) | Marine microbial and viral communities from oxygen minimum zone, Eastern Pacific Ocean - ETNP2014_SV_150_PacBio MetaG (Illumina Assembly) | ecosystem: Environmental > Aquatic > Marine > Hypoxic... | reverse complement strand
TTCGCTGATGTCCGATGGAGTTGATGAAGTTGCGGTTAAAGAAACCCTGAGAACAGTCGATATCAATTCTGTTCGTCCGAATCCCAGCCAGCCCAGGACGTTCTTCGAAGAGGGAGCTCTCAATGAGCTCGCATCCTCAATCGGACTGCATGGAATACTGCAGCCGATTACGGTCAGAAAATCGGCCAGTTTCTCTGGTTTTGAGATTATCGCAGGCGAAAGGCGCTGGCGTGCGGCAAAGCTGGCTGGGATGGAGACGGTTCCTGTCATTGAAAAGCCGGATATCGACTCCAAAAAGAACCTCGAGCTGTCACTGATTGAGAACATACAGCGTCAGGATCTGAATCCAATCGAAAGGGCCCGGGGTTACAGAACGCTCCTTGAGGAGTTTTCCCTAACCCAGGAAGAGGTCGCTGAACGGGTCGGGCAGAAACGGGCAACGGTCGCTAACTTCCTTCGGTTGCTGGACTTACCTGATGATATCAAAGACAATGTTTCACGTGGAACATTGTCAATGGGCCATGCAAGAGCGCTGCTTTCATTGGATTCGAGGGAACAACAGCGAAAGCTCGCAGAAGAAACGATGCGAAAGGGCCTGAGTGTGAGGGCTGTGGAGAAAGCTGTTGCGACTGTCCAAAGGCCCGAGCGAACGGCTGACGACAGACCGCCTGCGCAGAAGCCGCAGCACATCGTTGATCTGGAAGAGAAGATCATGGAACGCCTGGGATGCAAGACGGCAATCGACCTCACTGGTGAGCATTCAGGAAAGATCGTGATCAACTTTGCTGACAACACGGATTTTGAGCGAATTCTTGATGCGACGGGCATCAGAATTCACGCTTGAGCCAAAATGCCCTTCAAATCCTCGACTCAGGAACGCACAGGAATCGCCCGCGATACGTTGCAGCTCTTGAAGCCGCTTACGCAGCTTTATCCGAATATGCAGTCCGTGCTGCAGAGAATAGCCCTCCTGAATGCCGAGCTGGACAGGCCAAAGCCAACCATTCACGTCATCAGTGACATCCATGGCCAGGATGACAAGCTGCGGCATATCATCAACAACGTATCCGGCAGTCTGAGGTGGTTGGTCCACGAATTGGCCGGCAGGGGGGCTGTGCATGGCGATGAGGAACAGTTCCTTTCCCTGCTGTTCTATCCAACAGAGTTCCTTGAATGGAAGCAGAAATGTGGGGAGATCAGCGAGGAATTCTTCGAAGAGAATCTGAGGAACATATTCAGGCTAATAGGTGTTCTAGCAGCAGACACTGGTAATGCTGAATTAGAACGGCGGAAACCTGGAGAATATGCAGAGCTGCTCTCGGAATTGAGGCTTTCTGTGCAAAGCCACCCACTAAACGATGCATTCGAATCCATAATAAAGAGCCTGTGTCGCCAGAAGATCGCACAGGAAGTGACGCTGTTGGCCGTTCGATGGGCCAGAGATCTGACAGTTCACGAACTCATCATTGCAGGGGACTGCTGGGACAGAGGGCCAAGAGGCGACCGTGTGGTGGATATTCTGACCTGCCAGCCAAAGATCGCGTTTACATGGGGAAACCACGACATTGCCTGGCTGGGGGCCTTGCTGGGAGCAGAGGCCCTGGTCGCTAGCGTTTGCCGTATATCCTTGCGCTACAACCGGTTACCCCAACTGGAAGAGGGCTATGGCATTTCGATGGCCCCGTTGGAGGAGCTTGCCGACCAGGTTTATGGCCACGATCCGGCAGAGCGTTTTCAGCCCAGGTATCCGGGCATGAGATCGAATCAGATGGTTGCACGTATGCAGAAGGCGATCGCCATCATTCAGTTCAAATTAGAGGGCCAACTCATTGACAGGAATCCGGAATTCGCCGCTGGATCGAGAAAACTCCTGCACACCATAGACAACGGCAGTCTAGAGATCGACGGAGACAGGTATGAACTGCTGGATTCGTTTTTCCCTACCTTGGACCACGCGCGTCCCTACGAATTAACTGTTGAAGAGCAGGCATGCATCGATGGGCTCGCATTGTCATTCAGTACCAGCCGAAATCTGAGAGCACATTTACGTTTTCTTGCCGGTCATGGTTCGATGTACTTGGTTCGAGACAAACACCTTATATTCCATGGGTGCATTCCAGTGAATGAGGACGGCGAGCCGCTCCCTCTCCATGTCAACGGAAAGAACAGAACCGGTCAGAACCTCTTTGATTCGTTGAACCATTTCATCACGGAGGCTTTCGAGTCTGCCGGCCAGGAGGATCTGGATTTTCTCTGGTATCTGTGGTGTGGCCCCAGATCACCACTTTTTGGCAAGGACAAGATTTGCACGTTCGAAAACGATTTTGTGAAAGATGAAGCAACCAGGGCAGAGACAAAGAATCCGTACTTCAGTCTGATACACGATAAACAGTTTTGTCAAAACGTGTTAGAGGCTTTTGGTGTCGACCCCAAAGAAGGAATCATCGTGAATGGACACGTTCCCGTGAAGATAGACCACGGCGAATCACCACTGAAAAGGAGCGGTCAGGCCGTCACCATCGACGGCGCATTTTCGGAAGCGTACGGAGATCGCGGATACACCCTGGTTCTTGAGCCCAGGCAGACCTTTCTCGCCGAACATTCTCATTTCGAGTCTGTAGCCGCAGCGGTAGAGGAGGGCAGTGACATCATTCCCGAGCTCACTACCATACGATCCTGGGAAACACCACGGAGGATTTCGGAGACTGAACAGGGCGAGGAAATCGAAGCCGAACTCAGGATGCTGGAACAGTTGAAGGAATCATATCGGCGAAACCAACTGCATCAGAAACAGTAGTCACGGAACTGTCTGCAACTCTCCAATCTCGCTCAGAGGCACTTTGGGCAGCTCTTCCCAGTTCATATCGGCATCGTCAGGCCCATCTTCTTTGGAGAACACATGTCTCCACTTTTTCTTGAATTTGAGACCGTTCACGATAGTGGCCCTCTTCAGCCCCATTCCAGGCCGAATGTTGCTCGTGGTCACGTTTTCGAAGTGGTACATCTCGACTTCGGGTAGATAAACAACCGTTTTACCGAGCTCCCTGATCCGGTATGAATAGTCGATGTCCTCAAACTGGACGGGATTGAAGTCTTCATCTAATGGCCCGACCTCCCTGACTACATCGGCAGGCATGATCATGCACGCGCTGATTGTAGCCTGGAGCTCCCTGCGGACACTGAACGCCGGTGCTGACAGGGGTTTACCACGCCCAAGATAGTCCGCCCGGCCGTTCGGTGAAATGACAAGCCCGGCATATTGAATGTTGAACGGCTCGAAAGGGAAGAGAAGCTTGGGGCAAATCGCCCCAACTTCAGGATGTGCATTGAACTCGCCCAGCATGCGTGGCAGCCAGGATAACGTGCGGACAACGACGTCATTATCCAGGAAACAGACAAACTCACCGGACACCATCTCCAGCCCGTGGTTCCGGCCGGTAGCCGCGCCAACATTCTCAACATTGAAACGGAGGCTGACCTCGATTCCATGAGCCCGGGCCTCGGACTCAAATTCCTTGAGCTTGTCAACAGTCCCATCTGTTGACCCGTTATCGACAAGATTAAGCTCGATGGGCCGGTAAGGCTGTGATATCAGGCTATTCAGGCATCGGCGCGTGTATTCCCACTTATTGAGAGTCAGGATGACAATGGAAACCTTAGGAGTGCTCATCGCGAAGCCAAATAAGAGTCAAAAAAACAGGCAAGCCACCCAGGGCTTGCCAGTTGTTAAGTGAATCTATAAGCCGAGTCCTGTACCCATAAGGGTGGCGACCATTCATCTGCGAGGGCCGTTGCCGGCCCTCTCTAACGGCCTACCCGGAAGTAACTTGAGACGAGCAGCCTCATCCTTCCTTATTTGGCCTTTCTTCGGACGGGGTTTACCTAGCCGATCCAGTCACCTGGAACGCTGGTGGGCTCTTACCCCACCGTTTCACCGTTACCTGGCAAGCCAGGCAGTCTATTCTCTGTGGCACTTTCCTGCCGGTTACCCGGAGTGGGTGTTACCCACCGTCCTGCCCTGTGAAGCTCGGACTTTCCTCTCATTTCGAGCGGCCGCCCGATTCACTCAACCTTGGGATTCTACCAAGGTGAGACATTCAGTCGACCAAACTCATGTTGCGGTTTCCAAACAAAATCGCAACAATCCTCGCCCCTCATAAGACCCGATACCATGAAGGATTAACGGGTAAGTGATTTTGACGCAATCGCGTGGAACCCCGTCCTGAAAACCAGAACTGAGCGGAGATTCCTCGCCATATGGAGTGGAAAATTTCAAGAGGAAAAGGCCTGTGCATGGACTGCCAAGCGGACATGGAGGAAGGCCAGGTCTTCTTTTCAGCATTAATTGACGCAGACCTCGAATTTCAACGAAAAGACTATTGCCCCGATTGTTGGGAAAAGAAAAAAGAGGCAGTCTTTTCATACTGGAAAACGCGCGTTCCGGACAAAGATTCGACGAAGAAGCCGACCATTGACAATGAAGCCTTACTACAATTCTTTCAGCGTCTCGAGCCTGAAACAGAACCTGCAAGGCAGAATTTCAGGTATCTTCTCGGACTGATCTTAATGCGCAAAAAGGTTTTCAAATTTGAAGATATAGAAAGGGATGAGGACAAAGAATTCCTGATTCTCAGACGGCCCGGTGAAGAAGACCGCCATCGAGTCTTCGACCCACGTTTGCCAAAGGACGAACTCGATAAACTAAAAGACGATCTGTATCAACTCTTATACTTTGAAGCCTGATAAGAGGACAAATAATGAAAATTGAAGACCTGGCATACCGTGTCTGTACTGAAACCCTTAACCTTCTGGAAGAAAAATACCATTACCGCGTCTCAGATGAACACAAGAAAAACATTCAGAAAGAAATCAAAGAGAATATAAACAGGTATATTGCCGAATCCTCAAAAAGAGCCGCAGTCAAAGACTAGCTCTCTGATATCCTAACTGACAGAATTGCTCCGCAGCTACAAAGTGAAGACAAATGCAAATCGGATTTAATACAAGCCCGTTTATTGATGGGGCACAGATGCCAATCGAGGAGGTCCTCGAAGTTGTTGCAGCCCAGGGCTACACAGGAATAGACATTTGCGCCACCCGAGACGATCTCGACGACCCCTCGCTTTTCCCGCAGGATGACCGACGGGCCTATCTGGATACCTCTGAACGCCTCGGCCTGCAAATTGTCGGTGTCGTCACTAATTTGCCAATGATTAATGCTGTTTGGGAAGGACGCTCCATTAATATTCCAGGAGCAGTAGATCTGGCCCTGGATATAGACGCCCAATTGGTCACCCTGCATATAGGAACTCTGGAAGGTACTGACAATTCCTTTGATCTGGCATGGGAAAGCGCGGTCGAACATTTGACGGACGTCTGCAAATATGCTGAAGAAAGAGAGATTCTTGTTGCGATCGACGGGATAAGGCCGAACGCCCTGCTGGACTCAACTCAGAAGGTGTTGGAGTTAGTAAGAGTCATAAACTCGCCAATACTCAAGCTGAATTTTGAACCATGCTCCCTGGCCTTTGCCAACCTCGACCCGTTTGAGGTCGTCAATGAATTGTCTGACCTAATCTGCCACGTGCATGTAAAAGACTACAAAGGCACTTATCCGGATCATCAGCCTCACATCCCGGGGAATGGCAAGCTCGACCACAAAGCGTGGTACACAGCCCTTAAGCGTGCAAAATACAAGGACTATGTGGTCGTAGAGTGTGACAAATCCCACGACCTGAAAAAGTCGGCAAGGACAGGACTGCGAACGCTCAAAAAATTCATCAAGTAATGTCAAGAAAGATAGTTGTTGTAGGCGCCGGCTATTGGGGTAAAAACCTGATTCGGAATGTTGGAGCGCTGGATTGTCTTTATGGCATCTGTGAACAAGACGAAGCTGTCTTGTCATCCTTTATGGATCAATTCCCTGGCACGACAGGGAGATCAGACCTTAATGACTTTCTTGGTGATGATAAAGTAGACGCCGTCATGCTGGCGTCACCGGCCGAATTCCACTGCAAACAGGCACGAGCGGTCCTCCTTGCCGGTAAAGACGTGTATGTGGAAAAGCCGCTGTCATTAAGCATTGAAGATGGGAAAAGCCTCATCCGATTGGCCGAAGTGCAGAATAGGATCCTGATGGTCGGCCATCTGCTCCAGTATCATCCTGCCGTAAACAAGCTGCAGCAGATTGTCCGTGATGGCACTCTCGGCAAGCTTCAATATATATATTCAAATCGCCTCAATCTCGGCAAGGTCCGCCGAGAAGAGAACATCCTTTGGAGCTTTGCTCCTCATGACATTTCCGTCATTCTGTCCCTGACAGGTGAAATGCCCGAGCAGGTGTCGTGCAATGGCGGAAACTATCTCCACCACAATATTGCTGATGTTACGGTAAGCAATCTCTCATTTTCGTCCGGGATCAGATCGCATATTTTTGTCTCCTGGTTACACCCCTACAAAGAACAGCGGCTCATAGTAGTAGGAGACAAGGGCATGGCCGTTTTTGATGACGTGGAGCCTGAGAACAAACTCCAGCTATACCGCCACTCCATTGAGTGGAAAGACAATATTCCTTTACCCAATAAGGCCGAGGCGGAAGCCATTCCATATGAAACCGGGGAGCCACTGCGGTTGGAATGCGAACACTTTATTAGATCGATAACTGATAGAACACCACCAAGAACCGATGGCAAAGAAGGCCTGAATGTCCTGAGAGTCCTGGAAAGCTGCCAGAGAGCCCTTGAAACAGGAGCCCCGGTCTCGCTGGCAGAGCCAGATGCGCAAGCCCCTGATTATTTTGTCCATCCATCGAGTTTTGTAGACGAGCCCTGTCAGATTGGTAAAGGCAGCACGATCTGGCACTTCAGCCATATCATGAAGGACAGCGTATTAGGCGAGCGCTGCAAGCTCGGACAGAATGTTCTCGTCTCATCAGGCGTAACCCTCGGAAACAACGTCAAGGTCCAGAATAATGTATCCATTTATACCGGAGTGGAATGTGAGGACGACGTCTTTCTTGGGCCTTCTATGGTGTTTACTAATGTTATCAATCCGCGATCTGCCATCGTGCGGAAGTCGGAATATCAGCCAACATTAGTAAAAAAGGGGGCAACCATCGGAGCAAATGCAACCATCCTCTGTGGTATAACCATAGGAGAATACGCCTTTATAGGCGCTGGCGCCGTTGTGACAAAAGATGTTGCGGCTCACGCCCTAGTCTATGGAAACCCGGCGCGCCAACAGGGATGGATGGGACGAAGCGGTTTCAGACTCAAAGAGACGGGCGACTGTACCTTTGAGTGTCCGGAAACCGGCGAACAATATTTTTTGCGGGAAGGAGTTCTGAGCTTAGGGCAAGGCTCTTAGCTAGCTGTAGAACTCGCCAATCTTCTTTACCACGTACTGCTGGGCCTCTTCCTTCAAGGCAGGACACATTGGCAGAGCGAGCGTCTCTTTTGCAGCCAGTTCGGATTCCGGCAGTGAGCCTTCCTCGTACCCTAGTTCGCTGAAGCACTCCTGCATGTGTAGCGCGATGGGATAATAAATGGCTGTGTCCACTCCTTCCTCCTTAAGGAATGCAGCAAGCTCATCTCGGCGTGGCACACGGATCACAAACTGGTTGTAGGTGTGTGTGCCACAGAGTTCCCTTGGAAGTACGACAGTGCCGCAATGAACAAGCCCTGCTTCATCGAAGAGCTGAACGTATCGTGATGCTGCGGTCCTCCGCGCGTCCAGCCACTGCCCCAGATAAGGCAGCTTCTTGCTAAGAATGAACGCCTGAATCGCGTCCAGGCGAAAATTACCACCAACCAGTTTATGGTGATACTTGGGCTTAGAACCATGCCCTCTCAAGACCTGCAACTTTTCGCCAAGCGCTTCGTCATTCGTGAATACCATCCCCCCATCCCCAAATCCGCCAAGATTCTTTGAGGGGAAGAAAGATGTGCATCCGATGAGTCCCAGGCTGCCCGACTGCCGACCTTCAAAAGTGGCCCCCATTGACTGCGCGGCGTCCTCAACAACAGGCACGCCGTGTTTTGTGCCGATTTCAAGAATCTGATCCATTGGGGCACACTGGCCAAAGAGGTGGACCGGGATAATCGCCTTCGTGTGATCCGTAATAGAACTTTCGACTCCGCGTGGGTCAAGATTAAACGTGTCCGGCTCAATGTCTATAAAAACAGGGGTCGCACCGAGACGTGAAATTGCACCTGCAGTTGCGAAGAATGTATAAGTAGAAGTTACCACCTCATCACCTTCACCTATGCCAAGTGCCATTAATGCAATCAGGAGAGCGTCCGATCCGCTGGATACCCCGATTGCTCTCTGAACATCCAGGTAATCTGCCACCTCTGCTTCAAATGCCTCCACCGCGGGTCCCAGGATGAAATACTGATCTTGGAGAAATTCCAAGACTGGTTGTTCAATCTCCTCTCGAATAGCCCCATACTGGGCTTTCAGGTCTACCAGTCTAACTTTCATGACTGCTCCTTAATGACGAACTGCAGAATTCCTGATGAGGAATTCTGTGTGCGAGCGATCCTACTTGCGGCAACAATACGAGGCAAGGCATTCGGCCTCAGAGCACAACCGGTTGTCGAGTTTGTATAGGCCGGTAAGCCACCGTCGACCGATTGGCTTCCCAACTGACATAGAATGAACCACACCTCCCCAATATAGTTTTTATCCGAGGGTACGACGTGAGCCGAATTCCACTTTTCTTATTACTGGCCCTTATCCTGGGCCCGAACGGTCGGGCAGAAATCACTCTCGAGGAAGGAAAATGGAGTGGAGATATCCGACCTCAGTCGCCGTGTCTCTTTTTCGAGAACGGCCGGCTGCGCGTCACTGTTCTGAGGAAGGGAGCGCACATTATTTCGGTGGTGGACAAACGGTCGGGTTCGGAATTTATCAACAGCATGAAGGCCAACAGATCCAATCGGCACGGCATCTACGACCGTATCGATGAAAACGGGCGCCACTTCTCGGACATCCAGAGCCCGAAACATTTTGCCAACAGGGATTATTCCATTGAGCGAATCGAGCCGGGCACGCTCAGATGCGCGGTTGAGAGCGCGGCCATGCGTGTGGTGCGCACCATCAAGCTACACGGCACCAGACCCAAGCTGCGAGTGGACGTCACTTATACGCGGCTTTCGAACGACCTGGCAAAAATGGGCATCTACCTGCTTTCGCAGCTCAATCTGAATGCTGCGCGTGTGAGCTACAACCAGGTTGTCGTGATGCCTGATGAGACAGGAGTCTTTCGAAATATCACGGAGCCGAAAGGACATTACGGGAAGACCATCAAAGCCGGCTGGTGCTTCGCAGCGGACAGGCAATCAAAAAAGTCGGTCGTCATGAGCTATCCGACCGACGGCTCAGCAGAAACTATCTACCTTTATCGGACTGCGAATTGGATTCACTTTCTGCCTTTCGGCCCGGTCAAATTGGTGAGGGCAGGTGCCAAGCTCAGCCTCTGGCAGGAGTATCTTTTCCTTGGCGAAAAGAAAGATGCAGACTCGATGGCGCCCGGGGATGTCGCGGCCTCGGCTGATGAGTTCCGCCGCATGAAAGTCGCGCTCCTACAGGAATTGAATACGGCGCCCGTCGTGCCGGGTAAGGCCAGAGAAGTCACGCTGCCGCCGGTAAACGCGCAGGCGAGGATAGAACCGCCTGTTGGTAAACCTGAGGCGTCTGTGTTCGTCATGCGCAACGCTGTCTACAACCATCCTGAAAAGCTGGACGCGCAATCATGGGTATCTCTGGACCGAGCGCTGCAGGCCGTGGCCGAAAGCAAAACGCTGCCAGGGGATCTTCTGGTAGTCTCCGGCGCATCCTCGAACGGCCTCGCCAGTGAATACGATCTGGTCAAAAAAACTGCGGGACTGTCAGGGATACCCGCCGTTTACGGGCTTAACGGCCCGGACAGCAGGCAGCACGAGCAATTCGAGAAGAGCCTCGGCCCGAAGAACTGGACACGTAAAGTCAAGGATGTCACGTTCATCAGCTTCGCTCCCGGCGAGGCAGCCTGGCTGGAGCAGGCCATCGCCAAGGCAACTGGCACGCGCATTGTCGTGATCGGCGAAGAGGTGCCCGGAGAGTTGGCAGCCCGAACGAAAGTCAACCTCGCCATGCTGCCGCTACGTGCTTCCATGCCGAGCTTTGAGCGAATTGGACATTGGCCTGTGCTCAGTCTGCCCCGCGTTCAGAGCTATCCTGCTTTTGCCGTTGTTCACATCTTTCGCGATTACCTCGATGTCGCGATCAAACCGTTGGGCAGTTCTTTTGGGCCCCACCTTTACCTTGACCGGGAAGGCAAGGCAGGTCCGCTCGGCATTCCGCCGTTCGTGAAGGGCAAGCCTGTTCTAAAGGTGGCCCACATGACGGATACACAGTTGCACATTCCCAGCCGCCTCAAGACGAAAGACGGCAAGCCCCTCGACCAGGAAAACATGAAGAAAGCGGTCGCAGAGATAAACGAACTCGGAGTCGACTTCGCTGTCAATACCGGAGACCTGGTGAACGTCGGCGCGGATGAAGTGCAGTGGAAGCTTTACCTGGAACTGAAAGACCCGTTAAAAGTGCCTTTGTACGAGGTACTCGGCAACCACGACTGGGATAAGACCACCCCCGAAGGCCGCACGATTACCACCAACTACAAGCTCTTCTGCGATGACCCGCTGATCTATGATTTCGAAAAGAGCGGCATCTTTTTCATGGCCTTCGGCACGGCCGTATCCAAAGGCGCCGACCTGCGCCAACGTCTTGCTAAGGCTCGTAAAGCAAAGTGCACTGTCCTGCTCTATCACGATCCGATCAAGAAAGAGAAGGGATACGGCTGGTGGCATGCCGACCTGGTCGACGCGGCCAACGAGCTGAATCCCACCATCGCCATGGCCGGCCATACTCACTATCTGCAATGGCACGCCAAAAAGGGAATGAATGAATTCGTCGGTCCCGGCATCGCCTGGACTAAGACAGGAGACCAGACCTGGAACGGTTTTTTCATTCACACCTTTTTTGAAGACAAGGTGGTCAGCAGCTTCAAACGCCTCGGCTGTGACGATCTCTTTTTCACGATCGTGACGCCGTATAGAAAGAAGGAATGACTGACCTTTGATTCAGGAATAAATCTCAGACGCCGCTGCCACTCCCGCTCCTTTCGTCAGGCTGACGCCTTCTGCGGCCAGGAGCGTCTCCAGCGCGGTCAGCAGATGCAGCACGTGATGGCTGCAAGAGCTCTCGCCCATGAGGCCGATGCGCCAGACCTTTCCTTTGCCTGCGCCGAGGCCGCCACCAATTTCGATGTTGAATTCACTAAGAAGTGCGCCCCGCGCTTTCGCGTCGTCTACGCCATCAGGAATCTTTACAGCGTTGAGCATCGGCAGACGGTGGCCTTCCTGGGCCGAGAGCTCGATGCCGATGGCCGAGAGACCGGCTGCCAAGGCTTCGTGGTTTTTCTGGTGTCTGGCCCATCGCGATTCCAATCCTTCCTCGTGCACGATGCGGAGCGCTTCGCGAATAGCGTAATTCATATTGATGGGCGCGGTGTGATGGTAAGCGCGGTCCCCGTCGGTCCAGTACTTCTCCACCATCGTCATGTCGAGATACCAGCTCTGGACTTTTGATTTGCGGCCGCGCAGCGTCTCGAGGGCCCGATCGCTGAACGATATGGGTGACAGGCCCGGAGGGCAGCTCATGCACTTCTGAGTGCCGCTGTAGACCAGGTCGATATCCCAATCATCGACGCGCACCTCCGCTCCGCAAAGCGAGGTGACCGTATCCACCATGAAAAGCGCACCGGCATCTCTGGCAATTTTTGAGATATCCCCGAGCGGCTGATGCGCGCCGGTTGACGTTTCCGCGTGCACCACCCCTACGAGCTTGGTCGCTTTCGCGTTCACCGCTTCCTGCACTTGCTCGGGTTCGATGATGCGGCCCCACTCGACCTCGATTTTAGTGACGTCGCATCCGCAACGTTCGGCGATATCACTCATCCTCATTCCAAAGACGCCATTCACCCCGATGACCACGTGATCGCCGGGCTCGAGGACATTGACCATGCATGCTTCCATTCCCGCGCTGCCCGTTGCCGAGATTGGAATCGTCAGTTTGTTGGAAGTCTGAAAAACGTAACGCAGGAGCTGCTGCACCTCGTTCATGATGCCGATAAACTCCGGGTCGAGGTGCCCAATGCAAGGAGCGGACATGGCGCGCAGGACTCTCGGATGCACATCGCTTGGGCCGGGGCCCATGAGGATCCGCTGCGTGGGGTTGAGTTCGCCGATGGGGTTCATAATGGTCTCCTTGCTTCCCGGTGGTTCGTCTGACTAGAATGCGAAAGTACCGAGCAGGAATTCTTTGTTCAACCGGACGTGCTTCTTGCACTCGCCTATGACCAGCATACAGATCTTTATTGCCGGATTGTTGTTGGTGGGCAGCACCTGGGCCAAGGACGTCACTATCGTGGTCTACGCTGCCTATGGCTCGCCGCATGTTGTCTACCTGAACGGCCGCGTGCTGGAGAAAGAAGAGCGAAAGGCACCCAAGAAAGACGACTCGCTATGGCGCCGTCTCCGACGAATCGCATCGGATCTCGAATCGGACGAAGTTCCAAGCATGCGCCTGACATGGAAGCTCGGAGAAACAGGGTCCACCATCCGCACGAACAAGGAAGGCCTGTTTGAGGTATCTGTTGAAGCGCCCGAGGGCACTCTTTTCAGCCACCTGAAAGCTCCGGAAGTGTCGCTCGAATCAAAGGACGATAGATACCTCGCCGAACCGACTTCGGTAACGCCGAGGATCATGGCCCGCGGCGATCTGGCGATTATTTCTGACATTGATGACACAGTTGTTCGAACGGACGTTACAGAGGGCATGCTGTTTTTCAGACAGTTCGTGAAGAATGCGGCGCAGCTCGAACCGATTGCCGGTGTATCTACGCTCTACCGGTCGTTGAATGCGAAGTCCATGCCTGTCCTTTATCTCTCTGGGAGTCCGGTCAATCTGTTCGAGCGGCTGAGGCTCTATCTGGAGGTGCACAGATTTCCCGCGGGCCCGATGTTTCTCAAGAATCTTGGGATTCGCGATTCAGATTCTTTGTTCGCCCAGAAGACATACAAGCTTGGCCACCTGCGCAAGCTGGCGAAACGCCTCCCCGATGTTGAGTTTCTATGTTTTGGTGACAGCGGTGAAAAAGACGCGGAAGTGTACACAACCTTCCGAAAGGAATATCCGAAGAGAGTGAAAGGGATTTTCATTCGCCGCATTCCATCCACTAAGAAGTCTGTTCCCATTATGAAGGGCGCGTATCGGACAGAAGATTCTTTCGATGCCGCGCGCCGATTGGTTGGGATGGGTCTGGTTTCGAAGGAATTGGCCCTCGAAATCGGAAAGGAAGTCTGGGGTGAAAACCCGATGCCGATGTCATTGAGATTGGATCTGGAGGAAGAGGTACTTAAAGCGAAATCAGGAGAGTAATATGGATATCAGGATTGAAGCCAGGCTGCTGAGTTTCCTCGTCATCGGACAGTTGTCATTGGCTGTCGGGCAGAATCAAAAACCGCTTGCCCGGCTGGTCGTGTTATCGAATCCGTATATCACGACGCTGCCTTCAAAAGAGATTCGCGATGAGCATGGTTCGAACCGCGGTTGGCTCAGCAAGCTTGCCGCGCCGAGCATGGCGAAGAGTGTCGCAACGATAAATCAAATTCAGCCGGACGGGGTTGTCATCCTGGGCTCGTTGACCTGGTCCGGCAGCGAATCGGATTTCGCCGCGTTTGAGGCATCCATAAAAGGGATCAAAGCGCCGGTCTTCACGACGCCCGGACTGCGTGATACTCCCGAAGGAGGGATGGAGAAGTATCTGTCCCGGTTTGGCAGTCAGAACGTGCTGAACATGACGAAGACCGTGAAGGGCGTTCAACTTGTCTTCGCCGGCGACATCGGCAAGACCGCCACTCTAGACAACGCCGTGAAGAGGATGCGGTCTCAGACGGACGGGAATCCAGCCAGGGCCACACTGATTTTCGGTGGCCGTACGCACCCGCATGGGGTTGGTGAATTCGATCCGAAACACGAAGCATTCTGGCAGTTCGTTGCCTGGGCAAAAGTTGCTGCCAGATTCGAGCCCACCCGTTACGGCTCGCGTGTTCTGCTTTATCGCGACCTCCCCCTTTACATGGTCGGCTCGACGGCCTGGTCCCTGCGCGGGGCCATCACTCATGTGAAGATTTTCGAGAATCGCATTCTCGTTGAGAAGATTGCCTCTCCATCACAGCCACCGTTTGCCGCTGAGCTGCCGAACCCGGTCGGCGCGCCTCGGTTCGCGACTGCGGAAACCGACCCGCACAGATGCCCTTCCTATACGATCGACCTGGCAGCGAAACCCGGGCTGTCGTTTGCGGTTGTTTCAGACCCGCAGCTCAGTATCGGCAGAAATCGAAAGCATCTGCTCGAAAAGGCCCAGAAATGCATCGAAGACCTGAACAGACTCAGGCCTGCACACACCTTCCTTCCCGGCGATCTCGTTGAGGACAACCTGCCGGAGGAATGGAACCTCTTCAATGAGATCTTCGCCGATCTCGAAATGCCATACACCGTCATGGCAGGCAATCATGACGTGCTGTACGTGCATAATTTCGTTGAACGCGGCTACAGCTCTGCGCCGCAGAAGAAGCCGGACTATCTGGCCAAAGTGACGAAGGCGATGGAGGACGCGGCTGCGGAGGGTTACACCGGGTCGACCGCCCTGTTCCAGAAGTTCACCAAGAGCAGACCACACCTGGTCGTCGAGAAGGGCGGCTGTGTTTTTATCTGCACCGAGATTCTGACTCAGCGGATCGAACCGGAGGAGGTCGCCTGGCTCAGGCAACAACTGGAAAAAACCAAATCAGCCAAACATGTTTTTGTCATGGGCCACTACCCGGTGTTGCCTGCGTTCGGTAACAACGTGCACGGAGACAAGGGCGGCGATGCGGTATTGGCGATGCTCAAGGAATTCAAGGTGGCAGCATTCATCTTCGGGCACCGGCATCGCCCCGGTTTTCAGATGCACGAGGGCACGGCGCACGTCCTCTGCGACAACATGCAGAGCAGCGTGCTCGTTCACGTTTTCGATGGCCGAATCGTGATCGGGCGGAAGACGCCGGCTTCACCTCTTTATGAAAAAGTGGTCGTACCCGAGCCGCGGTTTGTGAAGTAAGGCTGGAGTCACTCCAAATTCACAGTCAGTCTTCCTTCTCCTTATCGCGTTCCCTTTTTTTCGCTTTGTCCTTGCCCCTGGCTTTTTTCTTTGCAGTGGCTACAGCGACTTCGTCCGAGGCGCGTTTGCTTGATGGGACTTTTTCCAGGAGCTTCTCTGCGTACTCTTTTGCCTCCTCCTCAGTTTTGAGGCTGTACTTTCTGATCCTGACCCTTACGTCCTCCGGCTTCTCTGCTTTCTTGCGTTCTCGGAATGGGAGGTCCTTCCATTGTTTCACCAGTTTCTCACCTTCACGGGTGCGATTTCTTGCCCACGTCTGCGCCTGTCTGGCCGGAACGATGTGATAGGAAATTCTCTCGTTTTCATCTTCCACCTCGATTACGGCAAACCGATTCCCCCTGGCGAAAGAAAAATCAGGTAGAGCGAGAATAGTCAAAAGAGCAGCAAGCCCAAGGCAGTAAAATTTCCGTTCCATTTCACGGTCTCCTATCAAAAGAGGATTGCCGGATTCAGGGATATCCGAGGTCTGAGCAAAGGTAACCATCCATAGTTATGAGAATAGAACAACGGTTCAGCCCATGTTCTCTATGATCGCATTGGCGAATTCCGAGCATTTAACCTGCTTGGCGCCTTCCGTCAATCTCGCGAAGTCGTAGGTCATCACCTTTTGAGCGATGGTCTTCTCCAGGCCTGCGACGATGAGGTCGGCGGCTTCTGTCCATCCGAGGTGACGCAGCATGAGATCGCCGGAAAGCAGGACCGAGCCCGGGTTCACTTTGTCCTGGTTTGCGTACTTCGGGGCGGTGCCGTGGGTGGCTTCGAAGATGGCGTGTCCGGTTTCGTAATTGATGTTTCCTCCCGGTGCGATACCGATGCCTCCGACCTGTGCGGCCAGCGCGTCCGATCCGTAATCACCGTTGAGGTTCATGGTGGCGATGACGTCAAACTCTGCCGGGCGGGTGAGCACCTGCTGGAGGAAGATATCTGCAATCGCATCCTTGATGAGGATCTTGCCTTGGGGCACGTCCCCTCCGCAGTCTTCCCATGAAACCACCTTGTCCGCGAATTCTTCTTTGGCGAGCTCGTATCCCCAGTTGCGGAACGCACCTTCGGTGAATTTCATGATGTTGCCTTTGTGCACCAGGGTCACGCTTTCACGGTTGTTTTCGATGGCGTAATTGATGGCGGCGCGGATGAGCCGCTTGCTCCCAAAAATGCTGATCGGCTTGACGCCGAGCCCCGAATCTTCGCGGATTTCCCATCCGAACTCTTCCTTCATGAATGCGAGCAGCTTCTTTGCTTCTTCCGAGCCCTGCTCCAGTTCTTTGCCCGCGTAAACGTCTTCGGTGTTTTCACGGAAGATGACCATGTCAACGAGCTCGGGATTCTTAACCGGGCTCGGGACGCCTGTGAACCAGCGGACCGGACGCAGGCAGACATACAGATCGAGCAATTGCCGAAGGGTGACATTCAGACTGCGGAAGCCTCCGCCGACGGGCGTGGTGAGCGGGCCCTTGATTCCGACCAGGTAATCTCTGAATACCTCGACGGTGGAATCCGGCAGCCAGTCTCCGGTTTCGTTGAACGCTTTTTCGCCGGCGAGGATCTCCATCCACTGGATCGCCCGTTCGCCTCCATAGGCTCTTTCGATTGCGGAGTCCATCGCTTTCGAGGCGGCGTGCCAGATATCCGGCCCGGTGCCGTCTCCGATGATGAACGGGATGATCGGTCTGTCAGGGACGTTCAATCTGCCATCGGTAAGAGTAATCTTCTCGCCATTCGCGGGAACTTGGGGTTGAAAGTCAGCCACGGTGCTTCTCCGTTGGTGTTGGTAATAGATGTGTCAGGCTGGGAAGGGGGCATAGTTTCTGTTCGTGTTCCGATACCGCAAGCGACACTATCGCCTTGCTCCGGGGCAAAGATTAAGACGAAGAGAAAGAGCCGGCGAGACGCCGGAGTTCCCAAGTCCCCGAACTTTCAGTCCCGGACGGAATAACCGTTGAGACAGGCATTGAGATTTCCTTCAATCTTCTCGAGGACCTCGTCCGCAGCACTGTACCTGCCCGCGAAGATAGGTTCTCCGTAGGTGACGGTCATTTTTGAGAACGGGAGAGGAATGATGGCCCGGTCCCAACGCCACAGCCTGAAGTGCCATTTGGGGAGAACCGCCATCGGCAAAATGACGCCGTCTATTTTTCTTGTGATGGTAGCGATCCCTGGCTTGACTTGATAGGCCGGCCCCTCTGGTCCGTCCGGCGCGATAAACGAATTCATGCCACGTTTAATGTCTCGGATCACTTTTGCGACTGCAGTCGCATTCTTCCGTACATCATCATCCGGGCAGGTAAAAACCGGTTTGCATCCGTAGGCGCGGCTGAGCGGGCCGAGGATCTCGCCGGTCTTCCCGCCCAGGGTCAGGTTCACGATGTTGGTGGGGTCTTCGAATCTTACGGAGCAATACCAGCCAACAATGTTGGTATGCCAGAAGGTGTATATGACTCGGCCATGTTCGAGCGCCTTGTCACGGTTTTCCGGATCTATGAAACGCCACCTTACGGTCTGATACACCACCCAGGCGTAAACGAAGATGAAGTAGGCGAGGAAAAGCCTTACACCTCGCATGATTCCGCCCACCTGAAATGTCTTTGTTAACCAGGCCATCTGTGTAACGATAGAGCACGGCCCCCTGATGCTCGACTCATACGTGTCGCTCGGTGCAAAGGGAGCCAAATTGATAACGATCTTTAGTGATGTATATAGCTGCTCGAAGAAAGTAGGATTCCTTGAACTATATGGAGTGATATTCTCCATACCTGTCGCAACGCTTCAAAATTTAAAGTCTTTTACCTGACACCACCACTCGGAGGCAAGTCATGCCCTCTAATCTTGACAAATTCGATCACCTGGTCGTCCTGATGTTGGAGAACCGTTCTTTCGACAACATGCTGGGCTGGCTCTATGACCCGAACAACGCTCCCCCTTTTGACAAAGTGCCGGGAGGACAGACATTCAATGGTGTCTCTGGCAAAGGCCTCATCAACCCCCCATACACCCATCCCCCGCAAACAGAAGGTCCCGGTGACGGCACGGCCCCCGTCATCCATTTGCCTGACCCGGCCAGGCTTGGCGACAACGGCCTGGACAGCGATGCCATCGTGAGGGTTTCGCAAAGGCTGGGAACGGTCCTGCTCATGGTGGGCAATAACACCGTCCGCTCCGCTGTTGCCGCCCTTCGCCTGAAGGGCATCGCCGACTGGCTGTGCCAGATCGGTGCCCAGCCGCGGGATGTATTGGAAGGCTATGATGAATGGTTGAACACAGCCGCGCCTGATGACTTCGATAGAAAGAACACCCTCCGCATCCGCACCATCGGCCTCATCGTCGAGCTCATGGGCCATCTGGCAATCGCCTACCAGGAGGCCGAGGTCAGATAATTCAGTCAGGATGCAATCACTGAAACTCACTCAGTCGCCAGATATATATGAATTCGGACAGCGGATTCGTGCCGGCCACCGGCAGGCCGCCGTCTTCCGCAACCGTCTGTTCATGCCCGGCCGCGCGATTCGGGATGGTGTGGGTGGGCGGATGAAGTTTCAGGAACTGTTCGAGACGGTGATTGTGTTCTACCTTCAGGCGATTCCAGAGCATGTAGTCCAGCACGATGTGGGTATAGCCCTGGCGTCGAAAAGATCGGAACAGCGCAGGGGCACGTTCATGCCAGTCCGGCGTGGCGAACTTTGCAGCCAGCAGGTCGCTGGCAAATCCGAAGCGGCGTCCCGTGAACGCTTCAAAAACCCACCAGGTGTGAGTCGTGCCGCCCGCCTTGAAAGCATCGCCATCCGCGAGAAGCCTGCTCATGGCCTCTTCGTAACCGGAATGCAGAGTGACCGCTCCGTAAAGCTCTCTGGCCTGGAAACCGATACAGAGCATCAGCGACACCGCGACCGCCAGGATTCGCGGCTGCCTGGATTCATTCAATGAAACCCAAATAAATTGGATCGCAGCCGCGCATCCGAACAAGAGAGGCAGACAAAGGGGCAGGTAGACTCTCGGATAGGGCAACACGCTACGGCAATAACCAAGCACCATCAGGCCAAGCTGGACGAGCACAAAGATCTCAAACGGTCTTCGGCTTACAGCCATCCGCCAGACCCCAATAGCGCCAAGCAACACAAACGGCGCGCCCGCATACTTCACTGGCATCAGAAGAAACCGAAAAGAAAACGCGGACTCCCGGAACCCCTGCTGGTGGTAGATGACCTGTCGAAAGAGCTCCTCGTGTTCGATGTAAGGCCATAGGATCGCGCAAGGGATCGCGTAACCAGTCGCGAAGCCTGCGATGACCACCAGAATGCAGAGCAGGATACGCCTCCAGTGTTCTCGATGTTGCCGGACCGAGTGGATAAGAAAAGCCAGGCACACCGGCACAAAGGTCGTCGCCATCGAGTAGTTGACCGAGAGACTGAACCCGAATGCCATCCCACTGCCGATTGCCCAGCCGAAATATTTTTTACCGTCCGCAGGCGAGGTATCCAGAACTCGATCGTAAAGCAGCAACCCTCCCGTCAGAAACGTGAGTAGATTGGCGTCGGCGTTCGCCCCGCGGTGATAGAAAAGAAAATAAGGCGTCGCCGCAGCCAGGGCGGCAGTAAACAACCCGGCGGCCCTGCCGAAACGCCTCCGCACAAGCAACCAGGTAAACAGAATAAAGGCAAGCCCCGACACCGCAGACATGAACAGCGGAGAGCTCATCTTCAGCCCGAGGAGCTTAAACGAAATGACGATCAGCAGCGTGTGGCCCGGCTTGTCCTTGATGCCTTTTTCATGCCCCTGGAGCACCTTCCACGCCTGGTGAGCGTAATGTCCGCCGTCCGAAGTGCGCAGTCCCTGATCCGGCAGGCCGTAAAACCGCAGGACAATCGCGACCAGAAAAACCACTGCGATGGCTGCATGCTCTCTTCGATCTTGAGCTCTGTTATGCATCTGTTCCTTCTGCGCTGCGCCCTTGTGGCCATAGGCTGCCAGCCTGTGAGCCGAGTTAAATTTATGTGAGCTCACAGGCTGGCAGCCCGTGGCTACGATACGGGTAGGTTTCCATCCGTATCGATATCACACACGAAAAACTGTTCACCCTTTGGCGCCGCCTTGGCGACCCATTCACCATTTGGATTGATGACTCCTGAAGGCGACGAGCATGGCCATTCCGGTGGATGGCAGTTGTCAACGGTCACTATCCACAGGTCGCCCGCGCGGGCCCTCATCCGGAGGTTTGACTCGTGATAGCGCCAGTTCACTTCGGACCATTCGTTGCCGCTACGGCCCCCATTGACCGCATGAAAGATAATCTTCGCCCCCATCTGCGAGAGCTGCTGGGTCAGATGCAAATCCGGCATCGGCGTGCAGCCCGGGTTTGCCCAGAGGTCGTTACAGATCAGCCCGCCTGTGGAAATGCCTTCAATCAAACGCACCGAAAGAGGCGTTGCAGAATAATGGTTGATCTCACCCTCCGGCGGATCTTCAAGCGAGCCGCAGCGAAGCGTCTTGCTGTGGAATCCGAGATACTTACCATGCTTTTCGTAGAACCGAATCTGGTTGTAGCAGAGCCCGTCGTCCGGCTCCACAAAGCACGTACCGAGAGCCAGCCCCAGCCTGGTCTGCCGCGCAGCCAGCGTGATCCGCTCAAGGGCTTTATTGACCGAATCGACATCAAACTCGGGCGTATAGCCGCTGAGAGAACCTTCCGGTGTGAGAAGAATGTCAGCGCCCTCACCGGCAGCATATTCGATGGCACGCTCGATGACGGCGGAATTTGCTTCGATATCTTTTGACACCGGGATCTGTGCACCCGCTACTCTCATTGTGTAACCCTCTCGAGGAATAGATGACGAATAGTTTTTTGCAGAGGAAGTTCAGTCTAAACTGACGGCAGGCATTTGTGGATTCAAGATTCAGGATTCATCGCCATTCGAAGCTGGATGCACAGGTTCTCTTGCCTTCAATTTTTTTCTGCCTCTGATCCGCATGTCTTCAATTCGCTTGCCCTCTAATTCGTCTTCATTTTTTTGCCCTTCATTTTTCTGCCCTGATCCAAGGATTCACTGGCATTCCTCTGCTCTCTGATTCACATGTCCATTTCCATCTCATACCGCATCGAAGGCATGCACTGCGCCGGATGCGTCTCATCCGTTGAAAAGGCTATCGGCAAGGTGCCCGGCGTCGCCTCGGTGAATGTGAATTTGGCCACCGAGACAGCTCGGGTGGAGCCCGCCGAAACGCACCCGATGGAGGAAGACGTCATCCA
>Ga0187827_10003187_pt1 | contig 21507 bp, 20 predicted proteins | sample ETNtaG_39_FD_167969 | JGI IMG/M metagenome (GOLD analysis project Ga0187827, IMG submission 167969) | Marine microbial and viral communities from oxygen minimum zone, Eastern Pacific Ocean - ETNP2014_SV_150_PacBio MetaG (Illumina Assembly) | ecosystem: Environmental > Aquatic > Marine > Hypoxic... | reverse complement strand
GGTGAGACGGTGTTCACACGCTCCGGGTTTCCGACCCGCTGGTGGCATCGGGGGCCACCGTGGTTCCTTCCCTTTGCCGACATGCTCTTTCGTGCAAAGGACGCAGTCAACAACATCAGACCAAGCCGAAGATGAACACCTTTCACGCATCACAGAGTTGACTGAGGGGGACAGCGACAAGCGATACAGACTGAGGACGGTTAGCGAGACTCCGGGTCGTAGGGAACGGCCAGGGCTGCCGGGAGATAGCTGTCCCTACCGAACGCAGACAAGACGACCAAGATCATTATGAACGGCAGCATCTGCACGGCGTCAATCGGAACATCTACTCCTACTAGTTGGAATGCTGTAGTAAGAGACAATGAGATACCGATAAGAATCGCCCCTGTCACGATCCAACCAAAGCGGCCCCGTGCGAGCATTGCCAAGACGATTGCAATGAAGCCGGCTCCGTGGGTGACCGCCGGTACGAAGAGGCCGGCCCCTATTAGAGCGATGTGAGCGCCACCAACTCCTGCCAGAAAGCCTGTCGTCATGACAGCCATCGTGCGCGTACTTCGCGGGTTGCCTCCAGCGGCAGCTAGGGCATGGGGCTGATCACCAGCTGCTTTGATATTGAGACCGATCCCGGTGGATTTGAAAACCCACCATGCAGCAACTACAGCGAGAACTGCCAAATAAGCAGAAGGATGATGGCTGAACAGACCCTCTCCCAGTACTGGAATTTTCGAGAGAAGGGGAATGTCGAGAACTCCGGCCTTAGGCAAGCGAGGATAAGTGTCTGAATAGTTGGCACTGTGCAACAGTGCTGTGACCCCTTCTGCGCCAAGAGTGATCGCGATACCGATGACGATCTGGTTCGCGTTAAGGCGGATGCAGAGGCCAACCATTAACAACGACGTGGCTGTACCTACAAGGCCCCCTACTAGTAACCCAAGCCAGATTGAGTCAACGCTGATGGCTGCAGCAAATGCCCCGAAGGCACCCATCAGCATCATTCCCTCTAAACCGACGTTCAAGACACCGGCTCGTTCAGATATCGCCTCTCCCACTCCGGCGAACACCAGTGGAACGGCCACCAACACTCCTCCACTCACCAACGAGGCAAGGAACAGGGTTGAGAACAGATCACTCATCCTTCACCACATTCTTAGAGCGGGCCTGCAGGAACTCACTAATGGCTAGAAAAATGAGCATCAGAGCCACCATCACCAAGACGAAGTAGTTAGGCAGGTCTGCCTTGCGGGATGCTGATTCGCCACCTATCGAGAAACTCGAGAACGCAGCAACGAAGAGGACCACGCTCGGTCCATGAAATCTGGCCAAGAAGACAAGGGGAACCACAGCAAAACCGAATGCCGGATTCCACTCCGCTCTTACCATCCCATCCACACCGGCTATCTCGACAGCAGCGGCGAGCCCAGCAAACCCGGAACTCAAGAGAAAGATACTGAGAGTCAGTGAACGCATATTCATTCCCGCGTGCTCTGCCGCTGCAGGGTTCATTCCCACAATCCTGAGACGCAAGCCAAAGGCCGTGCGCGTCATCATGTAATGGACTATCAGTACAGCAACGAGGCCGACAACCAGGCCAATGTGAACTCGCGAACCAAACATCCTAGGGAGACGGTCCTCAACAGCGAGCACCTTGGTCTGTGGCACCGTTGTTGATGGATCATCGAAGAATTCCTTTACGAGCAGAGAAGAGAAACTGACACCGAGGAAGATGGTCATCAGTGTCGTGATGATCTCGTTCATACCGAACCAGGCTTTCATCACAGCAGGGATGACCGCCCATGCCGCACCGACGGCGAAACCGACTACGAAGAGCACGGTGAACAACACCAGACCATTCACATTCGGAGCCAACTCGGGCCCCAAGGCTGCAACTACAACCCCAGCAACCACGAACTGTCCATCGGTGCCAAGATTCCAGATTCCAGCAGGGAAAGCGACCATCAGGCCCGCCGCGATGAGTAAGAGAGGCGCCATTCTGATCAGGCTCTCCTGGCGCCCAAGTGAGCCCAACAGACCGTGGTCGACGACGTTGGAATAGAAAGAAACAGGATCTCGACCAAGAAGGGCCAGCAGTATCCCACCACATGCCACGGCTGCGAAGACAGGTAGTACGGCCATGAGAACCGAGTTCATTCTCCCTTTCGCGTGCTGGCTCAGCCCCTTGCTGTGTTCATCAACAGATCCGAAGCCTTCATCGCCAAGGGGTGTAGCAACATCAGTCATGCCGGTTCACCACCCCCTGTCATCAGCTCACCTAACCGTGTTTCAATCCCCGGTTGGCTATCTAGGATTCCAGTAATCCGTCCCTGATACATCACGCCGATCCGATCGCAGGTAGAGATCAACTCATCCAGTTCGGTAGAGATCAGCAACGCAACGGTCCCCTGGTTTGCCTGCGAGACGATCCGAGCTAATACCGCCTTTATCGTCTTTACGTCCAGCCCATAGGTCGGTTTGTTGTACACGACGACTCGCGGCTCCATCGCCAGCTCACGACCAACCACAACCTTTTGAACATTGCCGCCAGAAAGGTTGGCAATTGGTACTTCCTCATGGGGCGTGCGCACGTCATGTTCCGCCACCAGGGTGGCCGCAAACTCCCGAATGAGCGAGTGACGTACCCGCGCCCGGCGCCAGAAGGGTCGCTGTCCGACCCTCTTCAACACGGTATTGAGCGAGATGCTTAGTTCGCCGACCGTACCTTCACCGTGGCGGTCATCAGTCACATAACGAATACCTCTCTTCTGGCGAGCTGCTACTGAGAGACCTGTCACGGATTCCTCGTCCAGAAAAATCTCACCGGAATCAAGTTTCCTCTGGCCAGCAATCACCTCAGCCAACTCTTTTTGGCCGTTTCCATCGATCCCGGCGATACCAAAAATCTCACCTCTACGGATTTCCAGCGAGACCGAATCCAGAACGGGCCACGGTTTGTCGCCGTGCAGTGACACTTCCTCCAGACGAAAACAGACGGACTGCTGATCAAGCGAACCGCCTTCACCCTGATTCATCGACATATCCGGGTCAACTGCACCAAATATCAACTCCACCACAAGATCCTTCAAGTCCCCACGTTCCGTGCTCGCAATCTTGTCTGGTGCCAACTCCCCGGCATTGCGACCTCGCCGCAATACCGTGATCCGGTCTCCCAGATCCAGTGCCTCATTGAGTTTGTGTGTGATGAAGACCACGGACAGCCCATTTCCTACCAACCTTCTGACTACCTCACTAAGGGCTTGGACACCCTGTGGGGTGAGCATTGAGGTCGGCTCATCAAGAATCAGAGCACGTTCTCCACGCCAGAGGGCTTTGACAATCTCAACCTGTTGACGCTCCCCAAGCGCAAGATCACCAACCGTGGCTTCTGGGTCGATCTGCACACCGAGAACCGATGCAAGCTCATCAAGACGACGTCTGGCCTGTTCCCTATCAAGGCTGAACAACTTCGCCGTTCCCAGCATCATGTTGTCAATAACCGAGAGAGTCGGCACTAGAAGGGAGTGCTGATAGACCGTACCAATTCCAAGGTCAAGGGCATCTTTGGGTGACCGAATCTGGACGGGTTCCCCATCGACCAGAATTCTGCCCGAGTCCGGAGTAACCATCCCCGAGAGAACTCCAATCAGGGTCGACTTCCCTGCTCCATTTTCCCCAAGAACAACATGGACCTCACCCCCGTGAAGTAAAAGGTTGACGCTGTCATTGGCAACCACTCCGGGGTATGCCTTGGTGATACCGGCCAGTTCAACGACTGGAGGTAACTCGATAGCGGTCACTACGCCTCCGCCCTAATCCCTTCGCTGCAGATATGAGGTCCACATGGCGAACATGGAACCTCCTGAACATCCCCAGAAAACCACATGGTGTAGGGGTTATGTATCTCGGCGATACCCAACCCCTACACCATGTCACTACAAGAGGATAATTCAGCCCTCGGCTACGTCGACTGAGGACATCCTTGCGTGAACGCCATCAGCATCAGCAATGTTCTCGACCACGACTGACCCACCCAGGATTTGCTGCTTGAGGTCTTGGACCTCAGCCCACAAGTCAGCCGGAATCAGGTCTGTTTGGAGAAGGTCAACTGAACCATCTGCCAATCCGAGGTCATAGTTCGTATTGCCAAAGGTGCCGGCCCCAATGTCGGTGATCATCCGCTCAAAGGCCCCACTGAAGTCCCAGAGAACCGATGACAACAGGTGGCCACCATCGTCGATAGAGGACTTGTTACCGATTACATCGATGAACAAGACCTTTCCGCCATCAGCAGCCTCGTTGGTCTCGATTGCCTCGAGCATCCCAAACGACGCACCATCACCTTGGCCGAAGATGATGTCGGCGCCAGCAGCAATAAGTGCTGTCGTAACGCGGTTCGCACCAGCAGCATCCGAATAGGCAGCCGGGCCTATCACTGCGTACAAGAGCTCCACGCCAGGATCCGCAGACCTTGCACCATCAGCAAACCCAGCCGACTGGCTGTTCCAACTAGGCGGCTCACCCGAAACGACGATGCCCAACTTGCCAAGACGACTTGACTTTGCTGCCAGGAATCCAGCCAGGTACGCACCTTCATGCGGACTAGTCGTGTAATCGGCAACCAGCCCAGCCACAGTCGCACCCGGGTTGTCGACAATAGCCACCGGGACACCGAACTCTGCAGCGATCTCAGGGCCCGCCGTGTTGAAGCCACTGGCGTGGGCGATGATCAAATCCGCACCATCGTCAGCCAACTCCCGCAGAACCGGCCGAACATCGTCATAGCCGAGACCATCGGCTACCTCAATCTCAATACCAAATGCCGCAGCAGCAGCAATGGCACCATCAACGCCCTGCTGGTTCCAACCGAAATCGTTACCTTCCTCAGGCGCAGCAACAGCAATCTTGAGAACCTCACTACCCCCAGTTGCAGCCGCCGCGTCGTCACCGGCTACGTCGACTGAGGACATCCTTGCGTGAACGCCATCAGCATCAGCAATGTTCTCGACCACGACTGACCCACCCAGGATTTGCTGCTTGAGGTCTTGGACCTCAGCCCACAAGTCAGCCGGAATCAGGTCTGTTTGGAGAAGGTCAACTGAACCATCTGCCAATCCGAGGTCATAGTTCGTATTGCCAAAGGTGCCGGCCCCAATGTCGGTGATCATCCGCTCAAAGGCCCCACTGAAGTCCCAGAGAACCGATGACAACAGGTGGCCACCATCGTCGATAGAGGACTTGTTACCGATTACATCGATGAACAAGACCTTTCCGCCATCAGCAGCCTCGTTGGTCTCGATTGCCTCGAGCATCCCAAACGACGCACCATCACCTTGGCCGAAGATGATGTCGGCGCCAGCAGCAATAAGTGCTGTCGTAACGCGGTTCGCACCAGCAGCATCCGAATAGGCAGCCGGGCCTATCACTGCGTACAAGAGCTCCACGCCAGGATCCGCAGACCTTGCACCATCAGCAAACCCAGCCGACTGGCTGTTCCAACTAGGCGGCTCACCCGAAACGACGATGCCCAACTTGCCAAGACGACTTGACTTTGCTGCCAGGAATCCAGCCAGGTACGCACCTTCATGCGGACTAGTCGTGTAATCGGCAACCAGCCCAGCCACAGTCGCACCCGGGTTGTCGACAATAGCCACCGGGACACCGAACTCTGCAGCGATCTCAGGGCCCGCCGTGTTGAAGCCACTGGCGTGGGCGATGATCAAATCCGCACCATCGTCAGCCAACTCCCGCAGAACCGGCCGAACATCGTCATAGCCGAGACCATCGGCTACCTCAATCTCAATACCAAATGCCGCAGCAGCAGCAATGGCACCATCAACGCCCTGCTGGTTCCAACCGAAATCGTTACCTTCCTCAGGCGCAGCAACAGCAATCTTGAGAACCTCACTACCCCCAGTTGCAGCCGCCGGAGTCGTCGCTGTTACCGGTTTGTCAGCAACTTCAGACTCAGCATCATCGCCACAGCCTGCAGCAAATAGCGTGAGCACTAACAACCCTGTAAGGACCCTCCACCATGTCGACTTCATCATCTATGAACCCTTCCTCGAGTAGGTAACGCGGAGGGTACAGCAAGGCAATGTTTACAGTCAACAGACAACTGACATGTGCCAGTTGGTGACTACAGGGATAATCTGAATGGACTTCACCATTCGTTCCGAGGAGTTATCGGCTTAGGCACCCAGTTGGAGGGGACATGGATTTCCAGCTAACCCACAAGAGAAGTCGGTAGCCCAATGGCGACGATCGAGTCACGAACGCTTGCCGAACAGGTTTATGAGGTACTTGAGGAAGCGATTCTGAGAGATGAAATCCATCCAGGTGCAGAGTTGTCTGAGGTTGAGTTGGCCGAACAGTTTGGTGTCAGTCGTGGGCCCATTCGTGAGGCCTTGCGAAAACTTGGTTCTGTCGGTTTGGTGAGCCTCACACCGCGTCGTCCTGCCATCGTGAGAATCCTCTCCATGAAGGAGATCCTCGACGCCTACCAAGTCCGAGAAGCACTTGAACAACTCGCCGTAAGGATCGCAACACCACTGCTAACAGATGACCATATGAACAACCTCGAAAAGATGATGGAGGAAATGGAGTCAGCCGTGGAACAAAACGATATTGACGGTTTCTTTGAAGCGAACGCAACGTTCCACCGCATCTTCATCGACGCGTCGGACAACTACCGCCTGCAGGAAACCCACAGCCATGTGAGCCGCCCCATGGCCCGCTACAGGCGCCGGTCACTCGAACTACGAGGCGACCTCCGCTCTTCTCTACTTGAACATGAACTCATAATGGGAGCAATCCGCGCACGTGATGCTAATAGCGCTGCCGAACTTGTCAGAGAACACATCCATGTCCCGCAGGATCGCCTTGAAGAACTATCAGAAGAAGCTTGGCGGAAGATGTCGAGCGGCAAAGACACCAGCGACTAAGACACTACGAGCAACCTCTCAGAGCTGTACAGCTATCTCTGCGTATGACTTACCTGCCCGGAGGTGAAAAAAGTCCAGTCACCTTCCGGAGTCAGGCCCACGCTGAACCCTAAATAAGCGCCTTCACGCAGGTACTCATCCAACTCAGTTGAGGAAAACAGGCCACGTTCGATCGCATCATCTACCACTACTTTGGACCAGTCCGCTGGCGGGTCCAATGCCAGCGCCGGATAGACCCACAACTCCTGAACTGCACCATTCCCGTATGGAGAGAGCCGACGACCAGGTGTAAAGGTAAGAACTAGTTCCAGGCGATCGAGCAAGCCACTGGTGGCACCAGCCGTCAGATGTTCAAGCAGGGTCGTGTCTGGGCGGCTGAAGTCGAACTCAAAACCCGAGTGAGCTAACTCCGCCACTCCTGTTGGATCTCCGACCCTGGCAGCAGTAGCAATCTGCCCAGCAGCCTGGAGCACCGGTTGCGGTACATCTCCTAGCCCCTCTGTTCTGAGTCCAAGAGTTGACGGCGCTTCACCACAAGCAGCCGTGACCAGCAGCAGTACTACGACAAACTGGAAAAGGTAACTCCAGGGACTTGTTGTCCTCAAGATCAATGTCGGATGTGACCGCCATCGACGTTAATTAGCTGGCCCGTTATCCACCGTGCGTCATCAGATGCGAGAAATGCAACCGTTGGAGCGATGTCTTCTGGTTCTCCACGCCCTTCCAGTGCTTGCAGAGTCTCAACAAACCCAAACGCCTCCGCATGTGGGCTGGCCAAGACACCCGCCGATGCTGTCAGGCCTGGGCTCACAGCATTGACTGTGACACCACAACCACCGAGTTCAGTTGCCATGGCCCTTGTCAATCCGAGGACGCCTCCCTTTGCGGCCACATAGGCAGCCATGTTCGGAGTTCCAGCGAAAACAGTGTTGGAACACATGTTGATGATCCGTCCCTTGCCCTGGTCTTTCATCGCTTCATATGCGCCACGACTCATAAGGAATACTCCGTCAAGGTTCACTCTCTGGATCCGACGCCATTCCTCAAAGTCGACATCCTCCCATGGCGTGAAAGGCACGATGGCAGCGTTGTTTACGAGAATGTCCAAATGCCCAAGGTCCTCCTGGACCATGGCGAAAAGTGCTGCCACCTCATCTGCGTCGCCAACGTCGACCTGAAATGCAACTGCACTCCCAGACAAACCAGTTGCAACAGCGGCAGATCCCTCCCCATTGATGTCGGCAACAACGACCGTTGCTCCATCATCGGCAAGTCGTCGACAGATGGCCTCACCTATTCCTTGTGCGCCTCCAGTGACGATCGCCACGCGATTCTCAAGTTTTCCCATGTCATCTATCCCTCAGTTATCCGATAATCGATTATGTAACTAGATCGGCGACCGCGGCCATAGCGGCCGCAACACCAGATCCAACATCTACATCCACACCCAGATCTACCAAAGTCTGACCAACTGCTGCGACTGAAACTGCACAAAAGATTGGCTGTGCCGTAGGCCCCATGTGCCCGATCCGTAGGAGTGAGTCCGTTAGCTCCCCGTAACCACCAGAGATCATGACTCCATAGTGTTCACGACAGTGACTTCGCACATCTCCACCTGAGGGACCATCAGGCAACTTGAACGCTGTAAGCGCTGGTGAGCAGATGGACTCGCGAGCTGGCCATAGTTCCAGCCCGAGCCCCATAATCCCGGCCCTTGTGGCTGTAGCCACACGATCGTGGCGGGCCCAAGCAGCACTTGGACCCTCTCGCAGGTACTGGTCCACAGTCGAATTGAGGGCATAAATCTCGACTGTCGATGGAGTGAACGGAAACTTGACATCTATCTTGTGAGCATCACGCCAATCGGTGATGGAGAGCATCGAGGCTGAAGGAGCGTCGGGATTGGCATCTATCTTCGACCATGCCTTGTCGCTGAGGTAGAGAAGCGAAAGGCCTGGCGGGCCGCCCAGGGCTTTTTGGGGGCCGACCACAACAAGATCTGCTGGCCAGCCCTCAAAGTCCACTTCTACAGCGCCAAAGGAGGAGACCGCATCAACGATCAACAGCACTCCATTTTTCTTGCAAATAGCTGCAATTTCACCAACAGGGTTGAGGGTTCCAGAAGGTGTTTCCGAGTGCACAACTGCGACGATCGCTATGTCAGGTCGTTTGGCGAGCATCGCCTCTACCGCCGCAGGCTCGATCACCTCGTTGTATGGAACCTCGATCTCAAGCAGTTCGCCGCAGTATCGGTCCGCCCAATACCCGTAACCCTTACCGTAAACCCCCGAGGCAAGGTTGAGGACTACATCTTCACGGGCTATCAGTGAAGCAGCTGCTGCCTCTAGCCCAAGTACTGCCTCACCATGCATGATCAACGGAGCGCTATTGATGCCCATTGCAGTCTGGAGGTTCTCCGTAGTGTCTTGGTACAACTCCAAGAAATAGGGATCAAATTGGTCATACACCGGTGTTGCCAGTGAGCGGATGGTTTCCGCCGATGGCTGGACGGGCCCGGCTGTGAGCGTAAACAGTGGCTCGGCAGTCATTGTTTCCTCCGATTCTTAGTAACAGGGACTAGCTGTAGAAACCAGGTGCCTTCACGTACCCCTCGTAGGACTCTGCGTCATGTGAGAAGAACATTTCGGCATCACGGTCTTCGGCAACTGACCGAAGCACGTCGAGGGAGTTGACGCTTGAGATTGGGTCCAAGTGGAAGCTCGCAATGCAGTTCATTTCCATGCTCTGATGCGTATAACAAGCATCGGCAGTAAACAACATCGGCCTCCTCCCACCGAGTTCGACGAGCATGCTGTAATGACCTGCCGTGTGACCAGGAGTTTCAATCAGATGAACGCCCTTGGCAATTTCCACATCACCTTCGAGGAGCTCATAGGTAGGGGTGTAAATATCATCGGCAACATCGAACGCCTTATCCGAGTAGCCAAGGTGCTCGAATGGTTGAGGTGACCGAGAGGCTTCGAGCTCCGCCTTGTGACAGAGGGTCTTAGCATTGGTCAGGAACTTGTTTCCACCACAGTGGTCGAAGTGATAGTGGGAGTTGACGACGTGGGTTATTTCACCCGGGTCGATTCCGATCAGACTGAGCGCCCCAGGAATCGTCTGCTCATCAGTCTGTATCGGCTTCTCGAAAGGAAGGACGGCCTCCACATGGTCCTTGTCGAATCCTGTGTCGAACAAGAACTTGCCTTTCGGATGATCAACCAGAACGCTGAAACACGGGAAGCGAACCTCACCTCCGGGACCTCGGTTCCAGTAGATGTGGTATCCATCGATGACTAGCGATCCGCCATCTAGCAGGTAGACCTTGACTTCACTCATTGGGTAACCCCCTTATTGATCATTGCCATTACCACTGGGTAGGCATCATCTTCGTTGTCATGTGCACAGCGCTAGATCCATTGCCTCGACAGCGGTTCTGGCAACCAGCACTCTCGTCAATTGCCGCTTGTACTCCTCACCTGCAGATTCTGCATCCAACAGTCGAACCTTGTCAGCAACCGTGTCGCCAACTCTTGCAGCCGCTGCCTGGACTTCATGACCCTCAATCCCCTGCAGCAACCTTTCAGCATCTCTGAATCTGGCTGGACTAGGAGAAACAGCGCCAACTGCGATACGCGATTCGGCGATCGATCCTTCACTTGCCCAAGTCGAAACCGTTACAGCGATAGATGGCCGCTCCTGGAACCTCAGCCGCTCGTGAACTGTCACAACTCCTGGTTCTGTCGGTTGCACCAGTACAGACTCGATCACCTCTTCTTCTTCAAGGACCGTCTGATAGGCGCTTAGGGAGAGGCCCTCGACTGGGATGGTTCGCTGAGACCCACCGGGACCCCTGGCCACCACATGAGCGCCAACGGCAGTCAGAAAGGTTGCAGGATCGGATGCTGGGTCGGCAAACGCCAAATTCCCACCAAGTGTGCCTACCGATCTAACGCGGACATTCGCTATACGTCTGATCATCGCAGCCAGTTCCGGAGCATGCTCGATGACCAACGGATGGCTCTCGATCTCCCGATAAGTGACAGCTGAGCCGATTCTCAACAGACCATCACTAACAGCTACCGACCGCAGATCTTCGACACCTTTCATGTCCACAAGGTGGTCTATATCGGTCAACCCCATTCTCATCACCAGCAACAACTCGGATCCGCCACAGTAGAGCGCGGCGGAATCTCCGAACTTCTGGAGCAGGCCGACCGCTTCCTCAAGCGAGTCCGGCCTATGCATCTGAAAGGGAGGCAGTCTCATCGCAATAACGGGTGCCCTCAGCCAGTGCCCAACAAGGCTTTGCGGACTGCTATCAGCTTGCCAGCACGCTCGGCTCCCTTGGCTGCCACGTCCTCAGCGGTGTACTCGTAGATACCACCCAAGGTCTTCATACCTAGATGACCTGCTTCTGCTTTCTCGGTGATGAACGTCGACACTTCACTGGCAGTTGAAAGGTCTTTGTTCAGGTACGAGCCGACGTTCGAGTAGATATCGAGACCCGCCATGTCGATTAGCTCAAGTGGACCTATCACGGCCAACTTGTAGCCGATGCCCCACTTCACACAGGTATCCATGTCAGCATGACTGATGATTCCGCGCTCCACCAGTTCCACACATTCCCGGAGGATTGCGTAGAGAATCCGATTCTCCACAAAACCTGGAACCTCTTGCTCGACCACAGCCTCGTAGCCAAATGACTCGACAAAATCGACAAGTTGACCAGTCACATCACCTGAGGTCCCATCACCTGGGATGACCTCGATCATCGGGATCAGGTGGGGAGGATTGGACCAGTGCATTCCTATGATTCGGCTGGCATCGTCCGGCACGGCTTCAGCGATCTTGGTGATCGGAATGCCTGAGGTGTTTGAAGCCAGGATTGCTTCAGGAGGAGCACAGGCAACGATCTCCTTGAAGATCTCGTGTTTCAAATCGATCTTCTCTGGAATCGCCTCAATCACCAGATCTGCTCCTGCAACTGCCTCCTCAAGGCTGTTCGAGAACACGATGCTCCCGCCGTCCGCCGACGGCGCATCGAGACGGTCTAGAACACCTCGAGCCATCTCCACCCCAGCAGCTGCTTTTTCAAGAGCTTCAGGGCTGATATCAAACAGGTGGGTCTCTGATCCGGCACGCTCAAGCACGGCCCCCATCCCTGGACCCATGGTGCCTGTCCCCAGAATGGTTGTCTTATTGAATGCTGGCATTGTTCATACCCTCCAAATTGTCATTGTCTGGTAGTTGGATCTGCTGCCACACGCGCTCAGGTGTGATCGGAAGCTGGCAGGTAGGAATACCAGCATCGGCGAGTGCATTGACGATTGCCGCTGGTACCGCTGCCAGAGCCCCTTCGCCACAGCCCTTTGCACCGAATGGGCCAGGCCCATCGTTATTCTCAACGAGGATGCAGGTCATCTTGTCAGGCAGGTCCAGCGTCGTCGGCACCCGGTAGTCAAGCAACGTGTCGTTGAGGAGATTTCCGTCCTCCGTATAGACCATCTCCTCTAGCAGCGCATTCCCGATTCCCTGAAGGGTCGCTCCCTCGTCCTGTCGCTTGATCAGCAGGGGGTTAATTGCGGTACCCACGTCGGCAACCGTCGCCGTCTGAAGTACTCGTACCACTCCTGTCGCCCTATCCACTTCGATCTCAGCAGCGGCGACACAGACCTCCCAGAAAACTGGTCCTTCTTCATAGGATCCACTACCACCCTCGGGCTTGACCTCACCGTTACCGATCAGTTCGCCACCCACAAACCCAAAGCGACTGGTAATGATCTCAGCCATGGTCATCGAGTTGGAACCGTGGCTGACCGAACCATCCTGAATGTCCAACTCTGCTTCATCCGTTAGGTCGAAGATCTCCAATGCCGTCTCAAGCAGAGAATCGAGGACATCTTCGGCCGCGCGCTTTACCGCCAAACCAGCCACAGTCGTTGAGCGACTGGCCCCCGTGGAACGGTCATAAGGAGTGAACCTAGTATCGGCCCCATCAACAAAAACTGAGGTAACCGGGACTGTCAGAACCTCTGCAACAATCTGGGCCATCACGGTTCGTGTTCCCTGACCCATCTCCGTACTGCCCACGAGCAGGGTCACGCTGCCCGTGGCATCCATCTTTACCGTTGCCATGGACACCGGGTGGGCCCCAGCGGCAAGAAGCCCAACCGAGACTCCCATTCCTCGATTTGGGATTCGTTCCCGCCCCCAACCAATGGCGACCGCAGCCTTGTTTACGTCGCCGATGAGATCTGCATCCAACGGCTTCGCTCTGGCTCTAACCTCTTCACCTGGGCAGAGAAGGCTGCGATTTCTTATCTCCAACGGATCAATTCCTGCAGCCCTGGCAACCTCATCGATTTGGGATTCACCTATCCACTGGAGATGCGTAGCGCCAAACGCCCTGTATGACCCCGATGGTCCGGTATTGGTATAAACGCAACTGGCATCCACCTTGAACGATGGCCACCTGTAGGGCCCTGGTGCCGCATCCCCGGCAGTCGCTGCAACTCGAGGCCCGTTGTCCGCGTACGCCCCCGTGTCAAGCCATAGTTCGACCTCACGGCCCAACAACTCGCCGTCGCTAGTGGCCATCGTGCGCATTCGACAATTCATGTTGTGACGCCGTGTGGTGATCATTGATTCGTCGACTCTGTTGACGATCTTGACCGGCCTCTCGGCCTTACGCGCAAGTGCTACGGCAAGTGGTTCCATTTTCGTATACGACTTGCTGCCGAAGCCTCCGCCCAGATACGGCACTGTGATTCGTACCCGATCGACGGGGAGGTCGAACAGTTTGGCTATTTCAGCACGGACAAGAAATGGATGTTGGCAACTCGCCCAGAGTCTGATTTCCTCACCATCGTGCTGGGCGATAACCGAATGGGTTTCCATTGAGTACTGGTAAACGGCTGGAAAGTTGTACTCGCGGTCGATGACAATGTCTGCGGTCGCCTCAGCTAACTCCAGATCGCCACGATCAATGAAATAGCTATAGCAAACGTTTCCTGCTCGGTCTGGCAAATTTCCGAGGCCATGTGCCGCTCCGGGACGGAGTTCGCCACCATGCAGCAGCGGTGCGTCGACAGCAAGCGCAGCCTCAAGGCTTGCCGCTACCGGAAGTTCTTCGTAGTCCACTTCCATCTGAAGCATCGCCGCCTCAGCCTGTGCTGCCGTCTCCGCGGCTACAGCTGCAATGGGTTCTCCAACAAAGCGCACCTTTTCGAATGCGACTATGGGTCTATCCCTTATTGCGTGGCCGTAGTAGGGGTCAATGTCCATGAGGTCCTCACGAGTCAAAACCGCTACTACGCCGGGCATGTTTTCAGCAACGGACGAGTCGATTGTCCGAATCAGCGCGTGGGCATACGGACTTCTGAGCACACTTCCATGAACCATTCCAGGTACTTCAATGTCGCCTGTGAACTCTGCTCTTCCGCTCATCTTCGGTGGTGTGTCGAGCCTGCCTACACTCGATCCGAGAACCGTCGACTCCCTGCTGTAACCACGCACCGGTGTCACTGTCGTCATGAGAGCAGGTCTCCAGAGGCGGCCAGCAGTGCCTGGTATCCCGTACACCTGCATAGGTTTCCGCTGAGTTCTTTCTTGAGATCTAAGCCTCCGGAGTTCTCTTGTTCAGCAAGTGCACTAAGAGTGAGCAGGACTCCGGGTGTACAAAAACCGCACTGCACGGCTGCATGTCGGATGAACGACTCTTCCGCTGCTCGAAAGAAATCTGTGTCCCTAAGTCCCTCGATCGTTAAGACTTCTGCTCCATCGATTTCGCTAGCAAGCAGCATGCACGAACTGACCGGCTTTCCATCCACCAGAACAGTGCAAGCTCCGCACACCTCCACTTCACATGATCGCTTGGTTCCCTTTAGGCCGAGTCGGTCACGGAGTAGATCAACGAGTAGGTCGTTGTCAGCAATTTCTACTGTTATCCCAGTGCCATTGACAGTGGATCTAAGTTCCACCGTCGGATCCCCCAACCATCGATGAGGCCGGGCTGAAGTGCCTAGCCCACCAGTCCCAATACTCGTCAAGAAATGAGTCTTGATACTTCCTCGGGTAGATATCGCGGACCTGTTCGGCAGACATTGGAGAGATAGAACCCAAGCTGTTCGCAATAGCTTGGATTTGAAGTGTCCTCTCCAGGGTTACTGCTGCAAGCACGGCATAGCGAATGTCCTCACCCACCAGCACAGCCCCATGGTTCTTCAGCAGGGTAGCTCGATAGTCACCAAGCGACCTTGCCACCGCTTTGCCCTGACTCTCTGTTGTCACTAGATCCGCAGATTCCTGATAAAGACCAATTCCATCTTTGAACAGCACCGAATCGTGGGTCAGGAACTCAACCCTGGCCCTAGTGGCACTGAGAGCAGTGGCGTACATGGGGTGACCATGGATGACCGCCCCGACATCGGGCCGTTCCCGGTATATCTCGGTATGGATAATTGCTTCAAGGTGCATCTGGGGCTGGTCTAAGCAATCAGCCACATCGAGTTGGACCTCGATGACATCGGCAACTGTCACTTCACTGCTAGAGATGCCCTTGCGCTTGATGGACATTCGATTGTCGTCAGTGTGGCGGACACTTACATGGCCAAGGGTGAGGTCATCACCTAGTGATCCCATCACGCGCGACGCGAGGACAACCTGTTCCGCGGCTTGCACTGAGCTGGCTGCACGTCTTCCGGAAACGGCAGAGGTGCTAGCCATCGTCAACTATCAGCCGAGAAGGCTTGTGTTCGGTTGGCGGATAGTCGGAACTGGTAAACGCGAAGACCATGATGAGGTCGCTGTCACCGGTGTTCGCGACCGTATGCCATACCTCAGCGGCGATGAATGCTGCCGATCCTTCAGTGATTGCTACTACGCCATCTTCAAGGCGCAACTCGCCACTCCCTGAAACTACATAGGCCAGTTCCTCAACCTCATGGGACAGGTCGTCGGTAGCCATCCCAGGTGTGAATACCGAGTACCCAAGGCAAGACTGGTTGTCGCCAACTGTCGCTGATGAAATCAGGACGCGACTCCAACTATCTAAGGGAAGTGGTACCGGATCAACCTCATCCAGCCCTACGACGGTTACACCCCTTACAGCTGCCATTCGCCGTCTTTCAGAATGAACTCACCAGACTCGACGATCTCAAGCGTGGCATTGTGGACTACACCATCGAGATGGAGCTTGCTGACGTTTTGGCCACCCGGGTAACAGTTCTCGTTGTCTCCCAGCGCGAAATGGACCGTGCCCTTTCGACCCTTCTCGGATGGTGATCCATAGGGGGCAAAGTCGCTAGTACCAAACGCAAATTCGCCAACGATGTCGGCTCCGTCAACACCAGCAACTGTGTCACGAAGCTTTCGTGCCTCTTCTTTACCCTCGATGGCCTGATAACGACCGTGCTCTACATGCCAGGTGATCGGACTTTCGACGTTTGTGGGAACACCGATACCCAACATGTTGCCATCAATGACGATTTGGCCTTCTGTCTGATCTTCGACCGCTGCGTAGGCAACCTCACCCCAGAGCGGCACGGGTCCCATCATGGCACCCCTCTCCTTACGGGGGATCACCTCCAGAGCCGGTCGATCAGCAATGCTGACAGTGACATCAGTTCCACCTGGCGAGGTAACTCGAACCAGCTGAGCACCCTCAAGTTTCGCGATTGCGGTCCTTGCATTGCCAATCGTCTGTTCGATGTCAGATACGGAGATTGGCCAAGTACCGAACCCCTCTTCCACTGAACCAATCCTTGCATTGGCAAGACACGACAGTTTGACGGCACTCACGTGTGCAAAACGATTTGCCCACTCCAAGTTGGTCATGATGATGATCTCGTCAGAGGTGACCATTGCCTGATGCAAGTTTCGAGGTGGCACCATTGGGAAAAGGGTGTCCGCCAGAGCTCGACGCACCTGAGTGTCATTGTTCATCACGACCGGCCAGCCACCACGTTCAGACACCACGGTGGCGACCATTTCAGCCTCTTCGCTGCGCCGGTTGTCAGTGATGATCGTGACCACGTCATCTTCTTCAACCGAGAAGCAGGTATCGACGACAAGTTCTGCAGAAGCTCTCAAGTCAGCTTCAGAACTGTCATTTCCCTTGTTATCTTCTGTCACAACAACCTCCTCTGGACTATCGGTTATCACCTAAGTGCTGGCACTACTTCTTTCGCGAACCGCTCTACTTGTCCGAACTGGTCCAAATCACCAAATCGACAGATGAAGTGGGTCACGCCTACTTCCTGGAACTTCTTGAACCAGGCGATCATGTCATCTGGTGTACCGACCGGGCCCCAGTTGGAGAGATCCATCTGCTGGCTGAGCTCGGGGTAGTACTGCGAGATATAGCTACCGAAGGCCTTGTCAGCGTCCTCTCGTGAATCGCCGATATTCATCGTGACCTGATACGAGATGGCGTGCCTACTGATGTCGATTTCAGCATCTTCAGCAGCTCGAGAGAGATATCCCAGTTGCTCAACCACTTCCTCTGGGTGCTCTGCACGACAGCAGGTCATCCAACCATCACCAAGTTCTACTATCCGCCGGCATGACCTTTCGAGGCGTTGACGAGCCAAACTATGGTCCAGATCTCCGGTCAAGCGGATGTTGGAGACGACCCAGATCGGTGGCGGAGTCACGACCGGCATCATCGGCCCCATTTCAGTTCCCGAATAGAACTCGACATCCTCGTACTGGAAGTGCTCCCCATCGAAACTGACCTTGCCGTCGGTCCATAGGGCTCTAAGTACCTGAAGCCCCTCTTCAAAGATGTTGGCTCGTTTCTTGTAATCGAGCCCAAGAGCTTCGAACTCCCTCCGAACACCCTTTTCGGGGTTACCCATGCAGGCACCGAGAATCGCTCGGCCATTGGAGATTTGGTCAAGTGTGGCCCACTCAAGTGCCAGGTAGAGAGGATTTCGCGTAGACGTGACAAGACAGGCGGTGCCTAGCATGACCAGTTCGGTTCGCTGCGAGATAGCTGACAACAAACTGATGGCTTCGTAGCGTGGTTTCGAGAAGAGACTGTCTCCTACCCAGACGGAGTCAAACCCGAGTTCCTCGACGGTTCCACTCAGGTCCAGGAGATCTGCAAGAGAGTACTGCGGTGCAATCAGCGGTTCTCGGTTGTTGAGGTTTACACCCAGATGCACTTGTGGTCTCCTCAATCGCCGGTACGTCAGGGCTGCACCTACGGGGCAGCTAGTCAACATGTTCTTGCTGCCGCGGGAGTATCTCACCATCTCTGTTTACTGTCAACAGACGCCAAGGAAGTTGAAGGATTTGGCATCAACCCGCATATTCCTGCGATCAGGCCACTACCAATTTGGACCCCTTTGACTGCTGGCTGCGTTCCAGCGGTTGCGGCAGTCACAAGCAGGTCACCAACAGGGCTGCCCACTTAGCCCAATCTGTCTGCTCAGGAAGCGACCAACAGCGAACATCTCGCTTGCGGCACCTCAGGCATCCATGTGATAGGGGTTACTTCGTAGTCACCACGATGCGACGAGTTGATTTCTAGAGATGGAGCCATGCATGAGAGCCGTAGTCTTGGTGGAACCCGGCGAGGTAAAGGTTCAGACCGTCCCAGATCCAGAAATTGTGGATCCTGGAGATGCCATCGTTGCTGTACATGAGAGTGCAATTTGTGGTGCCGATCTCTTCCCGTTCCACGGACTCACCCCTGGTTTCGAAAATGGAACCGTGCTGGGCCACGAGTTCGTTGGTGAGGTCATCGCGACAGGTTCTGGTGTCGAACAAATCACTACCGGACAACGAGTGGTTGCAACAAGCACCATCTCAGATGGGACTTGTGACCACTGCCGAAATGGTCGACCGTCGCAATGTCAGCAACGCAGGCTGTTCGGGTACTCGGGTGTGTATCCCCGACTCGATGGAGGTCAAGCTGAACTGGTACGTGTACCAGTCGCCGACCGAGTTCTGTTGCCGCTTGACGATGCGGTATCCGACGAAGCAGCAATCTTTCTCGCCGACATACTCCCTACTGCATATGGTGCCCTACAGAGGGCCGGCACGGGCTTAGGGGACCTAGTGGTGATTGTCGGCTGTGGTCCTGTGGGCCTCATGGCCACAATGTGTGCAAAGAGACTTGCGGCAAACGTGATCTCTGTTGACACGATTCCCGACCGCAGAGAGATGGCCGAACGTTTGGGAGCCCGGACAGCTTCACCTGAGGACTCGGCCGCGTTGGTAGGTGAGTTCTCGAACGGGCTGGGCGCCGACGTCGTCATCGAAGCCGCTGGGAGCCCAGGAGGACTGACACAGGCACTGAGACTGGTACGAGGGCGCGGCATCGTTTCAGTGGTTGGGGCACACTTCGAACCTGACTACCCCCTCGACAACGGCCTCATGTTTGAACGTGAGATCTCACTCATGTTCACAATCGGCGATCCGTTCAACGACCGCTCGCGTCTACTGGACCTGATAGTGAACGGCGTTCTAGATCCCACGGTCGTAGTAAGCCACCGGATGCCCCTAGGAAAGGCTGCAGATGCCTACGCGCTCTTCGATGCCCAAGAGGCAACAAAGATAATTCTTGAGTGTTCCTCATGAGCGACACGTTCGCGTGACCACTCGGTAGTCGGCCTTGTCAGCTCCAACTCGGTTGCGAATTCCCGATTCCGTCGACAACTACTAGAAGACGAGAACCTTGTCCGCCCACTGCTCCCAGTCCGTCAACTCCTCCATGCTGCTCCTATAGCAACCATCGGTGAGTTCGCTTGCAGTGATCCCTCGGGCATCCATGCAACTGCCGCAAACGCCGATCTCACCCTGCTTGTTGGAGATGGGAAGCAGCATGTTTTCGATCTTGTAATACCCATTTGGCGTCACCTGGCCGGCTTTAGCACACGAAACTGCGTCACCGATCAGGAAGACGCGGACGTGCTGCTTATCGCGTTTGGCCAAAGAGCCAGCCATACGTAGGCCGTTGTAGCTGCGCTCTGATCCATAGGGTGGATCATTAATGACAAAAAGAGTCTTGTCCACGTTGCGACCTCCTGTCACTCCAGCATGAAGCCATGTACCCCACCCGCAAGACACAACCGAGGCAAGAGCAAATCTAGTGGTAGTTCTCCCACCCGCCTAGACGCAAGCCCGGTATCCAAGAAGAATGGCTGGAACTTCAACAACCTGATAGCACCATTGTGGAACAAGGAGGGGACGTAGCGCTCGCCTCAACAATCATGGTTCGCCTACGGTGAGTGCTCAAAGCACCATTTGCTATCACAACCGATGGAACACAACCATGGTTGCCTCCCCAAGAGTCCAAGTCGTCATTGTTGGTGGGTCGTTCGGTGGGCTAACTACCGCTCACCGCCTACGCCGCCTACTTCCCTGTGAGCGGGCTGACATCACTGTGGTATCGAGAGATGACCGGTTCTACTTCGTTCCAGCCCTGCCCTGGGTTTCTATGGGAAAGAGGACACTGGACCAGATTTCGTTTCCAATCCAACGCTCACTGCAGGCAAAGAAAATCGACTGCATCATCGGTGAGGTTGAACGAATCAACCCTGAGACACAAGAAGTCACAGTCGCGAATGAGAATATTGAATACGACTTCCTTGTAGTCGCCACTGGCCATAGAAGTGCGAACGAGGCAGTGCCGGGTCTTGGGCCATTTGACGGACCTGGCCATTCACTCATGTCCCCTCAAGAAGCAGTGGAGGCTGGTAGTGCGTGGAGGCGTTTCCTTGACAATCCAGGCCCGATGGTCATTGGCTGTGCTCCTGGGGCGAGTTGTATCGGGCCCGCCTATGAGTTCGCTCTTGAGGTGGACCATGCACTCAAGAAAGACAAGCAACGGAACTCAGTGCCAATTACTTTTCTCACTCCGGAACCGTTTCTCGGACATTTCGGGGTTGGCGGGATGGGGCGTGCCCGACAATTTCTCGAAGGAGAGTTTGAACACAGAGACATCTCGTATCGGACCTCCGTTGCTATCTCGAAGATCACCGATGCGACGGTAGAACTTGCTGATGGCATGGTCATCGAATCTCGGTATTCGATGGTCATCCCTCCCTTGGCTGGAGTCCCAGCCATTCTCCGCTCACCAGACCTGGGCAATCCAAAGGGCTTTATTCCAACTGACGGGGGTTTCCGACACAAGCAGTTCAGGAACATCTATGCCGTCGGGGTGGCAGTTGGCTATCCACCCGTAGATGAGACCCCGGTCCCGGTGAACTTTCCCAAGACCGGCCACATGACAGTGCAGATGGGCAAGACCGCAGCACACAACATCGCTACCGACATCTTGGGTGGCAAAGGGTCCAGCCAACCTCTATTTGTGGAGTGCATCCTCGACATGGGCAACAAGGCGGTCAAGATGCTGGCAGACCCCGTGCGCCCACCACGTAACCGAGTGGAGATGAGTGTCGGACGCCGCTGGCTCTGGGTAAAAAAGGCCCACGCACCACTGTTTTCGTGGAGAATGAGGGCTGGCAGGGTTTGAGCACCCACTTCACGGCCCCTGGGCCCGGGCAATGGGAACTGGACCGGTCCCACTTCCCAGGTGGAACCACCTCGATCATGA
>Ga0187827_10003186_pt1 | contig 21518 bp, 22 predicted proteins | sample ETNtaG_39_FD_167969 | JGI IMG/M metagenome (GOLD analysis project Ga0187827, IMG submission 167969) | Marine microbial and viral communities from oxygen minimum zone, Eastern Pacific Ocean - ETNP2014_SV_150_PacBio MetaG (Illumina Assembly) | ecosystem: Environmental > Aquatic > Marine > Hypoxic... | reverse complement strand
CATGGCCCAGCGGAATGCTCGGGGCAAAGGCGTCGGCGACTTTCCATAGAGGCTGTTTGCCGTGCAGCCGGATATAAAGGATCACCGCCAACGCCGCGCCAATGAAACCGCCATAAAAAACCAGTCCGCCCCCGCGAAAATCCAGCACCTTCCACAACGACTCGCCCGCATATTGTTCCTCCCAGTAGGAGATGACGTGCATCGCCCGGGCGCCAAGCATGGCGGCGATGATGATCCACACGCCGAGATCGGAGATGACTTTGCCATCGATCTTGTCGAGGACGCACCGGCGGCTGGCAGTCCACAGCCCGGCGAGGAAACCACCGGCCACAAGGATGCCATACCAGTAGATTGCGAAGCCACCGATCTTAAAGGCAATGGGATCCATTCCGCCGTTCAGCGAATGGTGTTGGTGACCACGGTCTGGGCCGGCGCAGTCTCATCCACCAAGTCGGGCGGCAGCGGGGGGCTGACCTCATCCCCGAAACCGGGCGGCAGCGGCGGCATCTGCGTCACGAGCGTGCGCCACTTTTTGCGCTCAGCATCGGTCATGCCGTTCCATCGCTCGGTGTTGCGGAAGAAGGCAGCTCGCTCCCGCTGCGACATGTTGGCCAGTTTCTCAAACGAGCGGATGACCAGATCGCGCTGTGAGCGGGACATGGCCTTGAACTGCGCCAGGCTGGCCTCCATCCCAACCCGTTCCCGGCTCGAGAGGAGACGCAGAGTGCGCTCCTGCTCAGCAACTGGCATGTCGAAAAACTGGTGGAACTGGTGGGTCATCCGTCGACGATCCGGTTTCGGTTTTTCCCGCCAGTTTTTAAGGCGCACCTCCAGCCCTTCGCGCAGGCGGGTTGGCATTTTTTTTATGTGGTTCGTCAGCGCAACGCGGGATTGGCGGCCGCGGCCGAAGCTGGAGAGATAGCGAAAAAACGACTCGTTCTTGAGTAGGTTGGCGCGGATACCGTCGTCGAGTTGGTCCCAGCCGATCAACCGCTGCTCAATGTCGGCACGAAACCGCTCCGGGACAGAGGCCAGCCGATTGGCCCGGTCAGCTTTCGTTGCCTTCATGAGCGGCATCAGGTGCCAGCGGAAATCCAGCGCGTCGAGTTTGCGGTTGCGCTCGGCCTCTGGCATCGCGGCATATTCGCTGACCTTGGCCTGCACAATTTTGCGGTGACGCTCGGACGAAATCTTAAGCTTGCCCACCGCTGCCTCGCGCTTGGTCTCGGGCAGCGAGACGATTTTTTTGAAAACTGCAAAGGGCGAGTCCGCAGCCAGCGCACCGGCGACCGTACCCGTCGCCAACGTTGGCAGCAGGATCAGGCGGGCAACTGTGACTCGCAATTTCATGAAGTTACTTGAGAGCGGCCCAGAGTTCCTCGTCGATCGGATCAGCCTGGGTGATGGCTTCGATGGCGTCGAAGTCTGCCAAAAAGTCGGGGGTCACCTCGGCAATGGACGCGATGGCCGCCGCCATCTCGGCGCGGCTCTGGTTGCGGTGCGACTGGTAGCCAATGCCGCCGACTACCATGGCGAGCGTTGCCGCAGCAGCGATCTGAATGGGCCGAAACTGCGGCGAGAGAAGCTTCTGCCACCACGCTTGGCCAAGCGCCGGCGTAGCCGCCTCGGTGGGGCGGATTTCATTCAGCACACGGGTGGTGAAATTGGACGCCACCGGCGCGTTGGGCAGCGCAGCCAGCAGTCGGTCGAGCGCCTCCCACTCGGCCAATTCGGCAGGGTTCGCGGTCAGCCAAAGCTCCATCTTGGCCAACTCGGCATCGGTCAAGTCACGCGTGCGCGCTGTTTGCAACAGGTTCTCAAACTCGGGTTGGTTCATTATCGCCTTTCCTTAAAAACCAAGCGGACACAAAAGTTTTGCCATCGCGTCATTTTTTCTGCCATTCGCCTGATTTCAGATACGGTTTCAGGCGGTTTTTGAGCACTGCGCGGCCCCGGAAAATGATCGATTTGACCGCCGTCAGGGAGATTCCGCCCAGCACATCGGCGATCTCCTCGTAGCTGACGCCTCCCTCGCGGCAGAGCAGCAGCGCGGTGCGCTGTTTTTCCGGCAAATCCATCAGCGCCTCCTCGACCTTCACACGCAGTTCAGCGCTGAGAGTGGCATCAGCCGGGACCGGGCTGGCGGCATCCTCCACCACGCGCAGCGGCTGGGATTCGTTGTCGGGACGCGGCTCGTCGAGCGAGTCAGCCGGGTGGCGCATGCGCCGCCGGATCTCGTTCAAACCAAGGTTGCGGGCGATGGTGAAGAGCCAGGTGGTGAATTTGCTGGCCGGCTCGTAGCGTTCGCGGGTTTTCCAGACCTGGAGAAAAACGTTCTGGGCGATGTCCTCCGCCTCGTCGAGGTCGTTGATCAACCGGTACACAAGGTTCATCACCGGCTGCTTGAATTTCTCCACGAGATCCTCGTAGGCCGACAAGTCGCCCTCCTTCACCCTCAACATCAGGGCCACGTCGGGATCGTTCCTGTCAACCATGCCGCAAAAATCTAGGTTACGCTTGGCCAAGCGGCAAGGTTGAGGATGGAGGAAAATGGTGCTTGGCCAAGCGGAATTGTTTTGAAGAGCCGGCGCAGCTAGAGTCGCGCTGCGTGCAGGAGAACGCCACAGCACCCCCCAACGCCATCGAGTCGCTGGTCATCCCCCTCGACAGCACCCCCGCCGACGAGTTGCCGGCACTGAAGCGGTATCTCAAGACAGAGTCGGCCCGCCTGCAGCAGTGGCATCGTGAGGGCGGCGGCGGTCTTGAGGTGTGCCTTGGCCGGTCGCGGATGATCGACACACTGCTCCGGGCGCTGTTGGAGTGGTCGCTGGCACGCTTCCAGCCTGCAGACGGCGTTCGACGGCTCAAGATATCGCTTGTCGCGATCGGCGGCTACGGGCGTGAGGAACTAAGCCCCCACAGCGACATCGACATCATGCTGCTGCACAACGGCTCGGTGCCAAGCTTGACCCGGATCTACAGCCATCCGCTGCTTGAGCAACTAACCGGTCCTGGAGGCCTGATTTACACGCTTTACGACCTCGGCATGAAGGTCGGCCACTCGGTGCGAAACATTCAGGACGCAATCAATATCGCCAACGACGACATGCAGACCAAGACGTCGCTGATCGAGTCGCGCCTCATCACCGGCGACGCAGCGCTGTTTGGGCAGTGTCAACAGCGGCTTGAGACCCGGTGTGTCCGCAACCATGTCGACGATTACCTGCAGATGCGAATAGGTGACCAGGACGCACGCCGCGTGAAGTTCGGCAACTCCGCCCTTCTGCAAGAGCCGAACATCAAGAACGGCTGCGGCGGCCTGCGCGACTACCAGAACCTGCTGTGGATGACCTACTTCAAGTACGGCACGCGCACGCTCGAGCAGCTCGAAGCCCAGGGGATGATCCGCCCCAAGAACCGCCAGCAACTTGAGGCCGGATACGACTTCCTGCTGCGCACCCGCAACGAGCTGCACTTTCAAACCACGCGGCTGGTGGACGATATACCCAAGGCGCTGCAGCCGAAGGTGGCCTGGCAGCTTGGCTACAAGGATCGCTCGCCGGCAGGGCGGCTGGAGGCGTTTATGCGCGACCTGTACACACACCTACGGGCGATCCATTTGATCACCCGTATGGTCGAGCGGCGGCTGGCGTTGCGCCCAAAGCCTCGGCACCGCCTGCCGTCGCTGCGCACACTTTTTGGCGGAGGTAAAAGAACGGAGACGCTCGACGGATTCAGCATCATCAACGGCGAACTGGTGCCTGCCTCGCCGCGCGTGTTCAAGGAACAACCGCGCCGGCTCATGCGCGTATTCCTGCACGCGCAGCAGCGCAGCCTCGACTTTCATCCCGACCTGACACAACTGCTTCGTGACAGCGTGTCGCTGGTAGACGATGGCTTCGTCCACGATCCCGAGATGCGCGAGACGTTCCTTGAGATCCTCAACCGGCGCGGCAGCGTCGCCCCCGCCCTGCGCGCCATGCATGAGATCGACCTGCTCGGCCGCTACATTCCCGAGTTTGGCCGGATGACCTGCATGGTGCAGCACGAGTTCTTCCACGCCTACGCCGCCGATGAGCACACGCTTGTCTGCCTGGAGAAACTCGACCAGGTATGGAACGCCCAGAAGCCGCCTTTCATCCACTACGCCCACATCTTGCAGGACATCGACCTGCCGTACCTGCTTTACCTCGCGCTGTTCCTGCACGACGCGGGAAAGGGCATGAAGAGCGGCGACCACGTGAAGGACGGCACCGCCGTCGCCCTGCGGGTTGGCGAACGGCTTGGACTCACTCCCCGCCGTCTGGGCCGGCTTCAGTTCCTCGTGGAGCACCACCTGCTCATGGCCGAGACCTCCCAGCGGCGCGACATCGACTCGCCAACGGTCATCCGCCAGTTCGCCGAGACAGTGCAGGACGAGGAAAACCTGGCCATGCTCACGCTGCTGACGTTCGCCGACTCGCTCGGCACCAGCAACGACCTGTGGAACGAGTTCAAGAACACGCTGCTGCAGACCCTCTACCGACGCGCCGGTCGGCGCATGGTCAGCGGCAGGGACTACGCCCAGGCGGAGAAGGAGCGCTTGGCCAAGCTCAAGCAGGAGGTGCGCGAACAGTTGCCGGAGCAACTCTCGGAGGAGGAACTCGAGGCACACTTCCGGCACCTCACGCCCCGCTATTTCCGGGCGCACTCGCTCCAGCACATCCACATCGACCTTGAGCAGGTCAACCGCTTCCTGAAGCGCGTGGTTGACGGCGCCGGCCCGAAAGTGCTCGAGCCCGTGATCTCCTGGCACGACCAATCGGCGCGCGGCTACACCTCGGTCAAGGTTTGCACCTGGGATCGGCCGGGGCTCTTCACCACGATTTCCGGGGCGCTGGCTGCATCGGGGCTGAACATCCTGAGCGCAAGGGTCTTCTCACGGGGTGACGGGATCATCATCGACACCTTCTCTGTCGTGAACGCCCGAAACGGCGGCCTGGCCAGGCGGCCCGAGCGCGATGCGTTCAAAAAATGGCTCAACCGGGCGCTGCTGCCCGGCGAATCGCCTGAATTCGAGAAACGGATCGCGGCCTTGGCCAAGCCCACCCATGTCGGGGAATGGGAACTGCCGACGCGCATCCGCATCGACACCCAGTCCGCCGAGTCGCGAACCATCATCGAGGTTGAGTCCGAGGATCGGCTTGGCCTGCTGCACCGCATCTCCAAAGTGCTAACCCGGCATGAACTCAGCATCCACGTCGCACGCATCAGCACCGAGAAAGGTGCCGCAATCGACACCTTCTACGTCCGGACCGCCGCCGGAAAAAAACCAACCGGCAAGACGCTGCTCCGGCAAGTCCAGTCCGACCTCGAGGCAGAATTAAGTGAGCAGTCAGCGATGAGCAATGAGCAGAAAAAGGACACGGATTTCACGGATTAACTCAGATTATTAGGATACAGCACATCCGTGCCCATTCGTGAAATCCGTGTCCGGGCTTGAAACTCCTTAAATAACGTAATCGAGCGGATTTTCGAGTGGCCCCTGCAGGTCGCGCACGCGGTCGCACAGGTGTGCCACGCTCACTCCCTCCAGCACGCCGACGATCGCATCGCGCACTTCCTGCATCACACTGCGAATCGCGCACTTGCCCTCATCGGGACACGAGCAACGCTGGTAATAGTTCACACTCACACACCCCACCGGTGCCAGCGGCCCCTCCAAGTGCCGGATAATATCGGCGAGCGAAATCTCACCCGGCCCGCGCTGCAGTCTGTAGCCACCGGCCACGCCACGCTTGCTTTGCACAAAACCAGCCGACTTCAAATCGTTGAGAATCTGCTCCAGAAACCGGCGTGGAATATTCTGCTGCTGCGCGATATCCTTAATTCGAATCACACCGGGGCCGTGGTTCATTCCCATGACCAACAATGCGCGCAAAGCATACTCTCCTCGTTGGGACAGTTTCATGACGAGGGGAAACTAGAATCCCGACTGATTGAGTCAAGTATTGTTTGGGGATATAAAAACCCCTAGAAGACCTATTACTTAGCGATTTCGATCAGCTCGATTTCGTAGCCCTCGGGAGCGTCGATGAAAGCGAAGCCACCGCCGGTCTCCTTCATCGTCGGGCCGTCGGAGTACTCCATGCCTATCGAGACCAGGTGCTTGCCGAATTCTTCTAAGCTATCGACCTCGAAGGCCAGATGCGTGAGATCCTCCTGCACCTCCACCGGGCCGCTAGAGGGGTAATGGCAAATCTCAATGGTCTCATCGCTCTCGGGCGCCTTAAGGAAGGCCAATTCGGAGCCGCGCGGTGACTTGTGCCGACGTACCTCCTCGAGTCCAAGGGCGTTTTTGTAAAAATCGACGGTCTTCTCGAGATCGTTCACTCGGTAGCGCGTGTGCAACAGTTTTTTTGCCAAAGCCATAACACGAGTCACCGTATCAAGCCGACTGCGCCGAGCCAAGCGCGGGCCAGCTTGTCATCTGGGCTGGCCGAGGCTAGGTTCACCCGCATGCACCACCAATGGATTTGTCCTGCGATCGCCGCCGCCTTTTTTGCGCTTGGCCATTCCTCCCCCGCGCTTGGCCAAGCATCCACCGACGCCAAGGGCGTCCGAGCTGATCCCGAGAACCCGCGCTACACGCACCGCGCGCAGCACAGCCGCGACGGCATAGGTAAATTCTACATGGACCGCGAGATCGCCCACGTAATGGGGCACCTCGGTGCCGGCTGGCTTGAACGACCATCGCGCGAGGTCGAGGAGAAACCGCAGACACTCATCAGGTCGCTCAAACTTAAGCAGGGTGACAACGTAGCTGACATCGGCGTCGGCACAGGATACTTCGCGCGACGCATCGCTCGAGTCATCAGCCCTAAGGGCACAGTGTACGGGGTCGATATCCAGCCAGAGATGCTTGAGTTACTCGCACAGAACCTCGGAAAGCTTGGGATAAAAAATGTAAAGGGCGTGCTCGGCACGATCAAAAACCCCAACCTGCCCGCGAACACCATCGACCTCGCGTTGATGGTCGACGTGTACCACGAATTTTCGCATCCATATGAGATGCTGCAGAACATCTGCCACGCTCTGAAGCCGGGCGGGCGGATCGCGTTCGTCGAGTACCGGATGGAGGATCCTAACGTGCCGATCAAGCTCCTGCACAAAATGTCGCAATTGCAGGTGATGAAGGAGGCCACGCCGCACCCGCTCGAGTGGTCGGAGACGATTTCCGTGCTCCCTCGTCAACACGTCATCGTCTTCAAGAAAATCGCCCCGTAGCCGAAGGTGGAATAGTGGTAGAATTAAACGCAGAGGATACGTTGTTCTGTCTTCACAACTTCTTCCGCTTGGCCAAGCGTTGCCAGCAACTCGGTGACGGTTTTTTGTTGACCGGGCAGCACCAGACCGGGAGCGATCTCGGCAAGCGGGGTCAGCACGAACGCGCGCTTGTGGGCGCGCGGATGCGGCAGAGTCAGCGTTGGCGTGACTCGCGTTTCGTCGCCGAAGGCAATTAGGTCGAGGTCGATCCCGCGCGGCGCGTTGGCCAGGCTGGAGCGGATGCGGCCCAGCCGGGCCTCGAGCGCCAAAAGATCGTCGAGCAGCGACTCCGGCGTAGCGCTGGGTTCCGGCTGTAGGCCAAGCGCGGCGTTGAGGAACGACGGCGAGCCGGGTGGGCAACCGACCGGCTTGGTTCGCCAAAGCGACGAGCCAAGTGCCCTTGCGCTCGACCAGTTGGCAATCTCGGCGGCAGCCAAGCGCAACGTCCCGGGGGCGTCACCGAGGTTGGCTCCCAGCGCCACAAAGGCCACCAATGGTTCGTCGCTCACGCGCTGGGTTTTGCCGTGCCCCACTCCGCAGCGCAATCCGAATCCGACACAAGCGTTGACAGTTGGCCCCGACCGCATAGCGTCTTTCGCCATGAGTGTGCGGATAAAAATTTGCGGCATCACGTCGATCGACAATGCGCAGGCGGCGATTGAGGCCGGTGCGGATGCGCTGGGTTTCATGTTTTACGAGCCGAGCCCGCGCTGCGTCGCGCCGGAGCAGGCGGCGGCGATCATCGCCGAACTGCCAGCGCACGTGGCCAAGGTCGGCGTATTCGTCGATGCCGATGAGGCGACCATCCGCAATACCGCCACCTCGGCTGGGCTGGACACGCTACAATTCCATGGCAACGAGTCACCGGACTTTTGCACGCAGTTCGAGCTGCGAACGATCAAGGCGTTTCGAGTGAAAGATCGTGAGTCGCTTGGCCAGTTGACCGACTATAGGACCGATGCATGGCTGCTGGACAGTTATGTGCAAGGCGTGCCTGGTGGCACCGGCGAACGGTTCAACTGGGACTTGGCTGTGGAGGCCAATCGGCTTGGCCGCCCGATCCTGCTCGCAGGCGGGTTGACGCCGGACAATGCCGGCGAAGCAGTTGACCAAGTGGCGCCGTTCGGGCTCGATGTGTCGAGCGGCGTCGAGGCGGCTCCCGGCCGGAAGGATGCCGCAAAAATGGCAACACTCATCGCCAGCGCAAAAGGCAATTCTGCCGCCGATGGACTCTGGACTGGATATTGAGTTTTTACAGCGATCTAGTAACCTCGCGCTGTCTCGGCACGTAGCACGTAGAGGTTTGTTCCCCCGGGGCAATTCATCAACACCATGAACCTGATATACTTCAAGACAACGGCCACTGGCCTAACCATACTCATGTTGTGCGCCACAGTCTTGGCGGCGGACAAAGAACTCACGCTCGACGAGTTGTTCCCGACCGACCGCGTGCTCGACGTACAAATCACTGTTGCCGGGAAGGACTGGGACAAGATTCGCCACCAGTCGCGCGACTTCGTCTCGGCGTTGCACGAGAAGCGAAAGACGGAACCGATCGACGGCCCGTACGACTACGTCAACGCCGACATGACGATCGACGGCGTAAAATTTGAAAAGGTCGGGCTCCGTAAAAAGGGATTCATCGGCTCGCAGAGCAGCAGCCGGCCGTCGCTCAAGATCAAGCTGAACCACACCGACAAGGAGCAGGCCATTGGCAGACTGACCAACCTGACGATGAACAACAACAAGCAGGACGGCACCATCGTGAGCCAATACATGGGCTATGCGCTTTTCAACGCCGCCGGGTCGCCGGCGTCGCGCTGCGCCTTTGCAAAGGTGACAGTCAATGGCAAGAATCTCGGCATCTACTCGCACGTGGAGTCGATGCGCAAGCCGCTTCTGGCGCGGGCGTTCGGCGATAACAACGGCACGCTTTATGAGGGCACGGTGGTCGATTTTTACGAGGGTTGGGAGGGAAGCCTTGAGTACAAGCGCGGCGACGACAAGCCGGGCCGTGAAAAAATCCAACAACTGATCCAACTGCTAGAGAGCGATGAGGTGAGCGAGGAAGCCATCGGCAAACTCGTCGATCTCGATGCATTTTACCGGTTCTGGGCAATCGAGGGACTGCTCGGTTTTTGGGACGGGTACTCCGGCAACGCGAACAACTTTTTCATCTATCTCAACCCGAAGACAGAGCGGTTCCACTTCATGCCTTGGGGCGCGGATGCGCTGTTCCGCAAGCGCGGCATGCTAAACTTCGAATTTCGCGCGCCGATTTCGGTCAAGACCAAGGGCCGGGTCGCCTATCGCCTTTACCAACTGCCGGAAGGCCGTGAACGTTATCGCAAGACTCTCCACGGCCTGCTCAAGGAGCATTGGAACGAGAAAAACCTGCTCGCCGAGTGCGATCGGATTGAGGCCCTGATCAAGCCGCATCTCAACCGCGAACAGTATCGCTTCAGCCGCTCACTGGACGGTACACGTGATTTCATCGAGGCACGCCGCCGGGATATGATGAAGGAAACAGAGGACGGAATGCCAACATGGCGCAAGGAACCCAAGCCACCGCCTGTCATCGCCGCCATCGGCAAAATCAAGGCCAGGTTCTCCGCAACGTGGATGGAGGATTCCCCGCGCGAACGCACAAACATTGGCAAGGTGGAACTCAGCCTGTCCATGGGCAACAGGGAGGTCTCGCTGAAGGATGCCGGCGTGCATGCGTCATGGACCGGAGGCTTCGGTCGCAGCAGCAAGCCGTCCGTGCGCATCGTGGCGACGCGAGTCGACAACGACAAGCAGGTGTCGTTCGATCTCGGGATGGAGGAGGATGCCTTCCATGCCGGCGACGACATTCAATCCGGCGGCGTGTTGAAAGAGGGTCGCGGCTTTTCGTTCGGACCGCTTGGCATGCAATTCATCGGCGGCAAAACCAATCTCACGGCAGCGGGAATGAAGGAGGGTGACAAGGTTGAAGGCGCGTTCGAAGGCGACGTGATGAAACTGATCGGGATGGGCCGCTAACCGACGCCAGGTAACGGCTCACTACTCGGTGTTGCCGCAGCAGGCGCTGCCGCGCTGGCCGCCGTGCTGCCGTAACAACCCGACGATCTCTTCGCGCACGTTACGCTCACCTTCGCTCTCCATGAAACCTGGCGTAAGGGCGATGTCCAGCGCTGACCTCGAACCGGCCGTCTCGGCATTGATCCGCACTCCGTTCTTCAGCAACCACTCCACTACAGCCACTTGATTGGCCACGACAGCCAAGTGCAACGGTGCCCAGCCGTCCTGATTCAACGCATTCAAGTCGAGACCCTTGGCCAAGGCAGCCTTGAGCGGCTCCAACCGGCCAAGCGTTGCCGCCTGCCAGATGTCCGTTTCCTGCCCTTGGTCATGCGACAATCGAGACCCTGCCGGGTCGTTGCCGCAGCCGATCAGCAGCAGCACCAAAAATGCGCCTGGCCAAGCGCGTCTCATTTCGTCTCCAGTATCTGCCGAACGATCTCCTCGCCGATCGCCAGCGATGCGGTAGCCGCCGGGCTGGGTGCGTTGAGCACGTGCAACGCCTCCGGCCGCTCGATCAGGCAGAAATCCTGAATCAACTCCCCCTCGCGGGCCATCGCCTGCGCCCGGACGCCGGCACCGCCCGGCTCGATGTCGCTCACGCGGATGTTGGGCACGAGCTTTTGCAGCGCCCGGCAAAAGCGCCGTTTGCTGAACGACTGCCACAGCTCGAGCGCGGTCATCCTCGGATGCTTGGCGACGAACCGCCACAGGCCGGGATAGGTCACGGCATCGAAGAGGTCGCGCAGGTTGACGTCGGTTTTGCGGTAGCCCTCGCGCGCGAAGGCAAGCACGGCGTTCGGGCCTGCCTCGATGCCGCCGTGGATCAGCCGCGTGAAGTGCACGCCCAAAAACGGGAACTGCGGATCGGGTACGGGATAAATCAAATGGCGCACCAAGCCTTCGCCGGCCTCGGTCAGTTTGTAGTATTCGCCACGGAACGGAACGATGCGGGTCTCGAGCCGCTCGCCGGCCAGCCCGGCCACGCGGTCGCAGTGCAGCCCGGCGCAGTTCACTAGGAACCGGCCGGTGAAGTCGCCCTTGCTCGTCGTCGCCGCGATCCACTCGCCGCCGCGATGCTCGAGCCGCGTGACACGCGCGCCGGTCTGCACATCGCCGCCGTTGGCCTCGATGCGGCGTCGCAGTTCGCGGCAGACCGCCGGGTAATCGATGATGCCCTCCTGTGGCACGCGCAGCGCTGCGATCCCGCCAACGTTGGGCTCGCGCTCGAGCATTGCCTCGCGCCCGAGAAACTCGATGCCCTCGAGTCCGTTTTGCCGGCCGCGGTCCTCGAGTTTGCGGAGGCGCCCCAGCTCGGCGTCATCACACGCCACGACCAGTTTGCCGCAAACCTCGTGCGCGATGTTGGCTTCCTGACAAAACTCGACCATCTGCCGGATACCGCGCACGGCGAGGATGGCCTTGGTGGAGCCGGGTTTGTAGTAGAGGCCGCAGTGCAGCACGCCACTATTGTTTCCGCTTTGATGGTTGCCGACTTCCAGCTCCTTTTCCAGCAGGCAAACATGGCTCCCCGGATGCATGGTCTGCAAACGCCAAGCTGTGCCCAAGCCGACGATGCCGCCGCCGATAACAAGGTAGTCGGTGTTCATTCGTGCACCCAGCCGCGATCGACGACGAACTGCTGCCCGGTCATGGCACAGCTGGCGTCGCTTGCAAGGAACAACGCCACATCCGCAACCTCCTCAGCCTGAATGAGATCGGGAATGCATTGCTCAGCACGGATCTGCCTCTTGACCGCTGGAGTCACATGTTCCCTGAGTTGCCGCTCGGTCATGATCCAGCCCGGGGCAATGCTGTTCACCCGGATGCGCCGAGGCCCCAGTTCGCGGGCCAGCGACCGTGTCAGCCCGATCGCCGCCGCCTTGGTGGCGACGTAGCTGCTCATTTGCACTGGCGCGGTGTGAATTGTGATCGAGGAAAAGTTGATGATCGACGCCCCCTTGGCCAAGTGCGGCGACGCCTCGCGGCAGGTCAGGAAATAGGCGCGGATGTTCGCAGCGAAAAGATCGTCCCACGCCTTCGCGGTGACATCCTCGAGGGCGAGGCGAGGGTCGCGCGCGGCATTGTTGATGAGCACATGAATTGCTCTGTGCCGCTTGGCCAAGCCCGCCATCCAGCGCTTGATATCAGCTTCGTGACAAAGGTTGACCTTCATGTACTCGGCCCGCTCACCCAGGCGCTTGGCCAGGCGCGAACCGGCCTTTTCATCCACGTCGCAAAAACAGACCACGGCACCCTGCGAATGAAACGCCTCAACCATCGACCGGCCAATGCCGTTCGCCCCGCCGGTGATCAAGACCACGCGATCCGAGAGTTCGTCATAGACTGCCATCGCGGAAAAAACTAAAGGGCCGGAGCCACGGAGTTTTTCATTTTTTCGATGCCGACCTTAGCAGCCTCAAGAGGATCCATCGCCCAATATTTTTTGTTGAACAATTCGAGCGAGAGCACCGGCACAGCGCCGACCTGCAGGAAGCCCTTGACGATGTCGGTGATCGGCGCGATGCCGTCGCCCGGATAAACCCGGTCACCATCGCCAATCTTGTCGAGCGGCGGATCGGCCGGATAATCGTTCCAGTGAAAATGCTGCAGTGCCTGCGGGCCAAGCATCTTCAGCCCCTCGAAGTCGGAGCCTCCCTTGTACGTGTGATATACATCGCCCAGAAAACAAGCGTCTGGATGGCCGGCCTCGATCGCAATGTAAATGGCCGTGCTCACGCGGCCGATGGACGGGTTGCCGCCCCACATCTCGATCTGTGGCACGACTCCGATCTCGGCGCCGATCTCCAGCAATTTGCGATACCGCTCTGCCGCCGCCATCGGATCGACCGTACCACGTGCTCCAGCAGGAGGCGCGGCGATGCGCTTGGCGCCGAGTTGAGCCAGCAGATCCATGTCACGCTTGGCTTCCTCGATTCCCTTCGCCCGCTGCTTGTCATCGTCAACAATCCACCGTGCAAAGCCGATCGCGCTCTCGACAGTCAGCCCATGATCCTCGATGCGCCTGCGCAAATCCTTCAGCGAGCCACCGCCTTTTTTGTAGTCGTTCAGTTTGCCAAGCCACGGCTCGATCGCGTCGTAGCCAGCCTTGCCGGCGACGTCGACCTCCCCGGTGACGGACAAGTCCTGCCCGCGGATCGTGCTCATGTTCAGGCAGTACCGGAACGGGTCGGTGCCCTTTTTTCGTTCGGACTTGGCCCTCACAGTGGCGCTGCCAGCCAACAAGCCGGCTGTGGCCACGCTGGTCGTCTTCAGTAAATCACGGCGGCTCATGGGATTCTGGGGTGTTTCAGGCATGGTGATTCGTGGTCGGTTCGTCAAATTATCCGGCGCATTCTTGATGCCTACCGAAGCCGCAAGCGAGTTTATTTTTTACTAGACCAACGCGGCAAGATTGCCCGACTTGTCGAACCGCATCGGCTCTGCCTGGCCAAGCGGTTCGAGCGCTGGATGCGCCTCCACTTCGGTGGCCAACGCAGCGGAAACTTCGAGTGTGCCCAGCGAGAGTGTGTCGCGGATGCGCACCAACCGGGCCTTGGTAGGGTCGGCGTCAGGCAGTGACGACAGCATGGCGCGAATCGCCTCGGAATCAGTCTCGAATGCCATCGGAAGCTTGGCCGACAGGACGGAGCGCGACGTGAGCGAGTTAGTGTACAACGCAGCGGTATCCACACCGGTGACCAGCCGCATCGTGGTCGCTTCGGCCAAGCCAATACCGATGGCGTTGCCGTGGGACTCTAACGTCAGACCACGCACGAAAATTCGCCAGATGAACGGCTTGGTAGCCGCTTGGCCCGGCACGAGATGATAGCCGTTCGAGCTCCGGCCAATCGTGTTGGTGTCCATGCCTGTACCGCTGATGTTTTTGCCGATTTGATCCACAATCAGCAGGTCGATTTCGTCGAACGGCAGCGCAGGCATCATCGCCGAAGCCTCGATGCAAAGCTCCGGTTCGCGCCTGAGAATCGCATCGGCGGCAAGCACCTCGACGCGCGCCGTCTCATGCACCGCGTTCTCGACAATAGCCACGCCACCGAGAACGGGTGCGCGTCTTATAATCACATCGGCCAGGCGCATCAACTCCTCCCCGTAGCCGAGCTTGAGCGCTGCGGCGTGGTACGCCGATGCGCCGGCGTGTTTACCCAGGCCGACAACAAGCATCTTCGTCAACCCGCTGCCCACTGGCCTGGAAAAGGAGGTGTGCGGCTTGACACGGTTGATCACGATGACGCCGTCCGCCGCCAGCGCCTCGCAGCTCCACAGAACCTCCTGCCCGTCATCCATCTGGCCAAGCGACTCTACCTCCATCGAAGCGCAAACCGGCACACCCATCGACGCCTCTGTCACGCCGTAGCCGGCGAGCAGTTGAGCTTGTCCCTCCGGAGTCGCACCGCCATGGCTGCCCATCGCCGGGATGATGAACGGCTCCACACCGGCGTTCTTTAACTCGCCAATCACGGCGACGACGATTTTAGCCAGGTTTGAGATCCCGCGACTGCCGACGCCCACGGCAATCCGCATGCCCGGCTTCAACTGCTCGCGAATCGCCGCAAATCCGGCAGCCACCGAAGCCTCGACATCGACCGGCGGCGTGGTGTCAAACCGCTGGCGAACGCGCAACATTTGGGAAAATTCATCGGTCACGGACTCGACAAACCAACGCAATCTCTTGGCCAAGCGCGAGCTTTTTCTTGCCCCTGCTCCGTAGCTAAGCAAAGCTGTGCCTCACCGTTTAACCCTTTGGAATCATGAGCAAGATACCCATCGATCGCAGAAGTTTTCTCGCGACTGCAGCAGCTGCCGGAGCCGGTCTCGCCACCGCAACCGCCCGCGACTGGTCCGGCCAAAACCCAACGCGCTACCCCGATCCCGACCTCATCTCCCTCGACCCGCGCTTCGACAAATACAAAATCGGCAACACGCCGGTGCAGCGGCTCTACACCAGCCCGAACGCCCTCTGGACTGAGGGCTGCGCCTGGAACGGCGTCGGACGATACGTGGTTTTCAGCGACATCCCCAACGACTTGCAACTGCGCTGGATTGAGGACGACAACCGCGTGAGCGTGTTCCGCAAGCCCAGCGGCAACAGCAACGGCAACACGTTCGACTACCGAGGTCGGCAAATCTCCTGCCAGCACGGGCATCGCCGCGTGGTGCGCTATGAATATGACGGCACCGAGACCGTGCTAGCCACCACATTCGACGGCAAACCGTTCAACGCGCCGAACGACGCAATCGTACATCGCGGCGACAATTCAATTTGGTTCACTGACCCCGGCTACGGCAGCCTGTCGGACTACGAAGGCAACAAAGGCCCGCTCCAACTCAAGGAAGCCGTCTACCGTATCGACGCCAGGAGCGGAAAAATCACGAAACTAACGGACAATATTCACAAGCCAAACGGTCTTTGCTTTGCGCCCGACTTGAGCAAACTCTACGTCGCCGACTCCGGCTCCGGAAAAAATATTAAAGTCTGGGACGTCGACGGCGCGAAGCTGAAAAATGGAAAAGAGTTCGCCTCGATGAAAGCCATGAAAGCCCAAGACGGCGCCAGACTGGCAACAACCGAGGAATTGGCTCAGAAAAACAGGCCAAAGAAGTTGGCCGCAGGCGGTGCCGACGGTATCCGCGCCGACATCGACGGGAACATCTGGGCCAGTGCGGGCTGGGTCGGAGCCGGTTACGACGGCGTGCACACCTTCGCCCCGAACGGCGACCGCATCGGGCAAATCCGGCTGCCGGAAATCTGCTCCAACGTCTGTTTCGGCGGCCGCAAGCGCAACCGCCTCTTCATGACCGCCAGCCAAAGCCTCTACGCCGTCTACACCAACGCCACTGGCGCCCACATCACCTGAACCCCGCTTGGCCAAGCGGGGAAAAATCGTGCTAAAAGCACTTTTCGCTTTTCACATGGGGATTCATCCCCATGATTCGCGCGCTTATGGAAGAGTCGTTGGTTCTGTTGAAGCCGGATTGTCTGGAGGGCCGCCAGTGCGGCGAGGTGTTGAAGCGCTTCGAGGAAGCCGGCTTCGAGGTGTTCGGCGCGAAGATGGTACGCCTGTCGGATGAGATTCTGCGCGAGCATTACGCGCACCTGACCGACCTGCCGTTTTTTCCGGAGATTCAGGGCTTTATGCAGTCGTCGCCGGTGGTGGCGATCGCGCTGCGCGGCGACAATGCCATCGCTCGCATCCGAGAAATGGTCGGCCCGACCGACTCGACCGCTGCCGAAAAGGGAACGATCCGCGGCGATTTCGGCCAGGATAAAATGCGCAACGTCGTCCACGCCTCCGACTCGGTCGAAAACGGCCAGGCGGAACTGAAGCGTTTCTTCGCCGAAGGCGAGCTGTTCGGCTGAACCGCCGGAGGACCGCTTGGCCAAGCGCGAAACCGCCGCGGCCTTGCCGGCGCCGGTGTTGATGTGGCTAAATTGGCGCATGGAACTGGACGAGCGACTGCACGCCATCCGCGAACGGATCAATGCCGCTTGCAAACTCGCCGAGCGCGACCCGGCGGAGGTCATGCTGCTGCCGGTTTCGAAAAGTCACAGCGCCAACGCCGTGCGTGAGCTGACCTATCACGGCTGCCGCGTCTTCGGCGAAAGCAAAATCCAGGAGGCCAAGCTGAAGATCTCCGCCTGCCCCGGCAACCTCGAGTGGCAGCTCATCGGTCATTTGCAGTCCAACAAATGCCGCGACGCCGTGCGGTTGTTCAGCATGATCCAGAGCGTCGACCGCCTGTCGATCGCCGAGGAAATCAACCGGCACGCCCACAACGCCGCCAAGGACATGCCAGTGTTGCTCGAGGTTAACGTCGCCGGCGAGGGAACCAAGCACGGCTTCAAGCCGGCCGAGCTGCTCGATGTCCTCGAGCCGATCAACGACCTGCCGCGGCTGGAAATTCACGGCCTGATGACCCTCGCCCCGTGGACATCCGAGCCGGAAAAGGTGCGGCCCATCTTCCAGCGACTCCGCGAACTCAGAGAGGCGAGCGAACAAAAACTCGGTGCGCCGCTGCAGCACCTAAGCATGGGCATGAGCGGCGACTTCGAGGTGGCAATCGAGGAAGGCGCCACGATCGTCCGCATCGGCACCGCCCTGTTTGGCCTCCGCCCCCGCCCGGCAAAGCCAAGGCCAGCGGAATAATAGGTCGCCTCGACAACAGCGCTTGGCTCGCCTAGTTTTCCGTCGATGTCGCTCGAGACTTCACCGCTGACGATTGCCGATCGCACGTTCGACTCGCGCCTGCTCCTGGGCACGGGCAAGTTCGCCTCGCCCGGGTCGATGCGCGACGCGCTCGCCGCCAGCGGCACGCAAATTGTCACTGTGGCCCTGCGCCGCGCCGACCTCACCGGCACGAACGATCCCTTCGCGAACATCCTCGAGTTCATCGATCCCGAGCGCTACCTGATCCTGCCCAACACCAGCGGCGCGATGAATGCTGACGAGGCGGTGCGCTTGGCCAAGCTCGCCGACGCCGCCGGGTTGCCCAAGTGGGTGAAACTCGAGATTCACCCCGACCCCCGCTATCTGCTGCCTGACCCGGTCGAGACTTTTGAGGCGGCCAAGCGGCTCGTCGCCGAGGACTTCACCGTGCTGCCGTACATCAACGCGGATCCCGTCCTGGCCAAGCGACTTCAGGAGGTCGGCACCGCCACGGTCATGCCGTTGGGCGCGCCGATCGGCTCCAATCGCGGTGTCGAGACGCGTGACCAAATTCGCATCATCATCGAGCAGGCCACCGTCCCGGTGGTCGTCGATGCTGGCATTGGCTCGCCGAGCCACGCCGCCGAGGCCATGGAAATGGGCGCCGACGCCGTGCTGGTCAACACCGCCATCGCCATCGCCGATGATCCACCTCGCATGGGACTTGCTTTCAAAGCGGCTGTTGAGGCGGGCCGCGCGGCCTATGAAATTGGCCTTGGCCAACAACTTGGCACGGCCAGTGCGACCAGCCCGCTCACCGGTTTTCTCGAGGAAGAGCCACTGAAACAGGCTGATGGCTGAACGAAAAACAGTCTCGCGGCAACGAGCCCGGAACATTCTGAACACCGCCGCCAAGCGCACGGTACTCGTCACCGGCGACGCGATGCTCGACCAGTTTCTGTGGGGAGACGTCTCGCGCATATCACCCGAGGCGCCAGTGCCAGTCGTTGAGTTTCAGCGGGAGAGCTTCATGCCCGGCGGCGCGGCCAACGTCGCCCGCAACCTCACCGCCCTCAACTGCCCGGCGAAAATGCACAGCGTCGTCGGCCGGGACGATGCCGCAAAAAAACTTCGCGCACTGCTCAATGCCGACAACGTCGATTGCACGAAACTGCTCACCGACGCATCGCGGCAGACAAGCTGCAAGATGCGCATCATCGCCCAGCGGCAACAGGTCGTGCGGGTCGATCGCGAGTCCAAGGCCAACCTCGAACCGCGCTTGGCCAAGCGACTTCTCAAGTCGATCGACACCAGCCTGGCCAGGTCGAAAGCGATCGTCATCGGCGACTACGGCAAGGGCGTCGTCACACAGGAATTCCTGAACAAACTGAAGGTGCTTGCCCAACGGCACGGCACTTGGCTGAGCCTCGACCCCAAGCCGGTGCATTCGCTCGACCTGCGCGACCTCTCCCTCATCACGCCCAACCGAAAAGAGGCCTTCGAACTGGCCAGCATCAGTGACACCACATACAACGCTAATCCGCTCAAGGACCGCAAGCTCATGCGCGTCGCCAGGCAACTCCTCGGCGAACTGGAACTGAAAGTACTGCTGATCACGCTCGGCGAGCTTGGCATGCTCGTCTGCCAACCGGGGCACAAGCCGTTTCACATTCCCACAGTCGCCCGGGAAGTGTTCGACGTGTCCGGCGCGGGTGACACCGTCATCGGTTCGTTTACCCTGGCCATCGCTGCCGGCGCGGATCCGGTCGAGGCAGCGATCGTGGCGAACCACGCCGCCGGAGTCGTTGTCGGCAAACTCGGCACTGCCACCGTGACGCCGAAGGAACTTCTCGCCAGTTTCTGAGCCGCATGTCCGACGGCAAACCCGCCATTTTCCTCGACCGCGACGGCACACTCATCGTCGAGACCGGCTACCTCCACGAGCCAGAAAAAGTCGAACTTATCCCTGGCGCCGGCGAGGCCGTCCAGCAGCTTGCCGAGGGAGGGTTTGAGTTGTTCATCGTCACCAACCAGGCCGGCATCGGCCGCGGCCACTACACCGAGGAGCAGATGCACGCAGTCAACGAGCGTGTCGCCGGGGAGTTCGCCAAGTTCGGTGTGGCTTTCCGTAAAATCTACTTCGCGCCCGAGGCGCCGGATCAGCCCAGCCGCAACCGCAAGCCGTCACCGCAAATGCTGCTCGACGCCCAGGACGAATTCGGCATCGACCTCGCCGCCAGCTACATGATCGGCGACAAGGTTTCGGACATCGAGTGTGGCTGGAACGCCGGCGTGAAGTGCAGCGTCCTCGTTCGCACCGGCTACGGCCGAGAACACGAACCGCAACTGAGCCAAACGCCCGGCCCACTGGCTGTCATCGATTCAATCGGCGACCTCGCCAACCTTGCCCTTGGCCAAGCGGAGTGACCCTAAAAAGGATTTCCTTCAAACGGCTGGGGGGCTTTGGCATACTGCGGCGCGATGCATGACTTTAGCTTCAAGCGGGGGAAATTGTACTGCGAGAACATTTCGGTAGCGTCACTCGTCAAAAAACATGGTTCGCCGCTTTACATTTACTCCCACGCCACACTGACAAGAAATTTCGGCCTGCTCGACAACGCCCTGTCGCCGGTGGATCACACGCTTCATTTTGCAGTCAAGGCCAGCTCCAACCTTGGCGTATTGCGAACATTGGCCAACGCCGGAAGCGGGTTCGACATCGTCAGCGGCGGTGAACTCCAACGAGTCATCGCTGCTGGCGGCGATTCGACAAAATGCGTGTTCGCCGGTGTCGGCAAAACGGAGGAGGACATCGAGCTCGCGCTGAAGAAGGGCATCTACGCGTTCAGCGCCGAGAGCGAGCCGGAACTGGTTCGCATTAATAAGATTGCCCGTCGGCTGAAGAAGAAGGCGCCGATCGCCGTGCGGGTGAACCCGAACGTAGACGCCAAGACGCACGCCAAGATCACCACCGGCACGTACGATAACAAATTCGGGATCGCCTTCGAGGAGATCGAGGGCGTGTACGAGCGGGCGGCCAGGCTGAAAAACCTGTACCTGCGCGGGATACAGATGCACATCGGCTCGCAACTGACCGATGTTGGGCCATTTGAAAAAGCGGTAAGGAAAGTCGCTCCGTTGGCCAAGCGCCTAACAGAAAAACATGGCATCGAGTTTTTCAGCCTCGGCGGCGGCGTGGGGATTGTCTACGAGCCGGCACTCGCAAGCGGCGACGCCAAGTGGTGGCACTCAACCAAGAACAAAACCCTCCTCACCCCAGCCATATACGCAGCCAAGCTGATGCCGCTCCTCAAACCGCTTGGCCTACGGATCCTGATCGAGCCGGGCCGGTTCATCGCCGGCAATGCCGGTATTCTCGTCACGCGCGTCGAGTACGTGAAGCAGACCGGCGTGAAGAATTTCGTAATCGTCGATGCCGCGATGAACGATCTCGCCCGCCCATCCCTCTATGACAGCTACCACGAGATCGTGCCACTCACGCAAAAGCCGGGCGATCACTTGAAGAAAAACCAAGTCTCCTCCGATGTGGTCGGGCCGATCTGCGAATCCAGCGATTACTTCTGTAAAAACCGTATGCTGCCAAAAGTCGGCGAGAGCGACTTCCTCGCACTGCTCAGCGCTGGCGCCTACGGCTTCGTGATGGCGTCTAACTACAACGCCCGCCCCTACCCCGCCGAAGTGCTGGTGAAAGGCAGCCGGGCGGAGATCGTGCGCAAACGCCAGCCGGTCAAGCAGTTATGGGCCAGCGAAACCGTGCCCAAGTGGCTCAAGTGATTTAACCACAACCACCAACCGGCATGCATAATTCCCGGAATCCCTTCGTACGGTTTCCGGGGATTTTGTTTGCATGCTTCCTCGTCGTTGTCGGTGGGCTTATTTTGGAATCGACCAAAGTAAGCATCGACGCCGACCCGCTGATGCTGCTCGAGTCGGACAAGCGGCATTTGGAAACCTACGACCGGA
>Ga0187827_10003185_pt1 | contig 21519 bp, 17 predicted proteins | sample ETNtaG_39_FD_167969 | JGI IMG/M metagenome (GOLD analysis project Ga0187827, IMG submission 167969) | Marine microbial and viral communities from oxygen minimum zone, Eastern Pacific Ocean - ETNP2014_SV_150_PacBio MetaG (Illumina Assembly) | ecosystem: Environmental > Aquatic > Marine > Hypoxic... | reverse complement strand
TCAGCCAATGACAATGAGAGATGAGAATCTAATCCTGAACTACCGAGGGTCAGATTCTGAGGAACGGTGGCATTGCTCTGAACATCAATTGTGAAGGAAGCATTTGAACCGGGTAACAACTGCACTCGGTTATCCACAGGACCAGAAATGAAGAATCCATATCGGGGAAGAACCTCAAGATTTCCCCCCGCAGTTGCACTCGCTTGACTGAATCGACTCTTGGCGGTGACCGAGAATGAGGATGTTCCTACCAACTCGAATTCATTCACCGAGATGGATATCGAAATCTGCTCACTGTCTCCACTATCAACCACCACCCATGTACTTGGAAGAGAAACCTCAACTCCCATTGCAGACTGACTCTCGAAGTAGATCTCTTCCTGTTCACTTCCATCGTTGGATACCACCCATGTCATCTGTTCGGAGGCACCGGGGGCAATAGTGAGTACATCGGAAGGAGAGTCGAGCCGCAGGGAGTGGCGAACGTCGACAATCAGATTCACCGTCCCCGTATGGATCGCACTTGCTTCGGAAACCTCTGTGGCCCTCAAGACAACAGAACACGTATCGTTCAGATGTGCTGAAGTTGATATCCCAACCTGCACCATGATGGTCTCACTGGCACCTGTTCCAAGAACAGAGCCATAAGGCTCGAAGATCTGGAACGTGCAATCACCTGTACTCGATTGAATTGCATGAACATATTCCGCATCATGGGTTCCAAGATTGATGAATGAGATGTTGAGATTTCCGGTTTCACCAGGCAGCCAATTGTAGTAGAGATTTGTGTTATCCGTATAGGTTCCATTGAAAATCTGGGTCACGTTGACAACCAGCGTTGATGACCAAGTCAGATTACCCTGCGTACTCGCTGCCTTGAGGCTCAGACCTTGATAGGTTGGGGCAATACCACCCGGAACTGTGATTCGCAAAGTCCGGGTTCTGGTCTCTCCAGGAGTCATGCTGAGAATCTGGTCATCCAACCATCTAACCTGCCAACCACTTGGAATGGTTCTAGCAGAAGACATTCCCATCGAAGTACCATTTCCAGACCCGTTACCAGTTCCGTTTCCAGTCCCATTACCCGTGCCATTGGAAGGTGTAGTGATGCATTCATCCCCACTGTGAAGACATACCGCGATATCCATGCTTGCAATCACGCTGGAATTCCACGTCAGGTTAGCCGACAACGAAACATTTCCGATATCGCTTGCATTCCAAGACTCGTTGACTGACAAAGAAGTATTAGATTGATTCACAATCTGAGAATCGCTCCAAACCATGGTTCCATTGTCTGGGTATGAAGCAGTCATATCAAATCCATAGGCGAGTCCAGGTGTCAGATTGACAATGTCAACCGATATCGAAAGATTCCCCAAACTGGTGTTATGTTTGCTGCCATTGGCAGGAGAAACGATGGACAGGCTCTCATTTCCGCTCGGCTGAGGCAACTGAGCCTGATTCCAATTCGCCCACCAAGCCACCAGATCTGGCTCTTGGTCGACATCCAAGATGATGGAATCGATGACATTTCCCTCATTGGTCACCTCGATGTCAACATCGAGCGAACTTCCTGGCGCCATTGATATCAATCCATCATCACCCACAGCGCCGCTGTCAATACTGGCCCCGTATGTGGGCATGACGGTCAGATGGACGGTGATACTGCTGGATTCACCACCGTCGCTCTCATTGACGTGAATGACAACACTGCCACTATCAGCAATTGCAGCATCAATGGCCAATCTCACGATGATAGTGGTATCTTCGGAAAAGGTGGGCAGTACATCCTCAACCAACTCTTCAGCGGCTATCACGCTCCACGACGGGGCAAGTCCTGCATCATCCACAGTGACATTGAAATCCTCGATACTAGAGCCATTATTGTCGATTGTCAAGGTCACATTCATGGAATCTCCAGGCGATAACTGAACGTGTACGGCATCTACCGAGAGCACAATCGCCGTCGATGCAGATGCGGGTGAAACGAACATTGGGGCGAAAGATGCACTCAACATCAATGCCACCCACAGGGTGGCAGTTCGTGCTGCACTTCCTGCTCTAATCACGCAACGCCGACCTGAAGCACCCGTATAAGTCACATGGGACAAAGATTCACTGAGCAGTGGTCATCACATGGGTGAACATGCGAGGTTTCAAGGCAAGGGTATGACGGCCACCAAACATGGGAGGCACCACATGGTACCCGACTGCGTATCGCAGCCACACATTGGGACAGATACAGAACATTGGTGCAGAATTGGTTGATGAAGAAGTCACCATCTGTGGTTTTGCAGAAGCCATCCGCGGAAAAGGCAAAATCTGCTTTCTCGACTTAAGAGATGGCACAGGAAGGTGTCAGATATTTCTCAAGCAAGGGAATGTGGAGGATGAAACCCTTGCGGCGGTACAGAATGCCAGTAGAGAATCCACCATACAATTCACCGGAATCGTGGCCCAAAAACGTGCTGCCAAGGTCGCCGAAGGCGAGGCAGAACCTGATCCTGAATTCGAGGTCGTTGCAAGTTCAGCAACCATCCTTTCAGCTGCTGAAACACCATTACCTCTAGGTGTCACTGATACCGTTCATGTAGAACTGGATACGCGTCTTGATAATCGCTATATCGACCTGCGCAGAAAACATGTCAATGCCATCTTCAACCTGCGTAGTAAGATTCTCCAATATGGCCGTGAACATCTCATCAGCGAGGGATTCAAGGAGATCAACAGTCCAAAGATCATCGCCGCTGCTGCAGAAGGTGGAACCAATCTGTTCCCAATGAAATATTTCGACCGAGATGCCTACCTCTCACAAAGCCCTCAACTCTACAAACAACTCGCTGTCCTCGGCGGTCTAGAAAGAGTCTTCGAAGTCGGCCCAGCATTCAGAGCCGAGAAGCACGATACGTATCGGCATCTAAACGAATTCGTCTCCTTCGATATCGAAATGTCGTGGGCAGATGATGAAGACGTGATGGGTGTCCAAGAACGAATGATACAACACATCTGGAGCAATGTGGCAGGGAATGATATGGATCTCATCGCCGATATCAATGAATTCCGCTCGACTCAAGATCTTGACGATATCGAGGTAGAGATACCTTCGATTCCTTTTCCAAGAGTGGAATACAGTGATGCCATCGAGATGATCAAGGCTGCAGGACAGGACATTGTGTGGGGTGATGATATCGAGGCACACCATGCGGATATCATTGCTGAAAAACATCCAGGCTTCCATTTCATTCCACGCTGGCCGATGTCGATGAAGCCTTTCTACATCTATCATGACAAGACTGAAATCGCAGGAGATGGAGGGCAATTATCTCGTGGCTTTGACTTGAATTATGGAAGAGACGAGATGACAAGTGGCGGACAACGTGAACACCGAACTGACGTACTGACACAGAATCTTGTGGATATGGATCTTGAGCCTGCAGACTTCGATTTCTACATCGATGGGTTTCGTTTCGGAGCCCCGCCTCATGCTGGCTGGGGATTGGGTGTCGCACGACTCACTATGGTGCTGACAGGAAGTAGAAACGTGCGTGAAACCGTGCTCTTTCCAAGGGATAGAAGGCGCTGTACACCCTGACCGAAAAGAACGGGTATCTGCACCCCCTCCGAGTGATGATGGAAACGCCGAGATTTGCCTTCCTATTGCTGAAAGAACACCCGTATGGGCGTGAGATGCTGAAGCAAGTCATGTCAGAAGGATTCGTTCCAAGCATCATCATCACTGAAGATTCAGATATCGGCGATGAAGAAAGAGAAAAATTCCTCAAACGGGTTGAAGGTAATCCCATTGCCCCCACAGTGGAGGAACAGATATCTGGATTGGACATTCCCCATGTGGAAGTGCCGATTCATAACTCGGAAATAGTCATGCCACATATCGAAGGAATGGGACTAGACCTCATCGTATTCGGCGGTACGAGAATCATCAGAGGAGATCTCCTTGAGGCTGCTAAAGATGGAGTCATCAATTCACACCCAGGGCTTCTGCCGGAATGCAGAGGCTCGGCTTCACCCGCTTGGTCGGTCTTCCACGACATTCCAATCGGTTCTTCAACCCACTTTTGCAACAATGGCATTGATACAGGTGAACTCCTACTCCGCCGAGAGATTGCAGTCAAGCGTGGGATGACCTATGAGGATCTGTGCTATGAGACACTGGTTCTAGCCGGTGTTCTGATGAAAGAAGCATTGATGGCATACGTGGCTGGAGAATGGGATGAGATGCGTAGACCCCAAGGAAATAGTGAACATCCAACATTCCGGAACGCTCCCGAAGATGTATTACAGGTGGTCCACCAGAAACTATCAGAGCAGACGTATGCGCACTATGTCGATTGAATGAAAAACAATTGGTGAAATCAATAATACAATTGGAGGATTGAAAGATGAACGTGAACGAATCCCCATTCTCTACTAGCGCTATGAGTGGTATGAGAGCCTTGGTCTGTGGAGCATCAAAAGGAATTGGCAAGTCAACTGCTGAAGCCTTTGCAGCCGCAGGAGCTGAAGTTATTCTTTGCAGCCGCGATGAAGAAGCATTGAACGGATTGAAGGATTCACTACCTGGAGATGGCCATTCAGTCATCGCCCTTGATCTGGAGAATACCATGGAAGTGCAGAATTCCATCTCCAGAATTCTTGAAGATGGACCAATCCATGTTCTGGTGAACAATTCTGCTGGCCCTCCGGGGGGACCTCTTCTAAATACAGAAGTTGCGGAATTCGAAGCACCTTTCAAACGCCATCTACACGCTGCCCATACCTTGACCAAGGCGCTGGTTCCTGGAATGGTTGAGGCTGGAATCGGTCGAATCGTCAACATCATCTCGACCTCAGTAAGAGAGCCAATCCCCAATATCGGATTATCCAATACTCTCAGAGGAGCAATGGCCTCTTGGTCCAAATCATTGGCACGGGAATTGCCTGAGTGCATCACCATCAACAATATCCTCCCTGGATTCACCGATACAGACAGACTCTCATCTCTGGCCAATTCAATCAATCAAAAGACCGGTAGACCAGTAGAGGATATCCACTCAACATGGCTCAACGAAGTCCCGATTGGGCGATTGATTCAGCCAACTGAGACGGCAAATGCAATTCTCTTCTTGTGCCTACCTAGCAGTGGTGGTATCCGTGGCATCAGTCTTGCGGTTGATGGCGGTAGGATGCGCTCAATCTGAGGTGTTGGAATGGAAGAACCAACGATGGAGATCCTACGTTCAAGGCTGATGCTCGCACAGTCCACCCACAATCAGTCCGATGAGATGACAGCATTGGCTGATATCGCTCATCGTCTACTCAAGGGTGAGCATATAGACGAAGCGCGAAACATGTTGGAATTGAGTCTAGATATCGCTCTTTCACTGAATGATGATGTGGGCCTGATAGTTGCTCATTGGGGACTCGCTGATGCAGCACATATCGAAGGGAATGAGAGTGAAGAGTTGGTGCATCTATCACAGGTTGTTGCAGCTCATCTTCAAGCAGACATGAGACTACCAGAACAACTCACTGAACGACTTTCTGTGTTAACTGGGTGAGAATATGGGAAAGCACGAGCAGGCCCTTGTCGAATTCCCTGAATTTCGGCGATTCATGCTGATAGGTGGCTTGAATGTCGCAATATTCTATGGCTTATACGAAGGCATGTACTATCTTTCTGCAGGCTTGGAACACCGAGCGGCAATGAGTTGGATAATTGCCTATTCCATGGGTTCGATTGTGGCGCATTCAACTCACCGTCTTTTCACATTTCGTTCCTCTGTCCCTATCGAACACAGCCTCCCAACCGCCGTTGCAATCTATGGGACAACCCTGATTATCTCGACCTTTTCAGAAGTGATTCTTATCGAGATACTGGAATGGCATCATCGACTTGCATGGCTCATCAATGCGAGCATATTCGGTATTCTAATCTACGTCTTGCTGCGACACTTTGCATTCCCTACCAGATTATCTGAAGATGAGTGATTCAAGCCTTTTGATTACATGTTGGGCAGATGCGAGGTCTTTTCATCAATATCCTGTGGCAACACCATGCGTCGCCACCCGCAGGCCATGATCATGGTCTGCCTGATGCTTTCCTCTTGCTTGTTGGGTTGTTTTGGCGACGGAGCAGAAGAGGACAAGGTTACTCTTGTGGTTGAAGAAATGGAACTGCAGGCACCTGCGGGTGAACTGTTCTTCTGGACTGTTGAATCAAATGTTGAATACAATATCGCAATCGATGGGCCCGGTTTCCTCATCGATGAAAATGGAGTAGTCCGAGACTCGGATAATTGGACCTATCCTGCTGGATTCAATTCACCCGGATTGTTCATGCATCCACTTCCTGGAAATACTGCTATCTTGAACATCAGTGCTGGGGAACGCTATGAATCAGTGAATGTAACCATCGTTGAAGCTGCTGGAATAGTAAATGGAGAATCCGCATTTGACACCATTGACTGGCTTACTACTGACCATAACAACCGCTGGTGTGGACGTGCATCAATTCATGATGGTGGAGACAATTATGCAGCCTCTGCTGAAGTAATGAAGGCGCATATGGAAGACATAGGCTTCGATCATGTAGAAGTCACAGAATATGAAGAATCTGACCTCAAAAATGTGGTCGCCTACAATTATGGCGAGAAATATCCCGACGAATGGATTGTGATTGGTGGACATTTTGATGTCGCCTATGCCTTTACTCCACCTGGGGGAGGAACTTCTGAAGGGGCTAATGATGACACTTCGGGCAGTACGGTCAGTCTTGAAATGGCAGAAGCACTTGGCGTCATGAACTTCGACCACACCGTGGTTGCAGCACTGTGGGCCTGTGAGGAGGAAGGCCTGCTTGGCAGCGCTGCCTTTGTCGATAACATTCCTGACAATGTCACTGTGAAAGCGTACATGAATTTCGACATGGTTTCTCTCAATTATCCAATAATCCCACCTCCTGGATATGGGCCTTATGACCTTTCAATCGATGTGGCTGGAGGCACGGATGAGAACCTCACTCAGATGCTAGAATGGGTGCAACAAACTGTCGAAGATGAATTGAGATATACTCCTGATTCAAGCAATTCAATCGATTGGGCCGCCGCAGAATCTTGTGCTAGTGACCACTGTTCTTTCTTCAGTGCAGATTATGCCACCTTCAATTTCTTCAGTGCTGGTGGTGATGCATCCTTCTGGCAAGAGTGGCATTCAGGAAGCGATAGCCTCGATTTCATGGTTGCCAAGGCGGGAGGCCAGACTCAACTGGGAAGTGGATTCAACACCTTGGTCTGGATTTCTTTGCATCTGTTTATCCATGTGGACAACACCGGTGATGAATTCCAAGGAAGATGGGCCTTGAGTGGCGCTTGATCAGGTTGCTGATAGTCGGAATAGTGTGCCATGCGCATATTCGGCATAATACAAGTCTCCATCAGGATGGAATTTCATCGCCAAAGGTGTCGCAAGGTCTTCTACAACAACGGTAGACTCACCCCTCCAGCCTTGCAGGGAATCAGAGTCTTCGATGAGATCGACCTGTAATATCTGCTGCCCCACTGGGACAACAGTGTTCCAAGAACCGTAGAGCGCAACATAGACGGTTGTTGAGCCACCTGGAAGAGTTGAATTCAATGGACGCCAATCGATTCCATTGGCTGAAGAATGCGATTCAAATTCAGCGATTGGCCCATGCGTGCCTTCTGGCACTGGATGGTCGGGGTCATCATCAGGCCAACCATATGCTGAACCGATTGAAAGGAGATTCAATTCCTCTGGTGGATGGTCGCCTTCCCAATCTCTACCATTATCGGTGAACACATAACCCACATCAGGAACCCATGTGCCGTCATAGGAATTGCGAACTCCCGAAGCAAGTATCTCCACCTCTCCACTCCAAGGGTCTACTCCTAACAAAGCCGCATTCCTTTCGTCCTCTTCTTCGCATACGTTACAGGTGGAGCCGGCATGCCAGATCAATCCATCAACGCCATCGGACATGACCGCATTGGTTTGATGATTAGAAGTTGGAACTCCACTGACCAACGTCTGATGAAATGTCAGATTCCATTGCAGTGGTGTGGAATTGTGATCGATGTTCCAAGCATTGAGTTCCCCCTTCTCTGAAACAAATAATCTGCTCGTTCCGTTCCCTGGGTCTCTCCAAACTAGAACACCATGCGGTTCAATCAAATTGGAAAGTATCGCCTTCTGAGTAGTGAAATCACCTCCATCATCCAATTCCAATGCCAACAACCGTCCACCCCTATCGCATACCAGCAACCATGTCTCATTCATCCAGTGCAGACATGAAGGACTGCCCAACCCATCTGCAACTTCTCTTATCTGATGTTCAGAGATCTTCACCTTTGGTTCCGGTTCGACCAGATATGGCCAGGCTTGCCTGACTCCCATGACCAATATCAGAACAACAAATACTGTGAGAGACCTTTTGATGATTTTTCTCCTCTTGCTCAGCGTACTCGGAGTTGCCTGTTCTGATTCTGTGATAGGAAGAGACTGCTGCGACTCATCCATACAGTTGCATCCCCGCCTAGACTATCACATTGACGCAGATAAGAGCGACCGAAAAGAACGGGTATCTTAGGCTCCTTCGCTCAGAACAAGAGGGGGCGGACATATGGAGTATGATATCTTCTTCTCAATTTCACAAACTCCCGATGCGGATGGTTTCACACCCAGTGAACAAGAGATGCTACGAAACTATTTCGAGCAGGTCGCTCTTGCTGATGAACTCGGATTCGGAGTGGCCTGGTTGGCTCAAGCACACCTTTCAACCATCACTCAGAAACTAACTACAAATCCGGTGGTACCTCATTGGGAAGGAGAAGTGGGGTTGTGTACAGATTTCCCTCAATTGGCCATTGAAACATTCCATCGAACCAATGACATCGATGTTGGTTCAGCAGTTGTTACCCTCTTGGCCAGCGGAGGACCTATAGCACAAGCAGAAAGAATCGCCAATACAGTTCAATTATTGGGTCTTAGTTCAACAAATAGGAAACTACACGTTGGATTCAGTGCCGGTCGTTTTGAATTCATGGCACGACCATATGGAATCAAGCCTCGAGACGAAGTAGAAGAGAGGGCATGGCCTGCACTCAGAGGACAAATCTTCCTCGAGGCTTCTGAGATATTCCTGAGATTGTTGCGCGGTGATACCATAAGTTCCAATGATATACGCAGCACAACCTTGAAACGCGATAATTTCCGTTCCGATGAGGATTGGGAGGCAGTGAGAATGGCTGCAGGAGTAGAAGAACTAGTTGAAATCAAACGTCGATATGAGTTTGAGCCGTTAAGCATTGTTCCAAAGGACTGGCCAAGAGAACAACTGGAATTGATTGCTGGAACCCATGATTCAAAGGCTCAGGAATTCGTCAACAGTTTCCTCCCAGTGAAAGTCTTCAATCTCTCGATCACACAACCTGAAGTCATTGAAGCAACGCATGAGAGAATGCGAGAATGCTATCATTCTGAAGGTGGAGAATGGCAAAGGCGAGATATGCCGCGCACTTCATTCGTCTTCCTGAATGCCGAAGAAGGGCTGACTCCTGAAGAACAATCAGCAGCAGCATCTCAAGAAGCGAAACGGGCATTGAGTGCATATTGGGCTGCATTGGAAGGAACCATCGACCCAGCAAAGGTCGAGAGAGCGTCTGATAATGCGTTGATTGGCAACCCGCAGGAAATCGCACAACAGATGCTTGATAGATTCCATCCACATGACAGAATAATGGCTTGGTTCGATTTCTTCAACCACGACTCATCCAGAGTGTGTAGAAATATGCGAGCCTTCATCGAACAAGTGGCGCCATTGGTGGAGGCCTCTATATGAGTCTCAAACATGATGACCATTCTGCAGTCTCCCCAGGGAGACCAGGTTCTGCAATCTACCCAGATTCACCACTTGGAGAAAATATCGAAGGCATTCCCACGGGGAGGGACGTCGAATGGGAACCATTGGTGGACTACCGAAGAAATGGTGTCTCAGAAACCACAATTCATGGAGCCGTCGCTTGGGCACATGGAGACGAAGTGATTCATTCATTTGGAGGAAATGTGCTCTGTTATGGCCGCTCGATGATGAAACCATTCATGCTCAAAGCCTTCACAGAAGTGCTTGACCCAGAGACCAATTGGGAACAGAAAGCAATCGCTGTAGCGAGCCACAATGGAGATACTGAGCATGTAGCAGCAGCCCAGAGTCTTCTGTCTGAGCCAGAATGGGGGCTGATGCTGACGCCATTGGATGTTCCATTGATTCAGTTTGGACGACAGGTGCGCCGTCCGCGTCGCTGGTTTCACACTTGTAGTGGTGAACACGCTGCAATACTCAAGGGTTGTAGGCTAAAGGGATGGGAACGGGCAGGATATACATTACCGAACCACGAAGTATTCACGGCATACCTCCAGACACTGAGGGAATTCCTTGGTTCAGAATGGGAACCAAAACGAATTGCCAAGGACGGTTGTGGATTGCCCACTGTTTCAAACACGGTCAATGAATTGGCACGAGTATATGCTGGGCTGGTGCGGCAGAAGAATACTGATTGGATCTGGGAGGCGATGATTCGCCATCCTGACCTTATCGGAGGATTCAACCGGCTTGATTCAACCATCATCAAAGCAGGAGAGGGGAGAGTAATCGCCAAGGAAGGTGCCGATGGACTCCTAGGAATGGCAATAGAGCATCCCGATTATCCCGAGGGATTGGGTGTTGTTGTGAAAATTGCACATGGCTGGAATTCACAAGCGACATGGTACATCGCCAGAGCGATTCTTGGAGTTCTAGGAATTGAATTACGCAATCCATATCCACTGTACCGACAGAAGGCATTCATCGTTTCAGGCGTTGTTCCACCTGATTCATTGACACTTCTCAAGACAATTCCCACTTGGGATGAGTGGGACCCCGATAGTGACCGTTGGCACTATGATATCGATACTAGAGGTGGTTCACTCTGATCGAGATAGGAAATCTCATCGACGGAAGTTTTCATTATCCTTCCAAGACAATAGAGAATAGGAACCCTGCTACCTCTGAAATCATTTCCACCATTCCTCGTTCCTCAAATATAGATGTCCAATCTGCCGTCGAAGCGGCACAAAGAGCATTTCCCGAATGGGCTGTTTCATCTTATGATGAGAGAGCAGAATGGCTTGAAAAAATAGCAGATGCACTTGAAGAGAAAAGCGAGGAAATCGCTCGATTGGAATCAATGGATACTGGAAAGCCGATTTCATTGGCCAGAGCGGTTGATGCAACACGCAGTGTATCCAATTTCAGGTTCTTCGCTGAACAGGTAAGGAATCTAGAGCAACAGAATTTCGAGATGGATGATGCTTCGAATCATGTTCTGATGAATCCCGTAGGAGTTGCTGGTTTAATCACGCCTTGGAATCTACCACTATACCTCCTGTCGTGGAAGATAGCACCTGCAATCGCCATGGGGAACACCGTCGTTGCCAAACCCAGTGAACTGACACCGATGACTGCAGATCTGCTGGCAAAGACTCTGGTGGAAGTAGGACTGCCTCAAGGTGTGGTGAATATCATCCATGGCTATGGGACTGAAGTAGGTCAAGCAATCGTCGAACATCCTCAGGTCAGACTGGTCTCTTTCACTGGCGGAACCCAGACGGGACGTATAGTAGCTGAAACCGCATCTAGAATGTTCAAAAAACTCAGCCTTGAACTTGGAGGAAAGAACTCCAGCATCATCTTCGCCGATGCCGACTTGGAGGAAGCGATACCCGGTGTTGCCAGAGCAGGTTTCCTCAATCAGGGACAGGTATGTCTGTGTGGCTCACGAATTTTGGTGGAGCGCTCGATTCACGACGATTTTCTAGCACGATTCAGCCAATACGTTTCGGAAATGAAACTTGGTAATCCTTCCAATGAATCGACACAACTAGGTTCCTTGATATCCAATGAACATAGGGAGAAGGTGGAATCATACATCCAGATTGCTAAAGATGAAGGTGCCGTGCTCTCCACTGGTGGAGAGAGGCCTTCACTCGGCGAGCCATTCGATTCAGGCGCATTTCTCAGGCCTACAGTGATTTCTGGAGTGAGTATCGATTCGCGCTGTTCAACTGAAGAGATATTCGGACCTGTTGTCGTGGTCCATCCTTTCGACAGCGAGGAAGAAGCGGTCACCATTGCGAACGGAACAGAATATGGCCTTGCAGGTTCAGTTTGGACCAAGGACTTGGAGAAAGGACAACGAGTTGCCGAAGCAATTGATAGTGGCATGATCTGGGTCAACTGTTGGTTACACAGAGATTTGAGAGTCCCATTTGGTGGAACCAAAAATTCCGGTCTTGGCAGAGAAGGTGGGAAGTGGTCGCTGTCATTCTTCTCCGAAGTTCAGAACATCTGTATCAAACGATGAATATTTGACAAGACTCATGAAGGCGGGGCGACGCGTCGGGGCTGATGGAACTCAATCCATATTGGACTATGATGGGGATTGTCCTCATTCTGACACCGCTCACCTGCTGGTTGTTCACACTGAATCAAAAGGAACGCAGAACTCCATTCGGGCGAATGGCCAGTGTCATCCATGAGAAGCGCTACTACCTCCACGTCATGGGCTATTTCATCATCATCAAATGGAAATCGATGACCGATGAATTGAATGAGCCTATGAAAACCGCCACTGGCCACTGGACGGATTTTGTCTACGCCATCGAAGGAAACGCCACACTATGGATTCAAGAGGTCTTCCAAAACCCTGTATTGACAGAATTCCTGAATTTCCATTATCTTTTCATCTATCTCTTCCTCATCTACATCACAACCATCTATTTTGCATATGTAGGAGAGAGAGACATGACCGATAAGGTCACATTGAACTATCTGTTGATCTATGCGATTGCAGTTCCATACTATCTGTTCTTCAACGTCGAGGTTACCAGTTCATGGATTCCTGGGATGGATGCACTGTTGTACCATGATGCATGGTACACTGAGTTCTACGCCACCCATGACCCCTTGGATAATGCAGTACCATCGCTACATATCGCCATCCCATTTGGTATCATTCTGCTCAACTGGCTACATGTACGAGAACGTGGAATGAAGATGAAGGAGTGGGAGCATTATCGATATCATCTATTCATTGTGGCCAATACCCTATTGTTCTCATTCACCATTCTCTATCTAGGAATACACTGGATAGTGGACATCCCTCTAGGCATGGCAGTAGGTGCCATCGGTGCCTTGTTCATCCATCATGTCCAACCACGAATGAGGAATGATCACGGACCCATGTTTGAAGGCGTGAACAAGAGCAAAGTGATGCGCCATGTGCTTGTCGAAGGCGTCATCGGCATGTTGCTTCTAGTGTGCATCTTTGGCGCGATTTCTTATCAGGAAACAGAAGCAGAAGAACGAGTCTCATTCCGATTGGGTGAAGGTGATGTGACATATGATATCATTCAGAGATTAGATTATGGTGAAAGCGTCTCTATTGAGATAACAAATCTAGGGGAGGATGCTAACCTTCACGTGACCTATATGCAATTACAATCAAGTCTTCCAGCGATGGGTGAGGGCGAAGTAGATTGGGAGAAACTGGTCGAAGATTCTGGCCGTGAACTGTTGGTTAACCCGGGTTCAAGTACGGTCATCACACTCGAAGAATCCTTCATCTGGCATCTAGTCTTCATTCACAATCCGAGTGATTCGGGTGAGGAAGTAATGGAAGTCAGAGTGATGAACGAGTACAATGATGATTCAATGCTGCCTGCATTCCTTCTCTCATTACCATCGCTATGGATAACTGGATTTGTCATCCACAGATTAGTCAGGTTGAAACTCTCAGAACAATCGCTCATCTCCTCCTTGCCTTCATACAAATGGAATGACTCTGAAGAGTGACCTGAGTTTTCGCCTTCTTGAGCAATTTTCAAGGGTTGGGTTCAAGGATTGTCGGCAATCACGAGGGGCAATGAACAACAAGGACGACAAGGTTCTGGTCATCCCCATATTCCCTTTAGAATTGACTGTTCTTCCCGGTGAACCACAGATTCTGCGCATCTTTGAACCCCGATACAAGCAGATGTTGGATGATTGTCTTCTCGATGATGCACCTTTCGGTCTGTGTCTGATCGACCCCTTTCATCCGGTTGCAGGCTGGGCAGGACCCCATCATATCGGAACAATAGCCAGAATCACAGAACATGAAGAAGTGGGAAGCAATCACATGATTGAGATACAAGGACAAAGAAGATTCCACATCGTCAACATCTTGGAACCAGCTCTTCCGCCAATGGACCCAGTACAGCACAGAGTGTTCCCTGACCTCGAATCGTTACTGGAGTTGATCGAAGAAGAAGAGATTACATCCAAACTTTATCTTCGTGCTGAGATTGAATGGTTGGATGAACCTGAAGGAGAACTTGAGGAAGAATGCAAGCAAAGGCTAGAGGTCGCATGGATGGAATTCCTTGAGATCCTAGGGCATAATAATGGGATGCCAGAAGAGATTCTACAGGAATGGAAAGGTGCACAACTTGCTACTGTGAATGAATGGGATGCTGCAGCATTATGGAGAATAGCATCTGTCATGGTCTTGAATCCTGACGATAAGCAGACACTTCTACTCTCAGAATCAATCTCTGAACTGGCTGAAGAAATTCTACACTTCGTCCCTTAAGTTCTCAGATCCATTGCCAATACACCCGATAATGCTCCGACCACGAGTCCCAATCCCCACCAGAACCCAAGCCGGAATGGAGGCAACTCATATCTCGACCAAGTACCAGAAGCAACGAACCAAACAAAGACCAACACGAAAACACCACAACCACGCATTGAGGAAAGCAAGAATGCCGATGCCAATAAGAATGCGCCACCAAGAAGGAACTCAAGTAATTCTGACTTCCTTTCTTTGAGTAAGAAGAATGCTGTCATCGATAGCAAACCGGTGATTGCGACACAGATCAAGGCAGCGTGCATATTCCATATTGAAGAAAGGTAAGTGTCCTCGCCCCAAGGGTTTGACAGAATATCTCCATCGATCAAGAATTGCGTGATGATGCCAGTAATACCACCTATCACTGCGGGAATGATGACATTTTCAAACGACTGGCGCGAACGATTCTGGAGAATTTCGATTCGTGCCTGCTCCCCCATTTCCATACCCTCTCGTCGGGTATTATACTGATGAATTGACTGGTATTGGGTTCACTTTGAGACACTTCGTGGTCCTAATGTCCAAAACCCTTCGGCCCTGTGGGTTGCATATGGCAGAAGGCGGAATCGTTGCTGCGGCCTTGGCACCGCACCCTCCACACCTAGTCTATGCCGAGAATCCCGAACAGAACGAGCCCACCTCTGAAGGGGGTTGGGAACAACTTCGCTGGGGTTTTGAGAGATTGCGAAGTAGTCTGAAAGATGTGGAATATGATGTCATAGTCATTCTATCTCCTCATTGGCAGACCTACGTGGGCACCCACTTCCTTGGCGTTGAACATTTCAAGAGTCTCTCAGTGGACCCCATCTTCCCGAATCTATTTCGTTTCCATTACGATATGAATGTCGATGTTGAATTGGCAAAGGCGATACACGACACGGCGAAAGAGGATGGAATGGCAGTCAAGATGATGGAGAATCCGGATTTCAGAGTCGACTATGGAACAATCGTCTCATGCCATATGGTCCGACCACAATGGGACAAACCAATTGTTGCAATCTCAAGTAATCGGAGTCGGCACTATTACTCGGTTGAAGTCATGCAAGAAATGATGATGCAACTCGGAGAAAGTACCCGCAAAGCGATTGAAGCAAGTGGAAAGCGGGCACTGGTGATTGCCAGTAATTCACTATCGCACCGACACTTCACGACAGAAACCGCCGTTCCTGAAGACATGAGCAAGGAACACATCACCAGTCATGCTATGCATCTCTGGGATATGCGAATGATAGAATTGATGTGTTCAGGAAAAGCGAAAGAAGTATTGGATATGATGCCAGAATTCATTGAGCAATCTATTGCCGAAGCGGATGGAGGAGCATTGACATGGATGTTGTCCGCACTCGAGGTGCCCGAGACTCCAGCAATACTACATGGATATGGGACAATCATCGGGACGGGGAATGCGGTCATGGAATGGAAATGTGGAAACCAGGCAGGCGATGATGATGAGTGAATCTGGAATCATCAAATCGATTGTGGTGCCTGCCCACCCACATCCATATCTAGTTCCAGAACAGAATGAAGGCTGGGGGCGGTTACGAGCGGCTTTGGATTCAGCCAGAGAAGAGATTGAGAACAGTGATGCTGACCTGTTGATCATTTATTCAACACTCTGGCCTTCAATTATTGGCCATCAGATTCAAGCAGACCCGAATCCAGAATGGATATTCGTCGACCACGACTTCCATGATGTCGGCTCCATTCCATATTCATTTAACATCGATTCCAAATTCGCTGAAGCCTGGGATGAAGCGAACAAGAAAAGAGGATTGCAGAGTCGAACAGTGGCATACCACGGTTTCCCTATCGATGGTGGCTCGGTTGTGGCACTGAAACTACTGAATCCGGATAACAGAATCCCTGCAGTCATCTGCTCATCCAACGTCTACTCCAATCGTAGTGAGACCACAGTACTGGCCAAAGCATGCCTTGATGCATTGAAGGAACAGGGACGAAAAGCGGTGGCTATTGTCGTCATGTCACTGTCAAACCGGATGTTCACAGAACCAATCGATGGTTCAGATGACAAGATACATTCACTCAAGGATGATGAATGGAACAACAAGTTACTCGAATTCCTTGGCGATGGACGACTCGAGGATGTAGCGCAGTTATCACGAAACATCCACTCCCAGATCAGAGTCCAGAAAGTAGTCTCTTTCAAACCGATGTGGTGGCTCTCGGCAATGAACGGCCAACATAACAATTTCACTGGCAGGGTTCTCGCCTACGAAGCATTGCATGGAGCGGGTGGTGGTGTAGTCATCCTCGACCCCAGCGACGGTGGAGTGGGAGACAAAGAATACGATGAGGATGATGTTGAATTCTACCAAGGAGACCGTAGTGTACTCGATAGCATGATGGCGGAAACCATTGCCGAGGAAGAAGTACAGATTGAATCTGAAGAAAGCAACGAAGAAATCGAGACCTCACTTCTGATGAGTTTGGCCATGCAAGAACAATCTGAGCAAGGTCCTGAATTATGGGAGCCCACAGAGGGCGATGGACAACACAGTACTGAGAAAGCACCGAAACCTGTAGGTCCATATCCCCATGCAAGAAAGGTGGGGGACTTGCTCTATCTATCCGGCGTGGGCCCTCGACAGGCCGGCAGCAACGAGATTCCGGGCGGTCCCATCAAGGATGAAAATGGAGAAGCATTGGACTATGATATTGAAGCCCAGACCAAAGCCTGTATCGAAAATGTCAAGACAATACTCGAAACTTCTGGTTCAAGTCTGGACAATGTCCTAGATGTGACTTCTTTCCTGATAGATATGGATCGTGATTTCAAGGGTTACAACAAGGTGTATGGTGAGTATTTCACCGATATCGGTGCAACGAGAACCACACTTGCTGTACGCGCACTACCCACTCCAATCGCTGTTGAACTCAAAGTCATCGCCAAGGCTTGAATCCGGAGACTGAGGAACCTCTCCGATACCTGCATTTCTTCTTTGTTGTTTAGCAAAGGATTACCTATCATGGTGATGCCGCAACACATATTCAAATTGAACCATCTTAGGAAGTGAAAACATCTCATCCAAAACCAACCCTGAATTGACTGGCATCATCAGGAGTGCCATCAGTAGAATCGAAGAGGGTTTTGGAGATGCAATGAACATCTTCTCAGGAAAAATGGATAGAAGTATCGGACTCATTGGAGTGATAATCATCTCACTCTCAGCAATGCTCGGGTCTGGACTCTTCGTTCTACCTTCATTGGCAGCAGGCATGATTGGCCCGGGAATTTGGTTGGCATATTTGTTAGCAGCCATCGTCGTTCTACCGGGGGCCTTATCAAAATCAGAACTCGCTACAGCGATGCCGACGTCAGGAGGAGATTATACCTACATTGAGAAGACATTCGGCCCTGTTTTCGGTTCCATTGCTGGACTCGGACTATGGGCCTCATTCCTCCTCAAAGCCGCATTTGCCCTGATAGGGTTCGGAGCATATCTAATCATCATCACCAATGCTCTAGGTATCGAAGCAATCGACATAAAATATTCTGCCATCTTGTTACTTGTTTTCATTGTCGGAATCAATATACTTGGCGTATCTAAGGTGAAAGCGATTCAGGCGCCCATAGTTGTCTCCATCATCGTCATTCTATTGCTCATCTGCATCATGGCCATATTCAATGGCCAAGTCGAATGGAATAAACCAGTAGGAGATGAGGCATGGAAGGCTGACACTTGGGGAGTGATTGAAACTGCTGCTCTGGTATTCGTTGCATATGCGGGAGTAACCAAAGTTGCAGCCATTGGTGAAGAAGTGAAAAACCCAGCCCGTAATCTACCTCGTGGAATGTTGTATTCTCTAGGAATAGCAACTCTGCTTTATGTGGGGGTGACATTCATGATAATGGCGACAGTGTCCCCAGACGATATCAAAGGTAGAGAAGACCCAATCTATGTCTTTGCCGAGTACGTGGGTGGATCATGGATTGGAATCGCTGCGGCAGTGCTAGCCGTCCTTACCATGGCATCAATGGCTCTGGCAGGCATATTGGCAGCTTCCCGTTTTCCCTTTGGAATGGCACGCGACAACCTACTTCCCGAAGTACTTGAGAATGTGCATCCAAGATTTGAAACACCGCACTGGACGATAATAATCACCGGTCTGGTGATGGGTATCTCAATTCTCATATTGCCGATAAGTGACATCGCCAAACTTGCTTCAGGATTCCAGATAATGATATTCATTGCAGTTCACGCTTGTGTACTGGTCCTAAGGAAGACTGAGAAGAAACACAAATGGTACAAACCTGAATTTCGATGTCCATGGACCCCATTCACCCAGATCTTTGGGATTTCATCTGGGCTGCTACTGATTATCATGATGGGTTCGAAAGCCTTCATTGGAGCCGGGGCAGCAATAACACTGGGCCTGCTCCTATGGGCGACATATGGGAGACACCACAACACCTCTCGTGAAACTCCATGGAACAGTGTACTCATCCAAATGCGAAACCCCACTGAAAATGAACACCAACGTAGAGATGCCGTTTTCCATGCATGTGACCTTGGTGGGAAGAATCATCTTAATGTGAAAGAGTTCATCAAAGCAATGGAAACTCTCGGCTTTGAACTGAATCACGATGAAATAAGAAACGTGTTCCATGTTGCCGATGTGAATGCTGATGGAGTTATTGATATCGATGAATTCCTCTCAGTCGTAGAAGGTGAAATCGGACTTTCATCCAGTGAATGATGGTACTTTGCGCCGGCGAGGCATTGAAACCACAGCAGTAGTTCAGAGGTTTGGAGTGGGAGTGATGTCAGTAGCAGGCAAGGCTCGCAAAGTGACTACTCATACCCTTCTAGAAATGAAGCGCCAAGGTGAACCAATCACAATGCTGACCGCCTATGATTTCAGCCTGGCTAGAATAGTCGACCAATCGGGAATCGATGTGATTCTTGTTGGAGATTCAGCATCGAATGTGATGGCTGGGAATGACACTACTGTACCGATAACCCTCGACCACATGATCTATCATGCCCAATGTGTGGTACGTGCCGTAGAACGCGCACTGATTGTTGTCGACATGCCTTTTGGGAGTTATCAGGGAAACTCGAAACTGGCTCTTGAATCAGCAATTCGAATCATGAAGGAGAGCGGTGCTCATGCCGTTAAACTTGAAGGCGGTTCGGAGATTGTAGAATCGATAGAACGAATCTTGACCGCAGGAATCCCTGTCATGGGACATCTGGGGCTGACTCCTCAGTCAATCTACAAATTCGGCACCTATTCAGTCAGAGCAATAGAAGATGAAGAAGCAAAGAAGTTAATCGAAGATTGCAAATTACTGGAAGAAGCAGGATGCTTCTCAATCGTCTTTGAGAAAATCCCAGCAGAATTAGCCAAACAAGCCAGTGAATCGCTAAACATTCCAACAATTGGTATTGGTGCAGGCGCCGGAGTCGACGGTCAAGTTCTAGTGCTCCATGACCTGCTTGGAATCACCCATGAATTCAATCCTCGCTTCCTACGTCGATACATGAACCTCTACGAAGATATCAGCAGCGCAGTTAGTTCCTATATCGAAGATGTTCAAAGTGGCGATTTCCCCAATGAAGACGAGTGCTACTGAGGGCCATCCCATCTCATTGGCCGACCATCGATTCCATGATACCATCCTGCTTTGCCAGCCTCGGTTCCTGGTAGTGCCCTGAGAAGGACACCTGCCGTGGTCATCGGCCCCTCATCAGATGTGAACAACACCAATTCTTCAATCTCCTCTGGTTCTGAGACTGACTCAGATTCTTCTTCGGCCTGTTGATTTTCAGCAACCTCTGAAACTTCTGGCACATCTGTGCCCTCTGAGACATCTTCCTCATCCAGCACCTCTGGTTGTTCATTTTCCACAGGCTCGACCTGTAGGCTATCTGACTCCGTTGATTCCTCGATAGAATCATTTCCTGCCAACAATGCACTGGAAGCCGCCATCAATCTAGTCGCAGGGTCCTCTTCCACAACCACTTCTGCTGGCGAGGAAGCGGGAGCAAGAATGTCGATTGCAGAACTCAATGTCGTTGGTGCAGGGCTGGCTTGAATGATTGGCGAGGTCGCTACCGCCGCTACGGGTGCATATGCCAGAGGTGGGGGTTGTGTCATGACTCCAAAAGCAGAAGCCGGTGGAGCAGCAGAGGGTGTTCTCTGAACATTGGGTAATGGAGATGGAAGAGGGAGGTGCCCCCCATCTTGATTCAAATTGACTGTTTCAGAGGCATCAGAGTCCTCATCGCTGGTTCTGGAACGACGGAAAATCACGATCGACACGAATAGAAGTAATCCACCAGTCAATAATATTCCAATAGTAATGACCTGCGAATTACTTCCCAATAATCCCTCAAACAAGGTTGGAGTGATATCAATATATTCAACGGACCTAGGCAATCCTTCCATTTCTGCAGAAACAGTATGCCGCTTACCATGTTCTGTCAATGATGCTTCAAAGGCGGTTGACTTGAGAGAACGAACCTTACCACAAGTGCATTCTACCTCAAGGTCAGCAAGGTTTGCTTCAACATAATTTCCATTCGCATCCGCTCCCACCACAGTGAATCTAATCACATCGCCCTGTTCTCCTTCAGAGCCGCTTTCGAAGATTATCACTAGACCTGCAAGTTCTCCTGCAACCAATTCAATGGCGAGGTTCTCTATCCCTAAGGGACCCATGAAACTGAGTACCTGAGTTCCAAGATGTGCTTCAATTGAAGGTGTGTAGACATAGGAACCAGTTCCTCTGGTATCATTCTTCATCGAACCTATACTCTCATCTATTGCC
>Ga0187827_10003184_pt1 | contig 21521 bp, 20 predicted proteins | sample ETNtaG_39_FD_167969 | JGI IMG/M metagenome (GOLD analysis project Ga0187827, IMG submission 167969) | Marine microbial and viral communities from oxygen minimum zone, Eastern Pacific Ocean - ETNP2014_SV_150_PacBio MetaG (Illumina Assembly) | ecosystem: Environmental > Aquatic > Marine > Hypoxic... | reverse complement strand
TGCTCGGCGATGGCTCTGCGCATTACGCCCCCGCCGCCGGCACAATCCAGATGGTGGAGGCCATCCTGAAGGACCAGAAGCGCGTGCTGCCGGTGACTGCTTATCTGGAGGGGGAGTATGGGCTGAGCAATATGTTTATGGGGGTGCCGGTAATTCTCGGCGCTGGGGGGGTGGAGAAGATTATTGAAGTTGAATTGAACGAAGCAGAACGCGGCATGCTGCGGAAATCTGCGGCCTCGGTGCGGGCTACGCTGGATACGCTTAAAAGTATGGGGTTCTGAGGGCAACATGTCTGAAATGAAAGAGAAAAGGAACTGATACTGTGACACGAAGCACACACGGGCTAGACGCTTTCGGATTGGCGCATGCCGAACAACATTGGAACCTGACACCGGCAGCCCTGGTGGAGGCTGCTGTGCGCAACAGCGAGGGAAAACTCACCAACTTGGGCCCATTCCACGCCATCACCACCCCGCATACAGGCCGCTCACCAAATGACCGCTTCCTCGTGCGTGAGGCCAGTACGGCCGAAGATGTCTGGTGGGGGAATGCCAACGTGGCACTGGATGACGTGCAATTTTCTGCGATGCGCGCTGACGTGCAGGACTATCTGGGGCAGCGGACGCTGTACGTCATGGATGTGTATGCTTGCGCTGACCCGGAGCATCGCCTGAAGGTGCGCGTGATCTCCGAAGGCGCATGGCAGTCGCTGTTCGTACACAACATGTTTCTGCAGCCGCACGAGGATGATTTGAAGGACTTTCGCCCTGACGTTACCGTGCTGCATGCTCCACGGATGGATGCGGACAACCAACGCCACGGCACGCGCACTAAAGCGGGGATAGTGCTTAACCTGGGAGAGAGGACCGTGCTGATAGTAGGCACGCGCTACGCGGGCGAGATAAAGAAATCCATCTTTTCCGTACTGAATTATTTTTTACCGGGCGCCGGAGTGTTGCCGATGCACTGCTCCGCCAATGTCGGCGAGGACGGTGAGACTGCGATCTTTTTCGGATTGTCGGGTACGGGAAAAACTACGCTCTCAGCCGTCGCGAACCGTGGCTTGATTGGCGATGATGAGCATGGGTGGAGCGACAGCGGTGTATTTAACTTCGAGGGCGGATGCTATGCCAAGGTCATCAGCCTTTCGCGGGAGGCGGAGCCGGAGATATTCGCCACGTTGAGTCGCTTCGGCACCATCCTGGAAAACGTTGACATGGACGCGAATACACGCGAATTTGATTTGGATAGCGCGACAATCACGGAAAACACGCGCGCTTCGTATCCGATCCAATATATCCCAAACCATGTACCTGGCGGGCAAGGCAGGCATCCGCGCAATGTGCTCTTTTTGACGGCGGATGCGTTTGGGGTGCTGCCGCCAATCAGTCGCCTGACCCCTGAACAGGCAATGTACCATTTCCTTTCCGGCTATACGGCTAAGGTGGCCGGCACAGAGCGCGGGGTCAGCGAACCGGAGGCCACATTCTCGGCTTGCTTTGGCGCACCCTTTCTGGTGCTGCATCCCTCCGTCTATTCGAAAATGCTCGGCGAAAAGATGAGCAAGCATGGAACGGCGGCATGGCTGGTGAATACCGGCTGGAGCGGAGGCGCATATGGAGTGGGCGCGCGCATGGAAATCGCGTACACGCGGGCGATGGTGGAGGCCGCACTCGAGGGTGAACTCGCGAAGATAAAGACCGAGGAGCATCCGCTGTTCGGGGTGAACATGCCGGTAAAGTGTCCCGGAATTCCGGCTGGGGTGCTCAACCCGCGCGATTCGTGGGCTGACAAAGATGCGTATGACGCGCAGGCGCTGGACCTTGCGGTGCGGTTTGTGACCAACTTCGCGCAGTTTGCAGACGATGTCTCTGCGGAGGTCGTGGCGGCCGGCCCAAGGGTGTAATTGCGGTGGCGGCGCTCACCCCTCCAGTCGAGAAACTGCAGGCGTATTTCGTTCAACACAGAGAGCACAATTTCCTTCTCAGCGGCGATGGCGCGGAAGCAATTGCTTCTCTTGGCGCCGACTATTGCGGCCCGAGAATCTTCGTTCGCTACGGCGTGGTCATGGCTGCCGGGCGGGGGATTTTCATGCCGGCGCGGACGGTGCACGATTACGGCCGCGTTTACGATGGCATCGCGGCGCTTGATTGGATGATGAAGAGCGGGTTGCAGCACCCACGTGCGGATGCAATCGGGCTGTGTGATGACGGGTCGGCGGTTACATTCATGTTGCGCGAGCTTGACCTGGCGGTTGGGCCGACAGTGTTCGTGAGCGCGGACGCGGATGATTTCCCTGGTAGCCGCGTGGCTGCGAGCGTGCATCTCGGGGGCGATAGTTGTGGGAATTCCAGTGCCGTGTTGAGAGCGGACAATTATCTGCCCGTGGTGCGAATTTCAGCCATGACAGAACCGGCTCTTGCCCTAGAGCAAATAACGCGCGGAATAGCGGTGGCATCTTGAATGGAAACACGACTGGAAACCGGCTGTGCGCAAGGCAGGTCGATGGAATCGGGTAAATACACGAAGCCAGACGCCGTCTTCGAACTACGCGGAAAGGAATACAAGGTGGCGGCCGGCCAGACAGTGCGCGCCTCGTTGCAGGCAGTAGATTTGAATCCGGAGCTGTACTTGTTTGTGCTTTGCGGTGAACTGGTCACGGACGATCGCATTGTGGAAGCTGGCGAAAGTTACCGTGTGGTAGCGGTGGTGAGCGGCGGGGATAATTGATGCGCTGCCGCAAGTGTGGCGAGAAGGCGGCTATCAACATGCGGCAGCACAAGCTCGCGCTCTGCCGCGAGCATTTTTTGCAGTGGGTTCCGGACCAAACTGAGCGGTTTATAGAGAAATACAAAATGTTTGCTCGCGACGAACGCGTGCTGCTCGCGGTTTCCGGCGGCAAGGATTCGCTCGCGCTTTGGGACATACTTCTGCGGCTCGGATTTGCAGCTGATGGACTCTACATTGAGCTGGGGATTGATGGGGATATGCAGTACGGTCAACGCTCACGGGCATGCGTGCGGAAATTCGCTGATGCGCACGGCGCACATCTCATCACTGTCGATATGCGCCCAAAATATGGTGCGACAATTCCAGAGTTGGCGCAACTCACCCGACGTGGCAAAGACAAACCGTGCTCGGTCTGCGGCGTGAGCAAGCGCTACATCATGAACCGCGCGGCGCGCGAGGGAGGCTATGCGGTTCTCCTAACCGGCCACAATCTTGATGACGAGGCCGCGGTGCTTTTCCAGAACACGTTGCACTGGCAGACCGGCTATTTGGCGCGTCAGGCACCCGTGCTGCCGGCATCCGACGCCGGCTTTGTGCGCAAGGTAAAACCGTTGTGCCGCTTCTACGAGCGAGAGACCGCGGCCTACGCGTTGCTTCGCGAAATCGATTACATGTATGCTGAGTGCCCGTTTTCCGTTGGAGCGAACACGATTTACTACAAGGAAATGCTAGGCCGGCTTGAAGCGGAGCGTCCGGGCGCCAAGTTGCAATTTTACCTTTCGTTCCTGCAGGCCCGCGAGGACGGCTTCTTCGCCGGCGCGAAGGAGGATGAAGGGCTCAGGTCGTGCGAGAGCTGCGGCCAGCCGACGACCGCGCCAGGACAATGCGCGTTCTGCCGCATGTGGGCGGCGGTTCGACTGCGCAAGTGGGAGTCACGTGGCGGTGCCGAGAATCCGGTTGTGGCTCAAGCGGGCGGGCGCTGATGCTCGGCATCGACGGTGATGCCAACACCGGCCCGCGTCGAGAATGCAGCCGTGACCTGGCACCAGCGCGGTTCCAGCGCCTGCACAAGGCCGTCGAGAATTGCGTTGGCAACGTGTTCGTGAAAAACGCCATCATTGCGGCAGAGCCACAGGTAAAGTTTCAGCGACGTCGACCCCAATATGCTCTCAGCGGAGACGTATTCGATGGTGAGCGCGGCGAAGCCGGGCTGCCTGATGGCTGGGCAAACACAGGTGAACTCCTTGGTACGCAGCGTGACGGTGCAATCATGGTCAAGATGCCGATTCGGGAAAGTCCCCAGGCGGTGGGAGGGTTGCGCGACGCGGCCCAGCAGCGTCAGCCCATCGAGGTCACAAACCTCGGTAATGTTTGCTATCGTTATCTCTCCGCGGTGAGTGCACCACTAATGGCGCTGTATGGTGAATGCTGAACCGACCGGCTTCAAATCCGGTTTTGTCGCTGTCGTGGGCCGGCCAAACGTGGGCAAATCCACGCTGATAAATGCCATCATTGGTCAGAAGATCGCAATAGTTTCGCCGAAACCACAAACCACTCGGCGGCTGCAACGTGGCATTCATACCACTGCGCGCGAACAATTTGTGTTCTACGACACCCCCGGAATACATCGGCCGCGCCATGCGCTCGGCAAGAGCATGCTCGCGAATGCCACTAAGGCACTGAGGGATGCGGATGTGGTGCTCTGGGTGGCGGATATCTCGCACATGCCGACCGGAGCGGACAAAAATGTTGTGGGCAGATTGCGCATGGATGCAGATGAAACGCCGCTGGTGCTGGGGATGAACAAGAGCGACCGGCTGCGGGCTGGCGACGTACTGCCGCACACTGAGGCCTTTCGCGCGCTAGTTCCGCAGGCTGCCTGGATGCTGGTCTCGGCGACGCGGGGCGACAACATTTCCGTGCTGCTGGAGCAACTTGCGGAAGGACTTCCGGTAGGGCCGCGCTATTATCCTGATGACCAGGTGACGGACACTAGAATGCGGGAGTTGGCCGGAGAGCTGCTGCGGGAAGCCGCCCTGTATTACCTGGAAAAGGAGATACCACACGGTGTGGGAGTGGAAGTTGATGCGTTCGAGGAATCCGATGGTGCTGCCGCGCGCATTTCCGCCACTATCGCGGTGGAGCGCGAACGGCACAAAGGAATCGTCATCGGAAAACGGGGGGAAATGCTAAAACGGATTGGAACGCGTGCGCGGCGCGAAATAGCTAGCATGCTCGGCGTGAAGGTCCATCTAAGCACGCAAGTGAAGGTGTGCAAAGATTGGCGTAATGACCGGCGGCATGTCGCGCGCATGGGGTACTGAAGCTGCCGCTATAATAGCCGGGATGGACGCGCAGAACGACAATACGGAAAGTGATAATACTTCGCTGGAAGGAGGTGCGCTCGGCGGCGACATCCTGGCGGTCACTGAGGAGGAATTGCGCCGCATGGCTCTTGACTTGCACGATGGGCCGGTACAACAATTGTTCGCGGCGCAGTCTCAAATTAGCGTAATGCAGAGCCGGCTGGAGCGTGGAGAGCGGATAAAAAAGGCGGAACTGGATCAGTTTCTACGTCGCCTGGCCGGGCTCGCGGGCGCGGCTTTAGGCGAGATTCGTGTGTTCGCCGGATCTTTTCGCCCGCCCGACTTTTCGACTCGTGGTTTGGTTGACATCCTGCGGGGGTTGATTGTGCAGCACGAGAATCTCACGGGCTGCCGGATAGAACTTACCACCCACGATGAAGTGCCGAAGGAAGTGCGACTGGATGCGAAAATTGTGTTGTACCGGATTTGCCAGGAATCGTTGTGGAATTCGTATAGGCACTCCAACACCACTGACCAACGCGTGTCAATCGCAGCAAGAAATGGAATGATTTGCCTACAGATTCAAGATGATGGGGCGGGTTTCCGTCCAACATGTTTTCGAGGGGATGGTTCGGTTGAATCTCAGCATGGACTTGGACTCGTGGGCATGCGTGAGCGAGTGAGGCTCGTCGGCGGCACGCTCGCTGTGCAGAGTGCTACGAACGCCGGGACATTAGTGTCGGTTGAGATACCGCTACATGCGTGATGTGGTTCGGGTTGTTCTGGCGGATGACCACGCGCTGGTGCTGGAGGGCCTGCGCAGTTTGCTTGGCGGACAGAAAGGCATCCGCGTGGTTGCCACTGCCACTGATGGTGAACGCTTGCTCGACGCCGTAGAGCGCTTTCGGCCAGATGTGGCGGTAGTGGACATTCGCATGCCGTACATGGATGGCCTGACTTGTCTCCAGCGCATTCGCGAGAAACATACCGGAACTAAGGTGCTTATTCTGACTGCGTATGATGATGGTCAGACGTTGCAATCGGTAATGGCTGCGCGGGCTGACGGGCTTGTCTTGAAAACGGACCCGCCTGAACGCACGGTGAATGCCATACGTCAGGCGGCGGACGGGCAGCTGGTCTTCCCTGCGGCTGCGCGACGCTGGCTGTACGATGGCCGTGACGCCGAGCCCGCCGCGCTGTCTGAGCGCGAGATCGAGGTGCTCTCGCTGGTTGCCGAGGGAATGGGCAACGCCGAGGTGGCCTTGCGGTTGCACATCTCGGAGAACACGGTGAAGTTCCACTTGCGGAATATTTACCGCCGTCTTGATGTGTCGAACCGTACGGAAGCAAGTCGTAAGTTTCTTGAGCGCTATACCTGATCGGCGGTGCACCGGCTGAAATCCGGAAGTCGACCCGATTGCACACGCAACCGTTGGTATTGCGAAATTACGAATTACCACAAGTTTTTTGTGCACAGATTCAACTATCTGGTACAAGGGCGGGTGAACGACTAAAGGGTAGCTGATTTGAATCCGAGACATTTTTCAGGCCTGTTGTTGAGTCTCTGCATGATACGTTTTATATCCTCCCCAGTGATGGCATCAAAAACGTGCTTATTGGGAAAGTACTTGGACCCGCTTCCAGAAGCGTATAAATCCGGCATCTTCGTCTCTGGGTGAGCTGTGTGTAGGTTCGCGCACCTGTGCTCCTTTGACTGGGTTGGTCTAATAAGGTCCGATGCTACCGCAGCCTACCACCTGTTCCAACCTCCAAGGATTGCGCTTACAAATAGAGTCCACGTCAATTACGTAAGGGCAACTGATTTACTAACATGGTGAGGGCTGGGTGCGTCTGTGCGTGTGCTCACTCACCCAAACGGGTAGCCGCGTGACCATCCTTTTCATCGATGCGAACCATTCGGGCGCATATAGGATAGCGAGTCCGGATTCGATATCATTGGTGTATTCGTGAGCGCATTCACGGGGGCATTGAATTGAATGGTGGTGGCCATGAGTGAAAAACCCGACCGTAATTTAGGCTTGGAACTAGTTCGCGCGACCGAAGCCGCGGCGCTGGCGGCCGCGCGCGGGGTGGGCATGGGCCAGAAGGAACCTGGCGATCGCGCGGCTGTGGATGCGATGCGTGTGTTGCTGCGCACGGTGCGGATGGACGGGATCATCGTTATTGGCGAAGGCGAGAAAGACAACGCGCCTATGCTTTTCAACGGTGAGAGTGTGGGTAACGGCAGCGGCCCGCAAGTGGACGTTGCAGTGGATCCGGTAGAAGGAACTAATCTGCTGGCCAAAGGCGTGCACAATTCCATCGCGATACTTGCGGTTTCTGCGCGCGGCACAATGTACCAGCCGGGGCCGGCGTTTTACATGGATAAACTGGTTGTAGGCCCGACCGCATCTGGAAAAGTTGACCTCGATGCCCCGGTCGTAGAGAACCTACATGCCATAGCGCGGGCAAAAAGCATGCGCATGGAGGAAATCACGGTGGTGATTTTAGATCGGGCCCGAAACGCGCAGAAAATCGCCGCTGTACGGGAAGCCGGTGCGCGCGTTCGACTGATTACCGATGGCGATGTGGCCCCCGCTTTAATGACCGCGCTGCCCGGAACCGGCGTGAACGCTCTGATGGGTGTCGGGGGCACTCCGGAAGGCGTGGCCACGGCCTGCGCGATGCGCGGATTCGGGGGAGAGATTCAGGCGCGATTGGCCCCGCAATCAGACGCGGAACGCAAGCGCGTAATGAAGGCCGGTCTAAACCTTGAAGGCAAGATTTCCACTGAGGAAATGGTGGGCGGGGACGATCATTATTTCGCCGCGACCGGAATCACCGAGGGTGACTTTCTGCGAGGCGTGCGTTACACACGTGATGGCGCGGTGACCACCTCGGTGGTTACGCGGTCGCGGTCGGGCACATGGCGTATGGTTGAATCGCATCATCGCTGGGAGAAGCTTCACGAGATTAGCGACATACCTTATTAGAATTGAAGACTGCCTCTGTGGGCAGCGGGCGCGGGGCGCCAAACTAACGAAGGGAGTACATTATGGCAAACACTACAACGGCCTCCAGTGGGCCGGTGAGCGCGAAGGTTAGTGAGAAGTACAGGGCCGGGGTGCGCGCGTATGCACGCGATTATTATGTGCCCGGATATGTTCCTGCGGACACCGACCTATTGTGTGCCTTTCGCATTCAACCTAAGGGGGGCGTGGATGTAATCGAGGCCGCGGCAGCGGTGGCAGCGGAATCGTCTACCGGTACCTGGACAGAGGTCTGGTCGCGCCACCTCACCGACCTTGATTTCTACAAGGCGAAAGTCTATCGAATTGAGGAGGACATCGCTTTTATCGCGTATCCTCTGGACCTATTCGAGGAGAACAGCGTGGTGAACATCATGTCGTCGATTGTCGGCAATGTGTTTGGATTTAAGGCTGTGAGCGCTTTGCGTCTTGAGGACATGCGCATTCCGGTCGCACTGGTGAAGACCTTTCCCGGACCGGGTGTCGGTATCTATGACGAACGGGTGTGGTCGGACAAGTGGGATCGGCCGCTGCTCGGCGGCACGGTTAAACCGAAGTTGGGACTGCCTCCGAAGGCGTATGCCACCATCATTTACGAGTGCCTTGTGGGCGGTCTTGATACGACAAAAGACGATGAGAATATGAACAGCCAGCCTTTTAGCCGCTGGCGAGACCGCTTCATGTATGCTCAAGAGGCGGTACAGAATGTCATGAATGAGAGCGCTGAATTCAAGGGCCATTGGCACAACTGTACTGCCGGTTCGACTGAGGAGTGTTTGCGGCGGCTGGAGTATGCACACAGCCTCGGTGCGCGAATGTGCATGTTCGATTTTCTAACCGCCGGTTTCGCCGCCTCTGCCGACTTCTTCAAGCGCGCGCGCGAACTGGATATGATTGTGCATTGCCACCGTGCGATGCACGCTGTCTTCACGCGCCAGATCAATCACGGAATCCACATGCGCGTGGTGGCCAAGTGGTTGCGGCTGACGGGAGGGGACCATCTGCACACCGGTACTGTGGTGGGCAAGCTGGAAGGCTCGTGGAACGAGACCCTAGGCATCATTGATTTTCTGCGCGAACGCGTTGTGCCTGTAAATCATGAGCGGGGAATCTACTTTGAACAGGATTTCGGCGGTTTGAAGACGGCGTGGCCGACCGCGTCCGGGGGAATCCATGTGCATCATATTCCTGAACTACATCAGATATACGGGAACGACGTCTTCTGGTTGTTTGGCGGTGGCACGCATGGGCACCCACGCGGTAGCCGGGCCGGAGCCACGGCCAACCGGGTGGCCACCGAGGCTATTGCGTCGGGGCAAACCTTGGAGCATGCCGCCAAGGGCTGCGCCGAGCTTCGCGAGGCTATGGACCTCTGGGCAGAAGTGAGTTTCGAGGTAACAAAATGAGAGCACAGCGGCCGATTATTATCGGCATCGTTGGCGACAGCGCTGCCGGCAAAACTACGGTGACGCAAGGCTTGGTGAATATACTGGGAACAGAGCGCGTCACGCATGTGTGTAGCGATGATTACCACAGGTACGACCGTTGTGAACGCGCCGAGTTGGGAGTGTCTGCCCTGCATCCGCAGAGCAACTACCTAGACATAATGCAGCTTCACATGGAACGGCTGCACTATGGACAGCCTATTCTAAAGCCTGTTTATGATCACTCGAACGGCTCATTGGTCCGGCCGGAGTACGTGGAGCCGGCGGAGGTGGTTATTGTCGAGGGTTTGCTGGGTTTCGCCACGCCGGTGCTGCGCGGTTTTTATGATGTGAAGGTCTTCCTGGACCCGGCGGATGAGCTGCGCGAACTGTGGAAAATTAGGCGCGACACTGCCAACAGAGGCTATACAGTGAAACAGGTGCGCGCCTCGCTGGCGAAGCGGAGAGAAGATACGGAGAAGAGTATTATGCCGCAGCGGGAATTCGCCGACATAGTGGTGCGCTTTTTTCCGCCGGAGGGGTCATCCGTTGAGGATGCTGGCGCTAATCTGAATGTGAGCCTGGTTCTGCGGCCGACAATACCGCATCCGGACTTAAGCTATCTGTTCGACAACGACAGGGGGTCGTCTGCGGATATTAGCTTGCAGCTGGGACGGGATAACGGTCGCCCGGTGGATTTTCTTGAAATCGAAGGCGGGGTAACGGCTGAAAAAGCTGCTGAGCTTGAGTTGGCAATTTGGCAGCATCTCCCGGATTTGCAGCCCGTTGATGAGGATGAGTTCGGTGATTATCAAGACAAGTTGGCGGTGCGGCACAGCCATCCGCTGGCGCTGACGCAACTGTTGCTCGTATACCATGTGTTGCGCAAGTACAGAGACCTTACAGATATGCCGTTTGCTGCACCGGTCGCGGCACTTCGGCGGTTGGCGGCCACCTCGGCCGCCAGTGCGATTGCAGATGAAATTGGGGCGATGACTGACGTTGATGGGGTACAACGGTGAGTCGGTCAAGCTGATGGGTCTTCAGAGCGAGAGCCTATGTGCAAATGTGGTGCGCGGACTGGTGATGGATGCCGTGCAACGTGCGAACTCTGGACACCCGGGTATGCCGCTGGGTATGGCGGAAGCTGGCGTGGTGTTGTGGTCGCGCTTTCTCTCGTTTGACCCGGCGGACCCGAAGTGGCCAAACCGTGATCGGTTCGTGCTTTCTGCGGGCCATGGCAGCATGCTGCTGTACGCGCTGTTGCATCTTAGTGGCTTTGATCTTTCCCTTGATGACATCAGGGAATTTAGGCAGTGGGGAAGCCGCACCCCTGGTCATCCGGAATACGGGCATACCCCTGGAGTAGAAACTACCACCGGGCCGTTGGGTCAGGGCCTGGCGAATGGCGTAGGAATGGCGATCGCGGAACGATGGTTGGCCACCCGCTTCAATCAACCTGACTTCGAGCTAATCGACCACTATACGTACGTTGTTGCCGGTGACGGCTGCTTAATGGAGGGCATTTCTCACGAGGCATGTTCTCTCGCCGGGCATTTGGGGCTCGGACGCTTAATCGTGCTGTGGGACGCTAACGGAATCAGCATTGACGGTGCGACCTCACTGGCGACGGGCGAGAACGCGCTGCAACGATTCGAATCCTATGGTTGGCACACCGGCGACGCTGATGGGCATGACCCGGAGAGCGTGGCGGCTGCGCTTCAAGCGGCGCGGACGGAGTCTGCGAAGCCGTCTGTGATTGCGTGCCGCACCGTGATTGGGTATGGAAGCCCTAATCGGGCCGGCACGGCGAAGGCGCATGGAGAGCCGCTTGGCGAGGATGAAGTGCGGCTGACCAAGCGGGCGCTGGGGTTGCCGGAGGAGCGCAGTTTCTATGTTCCGCAGGGAGCTGGGGATCCGCTTGGCAAGGCTGCACTTCGTGGGGTTGAGCGGCGCAAGAAGTGGCTGACACTGCTGGTTGCGTATCGGGAGGAATACCCGGAGGAAGCATCTGAATTTGAAACGATAATCGCCGGGGGAGATCAAGCGGATCTGGATGGGTTGGGCGCCGGGTTTTCCGGGATTGACGCTATCGCCACGAGAGCGGCTTCGGGGAAAGTGCTCGAGAGACTATGGGCGGAGATTCCTAACCTGATAGGTGGATCGGCGGACCTTACCGGTTCGAACAAAACACTAGTGCCCGGCGAGCGTGCCATTACCGCGTCTGATTTCGGCGCGCGTTACCTTTATTATGGCGTGCGCGAACATGCGATGGGCGCGGTGATGAACGGGATGGCGCTGCACGGAGGCGTTGTGCCATATGGCGGCACGTTTCTGGTTTTTGCCGATTACATGCGTCCGAGCCTGCGGCTGGCTGCCATGATGGGATTGCGGGTGATATATGTCCTCACGCATGATTCAATCGGGGTGGGTGAGGACGGCCCTACCCATCAGCCAGTTGAACATCTGCTTTCATTGCGTGCCATACCAGGGCTGACCGTTATTAGACCGGCTGATGCTGGTGAGACCGCCGAGGCCTGGCGGACGGCGTTATCGCGACGTGCCGGCCCGACAGCGCTGGTGCTGACCCGCCAGAAACTGCCGGTGCTGCAGCACGGCTCTGGCGCTGACTTAGCTGATGCGCGAGGCTTGCGGCGCGGCGCATACGTGCTCACCGATTGCGCTCATCCGGAGGTAATACTAATGGGCAGCGGTTCGGAGGTGCATATCGCACTGCAGGCGCGGCAGCTGCTCTCGGATAGCGGGGTGCAGGCGCGAGTAGTGTCGGTGCCGAGCTGGGAGTTGTTCGATGAAATGCCGCGCGATTATCGCGAGGAGGTGATGCCTGTTTCGCTAACTGCGCGAGTTGCTGTGGAAGCCGGCGTGAGCACGGGCTGGGAGCGTTATGTTGGCAGAGGCGGCGCGATTGTCGGTATAGACCGTTTCGGCGCATCTGCTCCCTCCGACAGAGTGTTTCGGGAACTGGGGCTGACGGGATCGGCGGTGGCGGAGGCGGCGCAGCGCTTGATTTGAAGGATGGGTAACGTTAAGATCGCACCGTCCATTCTTTCTGCAGATTTCACCTGCCTTGGCGCGCAAGTGGAGGGTGCCTTGCAGGCAGGGGCGGAGTACGTACACGTGGATGTGATGGATGGACATTTCGTACCCAACATCACCATTGGCGCGCCCATCGTGGCCGCGTTGCGAAAGCTTGTCTCCGAGTACGACGCTGTGATGGACGTGCATTTGATGATTGAATCTCCGGAGCGCTATCTGCATGATTTTGCCGAGGCCGGCGCGGGCATTCTCACTGTTCATGTGGAAACGTGCCCACATTTGCGCAGCACGGTGCAGGCTATCCGCGCGCTTGGGGTGCGCGCCGGCGCGACCTTGAATCCTGGGACTGCCCTGGCAGCCCTGGAGCCCGTGCTGCCGGAAATCGACCTTGCGCTAGTGATGTCGGTCAATCCGGGCTTCGGCGGACAATCTTTCATTCCTGGGAGTATCGGGCGGATTCGCCAATTGCGCACTATGCTGGATGATATCGGGTCGGGGGCTGAGCTGCAGGTGGACGGCGGCGTCAAAGCCGGCAATGCGGGAGTGGTTGCTGCGGCCGGAGCTGACGTCCTCGTGGCTGGCAGCGCGGTTTTTGGAGGAGAAGGCTCCATTGAGAGGAATATCAGCGCAATTCGCGAAGCGGCGGAGGCAACAGACTTATATCAAAACAATCCCGCAGGACAGGTAAGGAGATGAACAAATGATTGTCACCACTGCACAGCTTTTCGAGCAGGCTTATGGTAATTACGCTGTGGGCGCGTACAACATAAACAACATGGAGCAGGCAATTGGGTTGTTTGAGGGGAACGCGCGCGCTGAAGCGCCTTTTATAGTGCAGATCTCAAAAGGCGCGCGAAAATACGCCGGTGCCACCATGATAGAGGCTATCATCCGTGCGGCCGAGGGAATGTATTCGAATAATATTTTTGCGGTGCACCTCGACCATGGCGATGAGCAGACTTGTTATGACTGCATCGATTCGGGCTTTTATAGCTCTGTGATGATTGATGCCTCGCATGAGCAATTCGATGACAACGTGGCAATCACACGCAGAGTCTCGGAGAGGGCGCATGCGCAAGGCATCAGCGTGGAGGCGGAACTGGGAATGCTCGGGGGTGTGGAAGAAGACATAGATGTGGATGAGAAGCATGCCATGTTGACCGACCCGGATGAGGCTGCGCAGTTCGTAACGGAGGCGGGATGCGACAGCCTAGCGGTGGCGATTGGCACTAGCCACGGCGCCTATAAATTCAGTGGGCGGCAGGGTCTGCATTTCGACCGTATTGAAGCTATTCAAGAGCGCCTGCCCGGCTTTCCGCTAGTGATGCACGGTTCCAGCTCCGTCCCGCAGACAGAGGTCAAGCGAATTAACGCTGCCGGTGGTGGGCTCGACCCGTCGGCGCGCGGCGTGGACGTCAATGAATTTGCGCGGGCGGTGAAGCTTGGCGTTACAAAGGTTAATATCGACACGGATGGGCGTCTGGTGTGGACGCGCGTGCATAGAGAGTTTTTCCGCGACCAGTCGGATGTGTTCGACTTCCGTAAACCGGGTGTCATCATGGTGGAGGAATATGCGCAATTCATCGCGGACAAGAGCGAAAAATTGCTCTCTGCGAGTCAGCTTGAAAACGTGCGTGTCGCTGTTATGGCGTGAAGGGGTATTCCAGTACAAGGGGTGAGGCCTAAACAACCGAAATGAAGGAAGACGGCACCCCAAAGCCCGGCCGGCTCGTTGCGGCCGGGTTGTTGTTTTTCTACGTGGTGGCGGTGATACTGGTCAGCCTGAAGACGGCTCTGCCGAGCGGCGTGGTAATCGGTGCTATGGCGGCGGGGCCGTTGCTTTTGTTTTGTTTTTGCGTGGTCGATTCACTCACGGTGTTGGGAGGCAGGCGGGCGGGCCTACTACTGGCGATTGGTTTGCTGGGCGGTTTGGCGGTGGAGATAGTGGGAATTTCCACTGGCTGGCCGTTCGGGCAATACGGTTACGCGCGAAACTTTGGACCGGTTCTTATTCTGTCGGTTCCACTTGGGGTGCCGCTGATGTGGTTCACCCTTTTATATCTGGGCAACATGGTTGCGGAACGGCTGCTCGGGGCGCGTGGAAAAATCTTTCAGGCCTGCGTCGGAGCACTGGCGGTGACGGCGTGGGGCCTGATGGCTGACCCGATGATGGCGGATGTAGGGCACCGGGAGTGGGGGGTGGAAGGCGCTTATTTTGGAATACCGGTGTCCAATTACTCTGGCTGGCTCGGGACGGCATTCGTGATGCTGCTGCTTTATCGGTGGGTGACGCGTAAACTCGCACCTGGACAGAGGGTCGCCGCACCCGGCTGGGGCGGCAACATGGCGGTGGCTGCATATTCCGTGCTCTGGGTGCTTGTCTCTGTGCAGGCGTGGGTTCGGGGGATGCACGGAGTTGCCATGGTTGGCTTCCTGGCGATGGGCGCGTTTGCTCTGCCGGCGAGCGGCCGCGTGGTGCTGTCTGGAGCAAAATCGATGCGCAAGGAGTATGGGCGCAGCGGCCTGTCGCGGCGGACGCTAAAGGGGGATCCTTACGAGCAGTTCGGGATGTGGTATAACGAAGCTCGGGACGCGGATTTCGTTGAGGTGAATGCAATGGCGCTTGCGACTGCGGGCGCGGACGGCGCTCCCAGCGCGCGCACTATGTTGTTGAAAGATTGGGGTGCGGAGCAGGGTTTTGTGTTTTTCAGCAACTACGAGAGTGATAAAGGACGTCAACTTCACGACAACGACAAGGCGGCACTCTTGTTTTTCTGGGATAGGCTAGAAAGGCAGGTGCGGATACGTGGCCGCGTCGAAATGCTGTCCGCCGAACAATCAGATGCGTATTTCCGCGCGCGACCACGGACGGCGCAGCTAGGGGCGTGCGCTTCACCGCAGAGCCGGACGGTGACCGGCCACGGGGAGCTGCTTTCGCGCTTTGCGAAGCTGGCGTTGAAATACGCCAATCGACCTGTCGAACGACCCGCGCACTGGGGCGGTTACCGGCTGCGGCCGGAGTCAGTGGAATTCTGGCAGGGAAGGCCCAGTCGGCTGCATGACCGGTTGCGCTTTATGCGCCGGGCCGACGGTGACTGGCGGGTGGAGCGGTTGGCCCCATAAGCATCAATCCACCTCCACAAACCGTACAGCACCCGTGGATGTATCGAACCACGCGAATGTAGTTTCCCCCTTCAATCCCAGTAGCTCCCCCGGATTCAAAAGGGTACACTCGTCGACATGGCTGTGGTGAGCGCAGTGGTCGTGCCCGTAGCAGACCAGCTGGGAAAATCCGCTGGCTGCCAGGGGGCGGGCGACATCCGGGTAGTGCGTGAGCGCGATGCTTTGTTCATCAAGGGTGAGCGCGGCGAAGTCGCCGTGAAGGGTGATGTTCTCGTACTGGGCGGCTTTAGCACAGATAAGGCGAATATCGCCATCATTGTTGCCCCAGATAATATGCACTGGCGTGATGTCGGGAAGACCCGTCGCCATGCGCTCGACTATGAAAGGAGAGCACAGGTCACCACAGTGAAGCACCGCGTCGGCGGCCGTCATCATGCGCAAGGCTGCCTCCAGTTTCGATATGTTGTCGTGGGTGTCTGAGAGTACTGCCAGTTTCATCAGGTGGGGCTCGCGGCAGGGGCGTCGGCCAGGAAGGCTTCCGGGCGGGTGTCGGTCGGGATTTCGTCTCCGGGCGCGATGATGGTTTCAGGTGGCACCTGGGCCGCCTTTCCGACTGTAGTTATGCGGGCGTCGTCTCTGGTGCCAATCTGGCTGCGCTCGCCCACGCGCACGATTTTGTCCAGCACAGCTTTTTGGACGTGTGCATCCGCTCCGACGTGGGTGTCAGTCAGGAGGATGGATTGATTTATGTGCGCGCCGGATCCCACGTGGACGCCCGGAGAGAGCACCGAGCGCTCCACGACGGCCCCACTGCGTATGACGGCGCCGTCGGCGATTAGGCTATCGCGCACGACTGCACCGGAATGAATCGTCATTGGGGGGCGCTCCTCCGACTTTGTGTGAACCACCCATGAGCGGTCGTTCAAGTCGAAACGGGGCGGGTCGCCGAGCAAATCCATGTGTGCCTGCCAGTAAGATTCCAGTGTGCCCACGTCCACCCAGTATCCACTATACGGAAACGCAAACACTCGTGCGCCTCCGGCAACTATGCGCGGCATGATATCGGTGCCGAAATCATGGGTGGAATCTGGCTGCTGCGCATCGGTCTGCAACGCCCTCTGCAGCGCCTCGCGCTGAAAAATATAAATACCCATGGAGGCAAGTGTCCCGCTTGCCCCGGTGGGTTTTTCAATAAATTCGCGCACGCGGTAATCTGCATCGACGTCAAGGATGCCAAAGCGGTGGGTTTCCTCCGGCTTGACGCGCAGCGTAGCGATTGTCACCTCCGCTTCCTGGTCGAGATGGAATTCAATCATCGGGTCGTAATCCATCTGGTATATGTGGTCGCCGGAGAGAATCAGGATCAGGTCAGGCCCACCGCGCTTGACGAAGCTGAAGTTCTGCTGCACCGCATCGGCCGTGCCGCGATACCAGTCGGAATCATGGCGGTCTTGGTAGGGCTGATAGATCTGTACACCGCCGGTGAGGGAACGGTCAAGATCCCATGGGCGACCGACGCCGATGTGTTCAATCAACGAGTGTGGGCGGTACTGCGTCAGGAGCATTACGTCGAAAACACCCGAGTTCACACAGTTGCTTAGAGTAAAATCGATTATGCGGTATTTGCCGGCGAACAAAACAGCCGGCTTCGTGCGCTTAACGGTGAGCACACCGAGCCGAGAACCCTCGCCACCCGCGAGAATAACCGCGCGCGTTTTCATGCTCGGGATTATAGCATTTCGGGCTGAACGAGCGGGTGGTTTGCGCCGGGTGTGAAATGCCGTGATGTTCGAAAGACTTGCGGAGCGAAAGTATTCTATAATCGCGGCATGGACAGGCGTGTAATTCTTCGGGCGGCTCTGCTCTTTTTCTTCGGCGCGCTGTTGTTCGGTTTCAGGCACAGGCTTGGGACATGGGCGTTTGGGGTGACCGGCGAGGAAGCCCCTGCCGGACAGGTGCGCGGTGTGTGGCAGCTGGCTGGAGACGTGCTGCGGCCAAGCCCGAGATTGAACGCTTCCGCCGAAGTCCCGTTGGCGCGTGTGAATCCGTTTGGCATAAACACCTTTCTTGAACAGGAAGTCGAAGCCGCGAAGCGAGAACGGCAGGTGGTGCTCATCGCTGCGGCTGGGTTTCGCTGGCTGCGGCAGGAATTTCCGTGGTACGACATTGAGATTCACGCAAAGGCAGATTACGAGGACAGGCGTGCGGAACCCCACCGCGGTGCGTGGGAGAAATACGACCACATCGTCTCGTTGGCCGAGAAAAGTGGATTGGAGATAATCGCGCGTCTGTCCTCGCCGCCGGAGTGGGCGCATGCCGGCGGGCATGTGGACGGTGCGTTCGCGCCGCCGGCCACGTATCGTGATTTCGCCGACTATTCGGTCGCGGTTGCTGCGAGGTATCGCGGTCGCGTCGCGTATTTTCAGGTTTGGAATGAGCCAAATATATATCCGGAATGGGGCGAGCAGCCGGTTAGCCCGGAAGCGTACACCGAATTGCTCTGCCTAACGTATTACGAAATCAAAAGAGCGAATCCGGATGCGGTGGTGCTTGCAGCTGCGCTCGCACCTACCGTGGCGTTGACGCAGCGTGACCTGAGCGATTTCATATTTCTGGAGCGGATGTATCGCGCGGGCGCACGCGAATGTTTCGACGTTATGTCGGTGCAGGGATACGGGTTGTGGTCCGGGCCAACTGACCGGCGAAATTACCCGGGAACGATTAATTATGCCCGTAACCAGTTTATCCGCGACATTATGGTGGCGCATGGCGATGGCGAAAAAGCGATCTGGATTAGCGAGATGAACTGGAATGCGCTTCCGATGGAGAGCGGCTTACCTGCCCACTATGGACAGGTGACGCTGGAGGAGCAGGCGCGCTGGGCGCCGTTGGCGTACCAGCGCGCTCGCGAAGAGTGGCCCTGGATAGGAGTGGTGAACTTCTGGTATTTCAAGCGCGCGAGCGATGCGGAGAAGAACCAGAGTTGGTATTACTTCCGCATGGCCGAGCCGGATTTCACGCTTTTGCCGGTTTATTCCGCTGTGAAGAGCTACATTGGCGCGAATCCGTATGAGCACAACGCGGACTGAGAAGGGTGCTGGCGGACGGCATGCGCTGCCGGGTTTGATGGAGGCGCTGATCGTGGTGCTATTGGGAACGTGGCTGCGTTTTCACTGGATAGATGCACAGTCGCTCTGGTACGACGAGGGCAATACCGCGCATATGACGCTGCGAAAGCCGAGCGAAATCGTGCGAGCGGCCGCTGCTGATATTCACCCGCCGGGATATTACCTGGCGCTGACCGGATGGAGCCGCATGGCGGGCCGCTCTGAATTTGCGCTGCGCGGGTTCTCTGCCTTCGCTGGGATTGTGCTTCTCGGTGTGCTTTATAGACTTGGGCGGGATGCGTGGGGAGCAACAGGAGGGTTGGTGGCGTCATTTTTCGGCGCTTTGCATCCGGCGCTAGTGTACTACTCGCAGGAAGCACGCATGTACATGCTGGCCTCGATGCTTGGCGCTGTAGCGGTCGTAGTGGCCGGAAAGCTACTGGCAGCAAAGGGTGGGGAACGCACGCGTGTATTAGCTTTCGCGTATGTAGGTGTCGGGGCGGCTGGCCTTTACAGCCACTATACCTTTGCCTTCGTGCTGCTGGCCATTAATCTGGCCGCTCTGTGGCAATTCTTTGGCGGAAGATCAAGGGATTTGAGATTATGGGTGAGGAATTGGGCGCTGTTGCAGCTTGGCGTCCTCGCTGTGTACGGTCCGTGGATGCCGACCGCAATCCGGCATCTGACGACATGGCCCGCGTCGCGGGTGCAGCTGCCGTGGTTGACTGCTGGCGCTGATATGTGGCGCTGGCTTTCACTCGGGCCGACGATGGAGACCGCGGATGCAGTTCCGGGTACGCTGGCGCTCGCGCTACTAGTGGTGGCCGGTGCCGTTTTAGAGGGTGGGAGTGCAGGTGCTCTGATGTGGATGCTTGTGCCGGCCGGGTTAACGCTTTCGTTGGGTCTGTTTAGCGATCCCTTTGCCAAGTTCCTGCTTGTGGCAGTGCCGGCGGTACCTCTGCTGGCATCGGGTGGCGTGGTTGCTCTTCTATTGCGCTCTAGACGAAAGCTCGCGCATGTCTGCACGGTCCTCGCGGTGGGTATAGCCCTGTGGTTTGGTGGGCGAGCGCTACTCAATTTGTATGGGAATCCGGAATATCGCCGGGATGATTACCGTGCGATTGCGGCGGACCTCGCAGCGGAGTACGAACCGGGCGACGCCATTCTCTTAGATGCGCCCAATCAAGCGGAGGCGTTTTCGTACTATTATCGCGAGTTGGCGCATGTGTTTCCGGTGGCGCGCGCCCGCCCGCTTGATGCTGAAGCGCAACGCGCTGAGTTGACACAGATTGCCACCAATCACAATCGTTTTTTCGTGCTTTTCTGGGGCGAAGACCAGGCTGACCCGGAGCGGGTTGTAGAGCGTTGGTTGAACGAGCATTCGTTCAAGACCACGGAAAAATGGTATGGGCAGGTGCGCGTGGCCAGCTATTCGCTTGCTGACGGGCCGGTGGCCGGGGTGGGAGCGGGCGATGCGCTTTTCGGTAACGCGATTGAATTAGTCAAATACGACATTGACCGGAAATCATATTTGCCGGGCGATGTCGTGCAGGTGACGCTTTCGTGGCGGCCACGTAATGAAGTGGACGACAATTACAAGATATTCGTACACGTGTATTCGGATTTGGACACACCGCCTGCGGCGCAGCACGACGGGGAGCCGGCTGGCGGCATCGCTCCGACTGCTGACTGGCAGCCGGGCATTCAGGTGGTTGACAGACACGGAGTGCAGCTACCCCTGACAATGCCGACTGGCGAGTACATACTTGCGGTTGGAATGTATTCAACTGTGGACGGAACGCGGCTTCTTGTGAGCGGCGAGGTGGCTAATGACAATCGATTGGAGCTGGGTACGATTGTCGTGCGCCAGTGAATTCTGACTATGGCCTTCAAATACAGGTGCGCTGTGTTTGACCTAGACGACACGCTTTATTCAGCTGAATGTGGCATGTGGCTGGAAATTCGGGCGCGCATCAACAAATACATGGTGGAGCGGATGGGTGTTCCGGAAGCGGAAGCCCCACTGCAGCGCGAGCGGTATTTCCAGGAGTGCGGCACCAGCCTAGTAGGGCTGCGGCACGATTACCCCGACATCGATTCTGACGAATACCTGGCCTACGTCCACGATGTCCCTTACGAGCGATATCTTGCGCGTGACGATGCGCTGGCGAGGATGTTGAACGACTTGACGCTGGCCAAATCTGTTTTCACCAATGCGGACAGGGCGCACGCGCTTAACGTGCTCTCTGCGCTGGGTGTGGAGAAGCATTTCGATGTGATTGTGGATGTGCATATGACCAATTTTGTCAACAAACCGAGAATCGGAGCGTTTAATGTGCTTTTCCAGGAACTCGATGCTGAACCGCGTGAGTGCATTCTTCTCGATGATCAAGAGCGTAACCTGGAGATGGCGCGGTCACTGGGAATGGCCACCATTCTTGTCCGCCCTGGAGTCAGCGCCGACGGCGTAGCTGATTTCTGCGTGCCGGACGTTGTCCATGCCGGCGGTGTGCTGCAGCGGCTGGTGTCTGGTTGAATGACGACTGCATGAGCAAGGTGATGTTTAATTGTGCACAATCGCAGTTTCGCAGGTGCGCGAACGATTGGGCGGCGGGATGACCGGTAAAGACCCACTCGCGGGGTTTGAAGCGACAATTCGTGGGTGCGTACAGGGCGTTGGGTTTCGCTATCACACCCAACGGTTCGCGAAAGAGCTTGGCGTAACCGGATGGGTGCGCAACCAGA
>Ga0187827_10003179_pt1 | contig 21565 bp, 22 predicted proteins | sample ETNtaG_39_FD_167969 | JGI IMG/M metagenome (GOLD analysis project Ga0187827, IMG submission 167969) | Marine microbial and viral communities from oxygen minimum zone, Eastern Pacific Ocean - ETNP2014_SV_150_PacBio MetaG (Illumina Assembly) | ecosystem: Environmental > Aquatic > Marine > Hypoxic... | reverse complement strand
GCTGTATGCTGAGTTCGGGTAGTAGAGCTAATCATAATAGTTTCAGTTTCACCCTCTTGACAATAGAGATATCGAGGTCCTGTTTGGTAAATTAATCAACAACATAGTATAGAACCAAGTAATATCCTATTCCGTTGGCTGGTGGTGAGCTAATAATACGAGATTTAGGATAGCATTGGTTCCATCACGGGATGAGCTTAGATACGTTTCCGTCAATGCGATACACCTTTCATCCCAAGCACTCTTAATAGTGTCAGAAAGACTATCTTCAAGTCAAGGAGCCACGATCTGTTGTTCAAATAGTATTCATCAAACTGAACTTTAAGGGGTATGCTCAGTTCATCCCGACCATTTACCTGAGCCCAGCCCGTAACACCCGGCATTAATTTATGGACATCAACCCTAGTGCGAAGTTCAACCAGATCATCCTGATTGTGTAAAGCAGGGCGAGGTCCAACAAAAACCATTTCTCCTTTTATTATATTAATCAGTTGAGGAAATTCATCAATACTGAATTTTCTTAACCATGGGCCACTACGAGTATAAAATGACTGGGGGTTTTTTACTAAATGAGTGGGTATCTCCGGAATATCTCTTTTCATTGTTCTGAATTTATAAATTTCAAATTTTTGATTATTTATCCCAATCCTTTTCTGCCTGAATAGAATTGGAAACCCGTCATCTATCATAATTGCAATAGCAACTATAAACAAAATTGGTGAAAGGCAAATAAGTAGAAAGAGACTGAAAATTTTAGACATTATATTTTTCAACGAACTAAACTAACAACACTATCTATTTATATCTTTATTACTATCTAATGTGTTAGGCATATCTATAAAACTCCCGTATTTTAACCGAAGGAAAGATATTATCTGAAATGAGCTTTGTTGCATTTTCCTTTAAGAAAATATTATTCATTACTTTTCCTACATAATATAATCCCTTTACTATGACTTTTGGGACAGAGATAACCCATTTTGCATTTACATATTTTAATAAATCATTATAGGAATATTCATTTTCATCAGAAATATTATAAATGCCGGATGGGACTTTGTCTTCTATAATACCCTGAACAGCGAAGCCAATATTCTCCAAATTACATAAAGAAAGTTTCTTCTTGCCATCTCCAACTTTATAGAAGTAACCACCTGATTTTGTTCGGCGATTAATATTTAATTGAAAATCAGGCGCATAAACCGGTGCAAATCGCAGAATCCAGGACTGGGTGCCATAATTATTTTGTAAATATTCTTCTGCTTCTAGTTTTGTGACTGCATATGGGCTAAAGGGGTTTTTCTCTGAATCTTCGTTATAAATATTTTGATTTATTTTTTCGCCATACACAGATATTGTGCTGGCAAAAATGATTTTTTCAGGCAATTTATTATTTTTGTCCAAACTCATTAATAGGTTGATCAATGTTTGTTTATTGATGCGCCTAAACTCTTCAAACTCTTGGCCTTTCCCTTTTTTATGAGCTAAGCCTACTAAAAATATAAGTGCATCATGTTTAGGCGAACTCTTTGAGAAGGTTGAAACTTCTAATTCATTTGTGAGATCTAGGGAAAAGTAATTATCTCCCAATATTCCCTGGGTATAATCCACCCGTGTAATCGCATATTCTTTATTAAGTATCTTAAAAATAAAAGAGCCAATATTTCCATTGGCTCCTGCTAATAATATCGGTTTTTTCATTGTGTAACTGAATCTAACAATAAATAATTTTCCATATTGGTTGGCGTTACAACTTTACATATCGCTTTTGGATAAGCATTCGTAAACGTTTTAGGAAATTTGACTTTCTTATTTGGATTCCATTTTAGCTCGAGACCCATTAATTCATCACCTTGTTCTTTAATGAAGTTAATTTCTTGTTGTTGCGTCGTCCGCTATTAATATATAATATTTCTCAATTTCATTTATATTGAAACTTCTTTTTGTTCACCATACCTGTTAATATTTTTTCTGCTTTTTTAAACAGCACCTCTCTATCAAAATTTTTATAATAACATTCTAATGAATTCTGGCTCAATTGTTTAATGTGTTTATGTGGCAAATTACTCATTTTTTTGATATTCTCCGCCAATCCTTGTGAATCTCCAGGCAAACAAGTAAATCCAACATTAGATTTATTTATGATATCTGCGGTTTCTCCACGTATCATTCCAAGGATTGGTTTTCCGCACGCCAAGTAGGATTGAAGTTTAGCTGGTATTGTGATGGAAAAAATGTATTCGTCTTTCAAAGATAGCAACATTGCATCCGCACTAGCATAATACTCAGGCATCTTTTCTAATGGATAACTGCCTAAAAGATGAAAGCAATTTTCCAAGCCATATTCAATAACTTTATCTTTTACCCATTTAGTATTCCTACCACTACCTAATATGACCCATTGAATATTATTATTAAACTTAAGAGCCTTTGCTGCTTCAAGGATTGATGGAAAATCCTGAGCTTCACCAATGTTACCAGCAAACATTATTTTAAAACTATTTTTTGGGATCCCATTTAATAAATATCTTGGTGAATTAATTGGTTTAAAGATTTCTTCAGCCCATTGTGGAAAATAAGTTATTTTATTTGAATCAATTGATTTATTAGTAATTGAGGAAATAAATCCCTTTGAGGTCACAAGAATTTTATCGCACTCTTTATATATAAATTTCACCAGTGGATTTAAAACACGTTGTATTATAGAATTAATAAAATTTGGTAAATTTATTGTTGCTGTTACACTTTCTGGCCATAAATCCTGCACCCAAATACATATAGGTATCTTATTAATTTTTTTTAATAAAATAGCAGGTAGCGCCACAGTAATTGGGGATAAACTATTGACAATGATCAGATCATAATTATGTTTTATTAGGGAAATGATTTTAATTGACGCAAAAAGAACAAAAGATAAATAATTTAACAAAAGTATAAATTTACTCCCTGATCCCCGAGGGATAACAATTGATCTTAAAATATTAATATTATTAACTTTTTCGTACCTCTTATTAAATATCCCATAACCTTTGAAATATTTCCCACGTGGATAGTTTGGTATTCCCGTTAAAACAACAACGTTATGACCTTTATCTGCAATATGGTTTGCTAAATCATTTATTTTAAAATTTTCAGGCCAAAAATATTGGGTAATTAAAAGAATTTTCATTTCTTATTCAAAGTATTGTTTATATCTTTTTTTATTTTCAATCATATAATCATAAAGTTGGTGAAAAATTATTTCATAATTATTAACGTGAATTATATTTCTTGTATCAATTAGACTTCTATCATTACTGATTCTTGAATCAGGAACTATTGTTACATCATTCTTTTTCCAAATATTTTTTATCAATACTAAAAGGTCATATTTAGATATTTTATATTTTGGCACAACATGATAAATACCGGAGACATTATTTTTAATTAATACATCAATAGATTTTGACAATTCTAATGTAGTTATCCCTGTCCAAAACACTTTAGAATACCCATTAACCAAATTATTTTGCATCATAAACCAGTGGAATAATTCTTCACTTGATTCATTAATATTTGGTCCGATATAAGACGTTCTAATTGTAAGATCTTTTTCATTGTTTATTTCGCCAAGGAATTTAGTTAGAGCATAATTACTACTACCGTCTGCGTCAGACTCTTCTGAATAATTACCTTTATTACCCGAAAAAATACAATCTGAACTGAGATGAATTATTTTTGTATGTTTATTTCTAAAAGATTTTTCAAGAAATTTTGGTAGATAAGAATTATATAAAATAGCTTTTAAAGTATTTTGTTGAGACTCTTGGACTAGCCATCGTATACAATTAACTACAATATCGGGGGCACTTTTTTTAATAATATTAATATCTGCTATAATATTATTTTTAACATCTATTATGTCATTTTCTTGTAATGAACTTACATTATAATCTTTCGATTTCGAAAAAAAATCAACAGCTATATGCCCTGCCATACTATTTGATCCGAGAATTAATATGTTTTTCATAATTGAAATTATTTTTTATGCCATACAGTCCTATTTATATAATCAATATAACTAAATACTATTCTCACTATTTTTTTTGAATAATTATCAACATCATAATCTTGTACTAATTTAAAATTTCTTTTATTACTATGACTTTGTGAAACAACAACATTAATAGCTTCAATAACATTATTTTTTTCCAATCCCGTCATTATTAATGTCCCTTCGTCCATACCTTCGGGTCGTTCATGTGCTTGTCGAATCGTAATCGCTGGAAAATTTAAAATCGAGGATTCTTCTGTTATAGTACCGCTATCTGAAATAACACAGTATGCTTCCATTTGTAATTTAACATAATCAAATAAACCCATTGGTTTCATGAATTCAATCTGATTATTTAAATTTACTTTATCAAGTTTAATAAGTTTTTTCATCGTTCTAGGATGAGTGGAAACAATAATTCTTTTATTATATATCTTTACAATTTCATTTAATGATTCCAGTAAATCATTAAAGTTTTTTTCAGAATCAATATTTTCTTCCCTATGAGCACTTACAACGAAAAAATCTTTCGTTTCCAAATTTAAATCATTTAAAATAGTTGATTTTTTTATTTTTGGCATATAATGATTTAATATTTCTTTCATAGGCGACCCTGTCTTAATCACCGTTTCAGGCTTTAATCCTTCATTAAGTAAATATTTTCTGGCATGCTCAGTAATTGGCATATTAATATCACTTAGATGATCAACGATCTTACGATTTATTTCTTCAGGCACTCTTTGATCGAAACATCTGTTTCCCGCTTCAAAGTGAAAAATGGGAACTTTTTTTCTTTTTGCCGAAATCACAGATAAACAACTATTCGTATCACCATAAAGCAATACTGCATCTGGATTATATTCATCTATTACTGCATCTGATTTAGCTATAATATTTCCAATCGTTTCAGCAACAGTTGATCCAACAGCATCTAAAAAATAATCAGGTTTTTTAATACCAAGATCTTTAAAAAATACTTCATTTAATTCATAATCATAATTTTGACCAGTATGAACTAAAATATGCTTGCAATACATTTCCATTTGGGAAATAACTCTACTAAGCTTAATAATTTCAGGCCTAGTACCTACGATGGTCATTATCTTAAACATTTATTCTCCCTTTAAAATATTAAATTTGTTAATTCTTTGATTTAGTCTTTCTTTATAGTTAATGGTTCTGACAAGTAAGCTTCGGAAGTGCAATAATTCAAAGAGCAATATCTTTTTGAATTAATTCGAGTTTTAATAGTAGTTTTTTCATTCCATCGATATCTAACCTTTCAGTATTGTGAGAATTATACTCTTCAATATTCGAATTTTGTTTTTCACCATCCGTAAAATATAAATCATAATTTAAATCTCTTGTGTCAGCAGGAATTCTATAATACATACCAAGGTCAAGAGCTTTAATTTTTTCTTCCTTACTAACAAGGGATTCAAAGAGTTTCTCACCATGTCGTGTACCAACAATTTTAATTTCATTTTTTCCATTATAGATTTCAATTAGTGCCTTTGCTAAAGTTTCTATTGTTGCCGCAGGTGCTTTTTGTACAAAAATATCTCCCGGTTTACTATTTTTAAATGTAAACATTACTAAATCCACCGATTCTTCTAATGTCATCATAAAACGAGTCATTTTAGGGTTGGTAATTGTTATGTTTTTTCCTTCTTTAATTTGTTGGATAAATAAAGGAATAACTGAACCTCTAGAAGCCATGACATTGCCATACCTGGTACCACAGAGGACAGTAGTATCTGTTCCTCTTGCTTTTGCAATCATGACTTTTTCCATCAGCGCTTTAGACATACCCATAGCATTAATTGGCGCAACAGCTTTATCAGTGCTTAGAACAATCACATTTTTAACACGATGTTTTATTGCAGCTGTAAGGACATTATCTGCTCCCAACACATTTGTTTTTACAGCTTGTATAGGGAAAAACTCGCAGGATGGTACTTGCTTTAGTGCAGCTGCATGAAAAATGTAATCAACACTATCTATTACTTCGTCAACGCTAGCATAATCACGCACATCACCAATATAAAATTTAACATTAGGATTATTGATTCTTTTTCTCAAGTCATCCTGTTTTTTTTCATCTCTACTAAAAATACGAATTTCTTTAAAATCAGTATTAATAAATCTTCGCAGGACAGCTTTCCCAAAAGAACCTGTACCGCCAGTTATTAATAAAACTTTGTTTTTAAACATAATTCGATATTTCCGCCATTTAATTAAATATGTGGTTTAATAATAATACAAGTCCCAGAGCCAATCTAAAAGCTCCACCCATGCGCATCATTCCTGATAAAGTACCTGTCCAAAAAGTAAGATTGAGAACACCAGGAGATGTATCCTCCGGTAATGAATCATAGAATGAGGTGCGCGTCGAAAAATCTATTTCAATTGCAGCAATATCAAGTGGGAAGAATATAGATGAAAAACCAAGGCCAGAATTGAAGAGGAAAAGGAACCAAAGAACCGTCCGCGAGTATGTGTCTTTTATTGTTATCATTTTTAATCCGATTAGTCTAGATAGCTTGGGTAAAGAATATATAACTAAAGCAATTGTAATGACTACGAAGAATAAATCAGAAACCAAACTAGGATTATTCTGCATTATTCCGCCAAAACCATCAAAGAAAAACCCCCAAGGAATCTCGCAGCTAAATCTTCATTGATTCTAAAAAAAACGCTTCGTGGTACTTTAAACAATCTGTGTTTTAGAGTACCGCTACTAACTAATTCAATACCACCAGCTGTGTAAAAGAAATCAACTATTCGATAACCACAATCTTTTAACGTCATTAATGCGGTATTTTTTGTAAAATAGTGAAGATGACCTGATGATTCACGTGAATTCAAAATAGGATGATCCCGAATCACACTCAAAACATTCATGTCTAGAGGTATATGAAATATAAAGTTCGTCCCTCTTGAACTCAACTTTTTTAGAAAACCCATATAGTTTTCAATATGTTCGAAAACATCAATTGCCAGGATTAGATCCGGATTGTCTTTACCCCCTTCAAAAAAATCAGAACAGTAGAAATTTAGCCTCTCACGTTCTTTAGATTTACAGATATTATAGGCCTGAGGTGATATCTCATATCCTGAGAAGATAGTGTCTTTAGGTAAATGATTATGTAGATTTGCTAATATCTCACCCGCGCCACAACCCACCTCAGAAATTGTCTTGGGGAGCAAACTATTTCTTTCAATTATCTTAGCAATATTCTTTGCTTTGAAAGGAGAATCGCTTGCGTGCCAGTCTGGATGCTTATCGAGATAATCGCCCGATCCATACATAGTCTCTTTAATCGATTTCATCTTACCTCATACTTCCTGAAATTTGTCAATATTATTACTTTTTAACATGCATCAAAATACTCTAATTATTTATTATTGTTTTTATATAATTATTAATCTGAGTATACTTTTCATTAGGTTTTGGGAAAGATTTTAGTTGCCTTTTCCCTTTTAAAATTAGTTTCTTTTTTAAGTAATTATCTGAACATAATTCTATAATAGCATCAGATGCCGAATCTGCTGAAAGTGGTTCATAATATAATGAGGCATCTCCGCATGATGCATGTGCGAAATCTAAATCTGTTGTAATTATTGGCTTTCCCATAAACATTGATTCTGGATATACGGCAGATGATGTCTCAAGTAAAGTAGGCATAAAAACAATATCTGAATTCCTATACCAATAAGGACACTCATGATTTTTTAAGACGCCCAAATTATGTATCATACTCTTTACAGAAAGCATCTCAGCCTTATCCCAAAACTGTTTCACTACTTTATTAGTGAGATCATCAGGAAGAGTTACAAGAAACTTATATTTATTTATTTTATCATTTTCATGCAAAAGCTTAGCAACATCTGGAATTATTTTTAAATTTTTATGGTTATATGGAGCTGAAATAGTTAATAGTTTAATTTCATTTTCTGTTTTCTTTGGGTCAAGCATCTTTAGCTGTTTTGGATAAATTGAAGAATATGTGTTTGGGATAACTTTAATATTTTCAGCATTAACTTTAAGAACCTTAATTAAACCTTGTTTTGCAATTTCTGTTTCTACCCAGTAATAGTCTTTTGATAATAAATTCAATTTCTTATACATTGACCTAAGCAAAAAAATAGGTTTTTGTAATAACGGTAACGAATTAAAAGCAATCATTGACATATGCGTTACCCAGCCATCGGCAATACCACACAAATGCTTTCCTGAAAATTTAATATATGAAGGACCAAAAATAGTAAAAACAATATCCGGCTTAAAATTATGTTCCATTAACATAATTTTCTTTCGGGACTTTGCCCCAACTATTATTCTTGCCGGTGAAGGCGAAATCAATTCTATATTCATCTTGATTTTAATAGTTTCTTTTAAGTTGTTGTATACAGGTTGAGAAACAGCGAATAAATATTTGCAATTAGAATCTTTTATTGCCTCGATTATAAAAGATACAGCCACACCAATCCCGCCGCCGATAACACAAGTTGATGCATTTACTAAAATTTTAATTGCTTATCATCCCCATTTAATTTATTTCTTCTTTCTTCAATTACAATTTTATTTACTTTAATTAATTCTATTAAGGGATGATTTGGTAAAAAGCATAGGGGTGTCTCCCCTCCCCAAATTTTAATTTTCCATCTCCTATCAAGCCATTTATCTGAAGCCTCAAGGATTTTCTTAATATGCATAATTCCACCACCTGATAATACATTGGATGCATCAATACCAATGGTAATTATTTTTTTCGTGCGTTCAGGAAGCTAATCTCTGATTGACAACATATCCGTTTTTCTCCAGAATTCTTTTACAACATCACCATCTTTTGGCAATGTCACAATAAAATTATATGTACTATTATTTTTCATTAATTTAATGAATCAATAGACTCAAACTTAAATTCATCGACTGTTTGAAATCCCAAAGTATACACAAATTAAACACATTTCTTAATTCAATTTTGCCTTAGTGATTTAGGGACGTATAATTTGAATTTTACCATAAACTTTTTTATAGTTTCTATAAATGCAATAATAACCCATTTATAAATTGGTCCATGATGAAATGCGATGTATAAATATGTATAAAATGAAAAAAATAAGTTATTCAACCTTAAATTTTTATCATTAATTCTATATTTTATTTCTGGTGATTTCAAATTATGATATTTAGCTCCAAATCCAAGACCCCTAATCCACAATTCTAAATCTTGACCTTTTCTTAAACTTTTTTCATATAGTCCAACTTTATCAAAATAAGATTTTCTTATCATAACTGATGGGTGAAAAAATAATTTTTTTACTGAAATATTTTTAATGATTTTAGAAGGACTTTCTATCATATTTATATAACCATAACTATTATCTTTTTTATCAATAATTTCTGCACCTGTACCTAAAACATCAATCGTAGAATTTTCTCCTAAAAATGTAATTTGTTTTTGAAATCTAGTCGGTTCAGATATATCATCAGCATCCATTCTTGCAATATACTCACCTGAAGCACATAGAATTCCTTTATTTAAAGATGCTGCTAAACCAATATTATTATTATTTTCAATTAATTTAATTCTATTATCTTTATCAAGATATCTTTTGATAATTTCTTTTGATTGATCATTTGAACCATCATCTATTATAATAAATTCCCAATTTTGATATGTTTGAGATAAAATGCTTTGAATGGATTCTTTTAACCAAAATTCATCATTATAAACGGCCATTATTACTGAAATAAGCAAATTATTTATTTCTAACTAAATTAAAGTTTTACTTCCAACATTTATATTATCTTTAGAAACATGTAAAAGAATTGTTGCTAAAATAACTAAAACAAGAACCAAAATGAAATTCCATTCGAATCGCTTGATTATATTTACTAAATCACTTCTTAATAACTTATAACTCATTAAAATAGTTGATGTGAAAAGCAATGGACCGATTCTAGGAATCCTCTTTGAGCATTTAAAATACCGTATTAATGATGCCAAAAATGCCATTAAAACTCCACTGAATACTACTCCATAAAGCTTAAAATTAAGATAACCTTCTGCAATAGATGAAAAAGCATAGCCTACCCCTAGATCTAAATAAGATTCACCATAGAGTTCATACATAAACCAATGCGAAAGAGCTACAACAGGTTTGCTCAATAATTGAGTAGGTACTAAACTTCTAATCGCATCAATATAGCTAGTTCCATATCTTAATGGTACACCTAGCTCATCTACCATAGTGGTTATTGCACCAACATTCTCAAATATTCGCGGCTCAAGTGCTGTAAAAAGGGCTACTTGCCAATTACCCCAATAACCAGCAAGAAAAAATGTCTCTAATACCTCTACATAATGCATAAATAAAAATCCACCAAAAAAGATGAAAATAAATAAAGGCCAATTAAGCAATCTCCCTTTCCACTTTACCATATCAGCAAATGCTATAATTGGAATTAATAATGTAGCAGCCCCTCTACTACCATGTACAATAAACGAATAACTAAAAAATAAAATGGGGAGCAAAATCATATAAAACCTAGCTCTTTTAATTGTTTTCGCGCGGCACACAATGACACCAACGGCAATATTTTGTGATAGTCCTTCTAAATTGTTCAATCTCGAAAATATCTGTCGGGAAAATAATGAATAATCTTCACTAAACATCCTGACAATCTCCCCTGAATGACCATCGCTTCGTGTATAAAAGTTACCGCTTAATAAATTAATTATTTCTATTACAAAGAATAACATAACAAATAGATAAATCCACACCTTATTATATAGAAATGAATTATCAAAAAAAGTATTTGGTTTTGTATTTCTGTTAAGTAGATAATATGAAATTACAAAGACTGCTATAAAAACTAAATGTAGATAAACAACTTTAACAAAAACAGGGTTTTGGCTAATCGACCAAGTAGGTGCTATAACTTCCAAACCAATTAACATAGAAATTGTCATTGGAATTATTGTAAGAATATTAAAAAAAACAAGAAGAAATCCAGGATCCATAAAATCATGTCCTATGCGAGGAAGAAACCTGAGTAATCTTAAACTAGATATACTGCATATACTATAACAAATAAAACATAAAATAAGATTTTGGATGAAAATTGAATATAAAACGAGTGATATTAATATAACGAGGACTTGTAATAATAGCCAATATTGTGCTGAATCATTCCTTGTGTTTAAGTATATATAATTATCCAAATCTTTAATGGAGTTATTTTGTTTGTGTTAAAAGGCCCTCTTCTTTGCTTAAAAGTAAATTTTTCTCACAATTATTAAGTATAAATTGCCTTGCTTCATTTCCCATATTGCTATTCATAATTGTATTATTCATTGTTGAAATAATATTGTTTGTTATTGATACGGTATCTCTTTCACTTAATATACCATTTTTGTTATTTGTAATGATTTCTGCAAGACTTGGTATATTAGAACAAATCACAATAATACCACAGGCCATTGCTTCAAGAAGAGATTTTGGATTCCCCTCATAATAACTTGGCAATATTAGAACTTGATACTTATTAATAATTTCAGGTAGATCAATATTTGGAAAAGTACCAAGCATTTTTGCATCAATATTATTATTATCTATATAAGCTTTTATAGAAGCTTTAAACTCGCCGTCACCAATTATATCTAATTTATACTTTGTATTTGATATAGCATCAAGCAAAGAAAATAGATTTTTGGCTTTAGTTAATCTTCCAATAAAAACCAGTCGATTGTCATGTTTGATTAAATCCATTGGCTTAAACAATTCGGTATCAATAATATTGTAGTGTACATGAATTTTTTTGGATTCGATGTTAAAACAATTTTGAACAAATTTTTTTGCAGTTTTAGATGTCAAAAGTATTTTATCAGCATTTTTATATGATACTATAGAAATAAACCAGACAGCGACTTTCCATAGATAATATTTTGCTGAACGCTCATTAAAAGAGACAAGATTATAATAATGTTCAAACCCACATCGAACTAACAAAGGTTTTCTTAACAAAAATTTAGCAATCACAGCAGACCAACTTCCCCACATCTGATTGGTCTTAATTATAGTTGTTTCTTTAATTTTATTTTTTATAATAAATGGTATCAGCAAAGATTTAATATAACACAATAATTTTATTTTTGATTTTTTAACAAAATCATAAATAGGTACAATGTTTATCTTCCCTAGTTTATTTTGGTATTGATAATCACTTTCATCCCCATATGTAACAAACGTAACTGAATGACCAGAGGATACTAATCCTTTATAGATTATTAATTCTCTATCCAGTAGCCCGGCATCATACCAAGTTTTAAGAGATACATCAAATGTAAAAAATAGTGTAATGTGCACTATATTATATTATTTCAGTTGGAATCTTTATTTATTTTAGCTCTTTTGGCTCTATTAATAAACCAATCTATAAATGATTCTGAAGAAGCTTTGTGACCTGCTATACTTAGATGATCATCATATATCTTTTTACCAATATTATCATATTTAATAAAGTATGGAGTGGGATCTAAAAAATCAATTCTTTCTCTTTCGCAAAACATTTTCAACCAAAACTTCCAAGAATCTTGAACCATATCAGGTTTATTCCATTCACCTTCTCTTGGAATATACATAATTACATAATCTTTGCCTGCATCAGAGATCTCATCTTTCCACCTTGAAATCATTTTTTCAGCCATTACCATTGCCTTTCTTTTAATTTCTTCAGGCCAAATTGATGGTAGGTCATTAGGATTGGGGTATATTCCTTCCAGTGTCTTCGAAGACATCTTCATGTCATCATCATCAACCGAAGTTTTGACTCCATATTTTATTAAAAGATTAATTCTTCTATATATATTTTGTACTAAGAACGACTTTCTATATATATATTCTAAGACTGCCTTCTGTTCCCGTTTTTTTGCGTATTCTTTTGCTTTAGAATTATCAATTTTAATTTTATTGTCATCAGTAAGATACGGGTATGGCATTGATTCAGCATTTTTTACTTCATAAATCTGGTCACCTAAATCATTTTCCGAAAAGATGTAAACGACTAAATCTATGTTAAAATATTCAGAGAATTTCTTGGAAACCAAATAAGAATGGATAGTGCCCCAGCCACTATTACCAAAGGCCAATATTTCTACATGTTGATCTGCTAATTTTCTTTCTATACGCCTATAGAAAGTATCATTTAAAAGAACTTGCTTCGCTTCTACATATGAATCACCAAAAAATCCAATCCTATAGACTCCTTCGGGCTTTTCTAATGAATGGTCTATATCAAGAAATCCAGCAGAATTAACATCCCTAATAATTCTTTCACCCCTAATATTAGTACGTATAATTCTTGAGTTTGGTTCATAGACATAAAGATTTATGTCTTTATCAAACATCCCTGCTTGGAATTCAATACTTTTAAGCGGGAGTACTCTTAGCATTAATTCTAGAATAATCGAAACAACCATTAAAGAGCAAAAAATGGTTGTTATCATAAATAATAAACTTTTGAAGTTATTGTTCATGGTATATCCTACAGGAAATATTTGTTTTTTTATTATATTTTATTAGAATAGCGCATAAATAAACGGTGCAAGAGCAGAACCTTCTGTAAGGACAATTAATGTTCCGAAAAGAACAAGAAATATAATAATTGGTGTTAGCCACCACTTTTTGCGGTGTTTTAGAAAATCCAAGAATTCAGCTAATATCGATAATTTTGACATTTCTTCCTCCTGTTTTTATTAAAATTGTTTTTCATAACTAGCTATTTCCGTTTTGCTTGAGCGATAATTCCAATAAGACCTTTTTGATTTATCCCATCTTAATTCAATAAACTGTTTTCCAAACAATCTTGAAATCAATCTAATTGGTGTCATAATCGCATAATACAATATACTCAAGATCACACGTGTCATAATCCACCCAAGGATTGCGGCAAAAACCATCCATATAAAATAGATGGGTTTCAAAATAATAGGAATTGTCAGACCGCTTACTAATAAGACAAGTCCAATGATTATAAAAATAAGATAAGATGTATTAGTTTTCCAAAACAGAATGGCACCGATTACCAGCAAAATTAATCCTATGGTTATACCAAAATTCCTTGTTTCTTTTCTTGTTGTTTTTATTTCTGATATTAATTGAGTTATCATTTTTTCTTTCCTATCATAATAAACAATCCACCTTCTTTATACCCATTTTTTATTGAACCCAACTGAACAATTGCATGTTCAATCATATTACCTTTTGGTTTTTGTCGAAATAATTTTTCATTTATAGTGATTGGACTAAATGGTTTTACTTTAGGAATTGCATTAACAAATTCAAAATCATTTTTCTTGAACCATTTTAAGACTTCTCCAATTGTGTGCTTTGATTCATGCGGATGTTTATACTGGTCATTAAACCAGGATTCTCTTTTTGATTTACCCCTATCAGTTTTCTTTAATCGTGGATCAATAAATTTAAGTTTATCTTTAGTAATTCTAAATATAACCCTTCGAGCATCTGTCACCAAACGACCATATTTATTATATAAACCAATAATTATATAGCCACCCCTTTTAACTAATTTAGAAATGGATTGAAACCCTAAATAAGGATCAGAGGTGTGATGAAGTACGCCCTGGCATATTACAAGGTGGAAGCTATTTTCTTGAAATATTGGATTAAATAAATTCATTTGGTAAAATTTTGCGTTATTGATATTATTTTCATATCGAAATTTTTCTGCTAACTGCAAAGAGTTTAAACACATATCTGTTCCAAAAACATTTCTTGATGCCAATCCCAAATAATTAGCTAGCTGTCCAGTCCCACAGCCTACTTCCAATACGTTTATATTAAATGGAATCTGTTCGTTTAAGAATTTTGAATAGTAACCCATTTCTGATTTTTTAACCAAATCATTTATTCCTTCCATATCTTCATAATTTGGGAATGGAGTATCTTCATAAAATTTCTTTACTATTTCAGAGACATCATATTTTGAATTATCCCAATCATTTGGTAGAAACATTAATGGGATATTATTTCTGATGATATATTCTCTACCACAATTTTTACATTTAATTATATCATCTAATTCATTGAGTTTATTATTGTTGCATGCTGGACAGAGTAACAAATATCTATGTATTTCCATATTACTATAATTAGTCCAATTCAAATTCTGTTTGCCAATCAGAATCTCCTTTTAGAGATTTTTGTTCATTTTTATCCAACAAATAATTCCCCATTACCAGGTAATCCATTTGTGTCCTCATAAAGCAAGTATAAGCGTCTTCCGGTGTACAAACAATGGGTTCACCTCTAACATTGAATGATGTGTTTACTATTACGGCACACCCATATTTATCGTTGAATTTTGTGAGAATCTCATGATAACGGGGGTTTGTTTTTCCGTTCACCGATTGAATCCTGGCAGAATAATCCACATGGGTGATTGCCGGTATTTCGGAACGAACCACATTCAGCTTTTCAAGACCAAAATAGGACTTTTGTTCATCTGACATTTTTACCTGTTTATCTTTTTGCACATTGGCAACCAAAAGCATATAAGGGCTTTCACGGTCGATCTCAAAATAATCAGAAATATTCTCTGCTCTCACTGAAGGGGCGAAGGGGCGAAAACTTTCTCTATATTTTATTTTTAGATTCATTGTTTTCTGCATTTCAGGTGACCTGGCATCACCGATAATCGTCCTAGAGCCTAATGCTCTTGGCCCAAATTCCATCCTACCTTGAAACCAGCCAATTACTTTTTCATCCGCAATAAGGTCCGCTATTTTCTCCGGTAATTCTTTATCAGTAAGAGTATGATAAGAATATTCGTTCTTTTTGAGAAATGATTCAATGCTTCCGTTTTTAAATTCAGGGCCAAGATAGGAACCTTGCATAAAGTCGATTTTGTTATCTGCCTTCCTTTGATTATTAAGATACTGATACCATGTAAACAAAGCGCAACCAACAGCTCCTCCGGCATCCCCCGCCGCAGGTTGTATCCAGATGTCATCAAACAACCCAGATCGTAATAATTTCCCATTAGCAACACAGTTCAGAGCAACACCCCCGGCAAGGCAAAGATACTTCATTCCGGTCTCTTTTTTCACGTGCTTTGCCATTTTCATTACAATTTCTTCTGTTACTTCCTGAATGGAACGCGCTAAATCCATTTCCTTTTGAGTAAGTTTGCTTTCGGGTTTTCGCGGAGGACCGCCAAAAAGTTTATGGAATTTTTTGCTGGTCATTGTCAAGCCGGCACAGTAATTGAAGTAATCCATTTTCATCTTGAACGAGCCGTCTTCTTTTACATCAATCAAATGTTTATAAATTAAATCTTTGTATTTTGCTTCTCCATAGGGCGCCAACCCCATTATCTTGTATTCACCGGAGTTCACACGGAAACCGGTATAGTAAGTAAAAGCAGAATAGAGCAACCCAAGTGAATGGGGAAACTGAATATCTGCCAGTAGCTCAATCTGGTTGTCCTTACCAATTCCAAAACTGGATGTGGACCATTCCCCAACACCATCCATTGTAATAAAAGCTGCTTCCTGAAATGGGGATGGGAAGAACGCCGATGCGGCATGGGATTCATGGTGTTCTGGAAAAATGATTTTTCCGGAATAATTCAGTTCATCCTTGATTATCTCTTTAATCCACAGTTTTTTCTTGATCCATAAAGGCATCGCCTTCAAGAATGATTTTATACCGATTGGCGCAAAGGTAAGATATGTTTCTAATATCCGTTCAAATTTCAAGAAAGGTTTATCGTAGAACGCAACACAATCCAAATCACTTCCTTCAATTCCCGCTTCTTTCAAACAATACTGAATTGCATTGTTTGGAAATGCTTGATCATGTTTTTTTCTGGTAAAGCGCTCTTCCTGCGCTGCCGCTATTATTTGACCATCTTTTAGTAAACAAGCTGCGCTGTCATGATAAAATGCCGAAATTCCTAAAATATGAATGGATTTCTTCATTTCAACAACTATCTTTTATATAGTATATCATCAATGCTGTTGATACTGCTGTTGCAATAAAGTTTGTAAATGCTATAGCCGGAATTCCAAACCTATTTACGAATAAAACATAACCAATAAACTGCAAAGCTTGTCCTGTGTAAATTGTAATGGCATAGCCTCTATTATTCTTTTCAAACAATACATTTCCCCTCAAGAGGGAATATAAAGGAGCAAAAATAATTGCTAACGTCAATAATTTGGCATAGAAAAGGCTTATATTATATTGTTTATCTATTATAAAAGACCCAAGTGTATGTATACATACAAAAATACAACCATACAAAATCAATCCAAATACTAATGTCAAAGGTATCAACTTTAATATAGCAGTACTATGTTCTAATTTATCCTTCCGTGCTAATTTCATTACAATAGGACTCATAATTGATTTTGCAGCCCCACTTGAGACCCCTCTTATACTATCGGCGATCATATAAAATGCTAGAGCAGAGGATCCAAGAGTATAATTTAGATATATCTGAATCCCCGGAGTAATAATGTGGCTACCAATTCCAAATAAGGATATAATAACAGAATGTTTTAAAAATCCTTCATCCACATAATTATTTGATAATTTCTTATAAGTCAGAATGAAAAATACAATAAGGCAGGATGTTTGAATAGTCATTTGGCTTATACCATAAGCTAAAATACCCTTTTTAAAAACTACCAGTACAACAATAGCCCCAATTAACATGGCGGCAAAGAATACCGACTGCAGAATAAACCGATCTTTAAACTTATAAAGTCCAGCCAAGATAGCTTGGTATCGAGGGAAAATAACATAAGGTATAAACACTACTGCAGCTACAAAAAAGAGTATTGCTTCAGTCAAATAATCCTTTATATAAAATGAATACAACCCGAATATAATTAATACTATTACACCAATTACCCCAGTTTTAATACATAATTTGGTTGTCTCTTTTACAGTCCCATGGTAATTCTTGGCTACATAACCTCCAATAGTTTTATTTATGCCTGTTATTGTAGTTATACCACAAAGACCTATTACAGCAAGAACGTATTTATACACTCCATAGTTTTCAGGATCAATGTATGTTGTTACCAACTTTATGATTACTACAGAAATTACAAGGTTAATAAGAAAACTAAAGATACTATAGATTTGATTATAAGCTATATTTCTTTGATCTTTTATCTTTTTAATGATACCTATATTCATAACATCCTGTAGTAAAATGAGCTCATACTATTTCTTCTGTAGTAGAATATATCTACTCGCCTTGGGTTGCGCACATGTTAATTGAACAACATCCTTATTTTTAATATTTTCATACCAACCTCTTGTAAAATTGCCGTCTTTTATTTCTTTTACAGGACGGTAACCTAAAGACTTATAGATATCAGGTATAGGTACGCCTGCAGAAATAATGACTTTTGCTTCAAATCCTTGCTGTAACAATTTTTCTAGTTCGCTGCCAAAACTTCTTTCTTCTGAATAAGCATGAGGATGCAACTCTAGAAGTACCATAAAACCACTTTGAGCATTCTTAAAAATACCTCTCATACCTTGAAATACTTCAACTTCATAGCCTTCAATATCCATCCTTAAAAAGTCTATTTGAACATTTTCTCTTGAACAAAAATCATCCACAGTTATCGTTTCAACGTCAACACTTTCTTCAACAGTGTGCCTTTCAATGAAATCCTGATCATCATTTGAATATAGTTTATTTAAGTTTGATGCAGTAGCAACAAACATTCTTTCAGTACCGGATTTATTTGAGACAGCCATATTATATGGCTTTATGGTCTCACCATATGGGCATAATTGAATATTTTTTTCAAGCAAAACAAAATTACGCTCATCGGGTTCGAATGCATAGATTTGTCCATTATTCTTCATAATCTCTGCTTCAAGTAAGGGGTAAAAACCTATATTTGATCCGCAATCTAAAACTGTCATACCCTCTTTAAGATATTCTTTTATCACCTGTATCATATCTTCTTCGCGCGTTTTATAAAATGCCAAAACCCTAGAAATGCCCTCTACTTGTAAATCTAATTGCATATCAAAATACTTAAGACGTCTTTTAATAGTTTTCTTCTGTAATATATATTTTGAAAAATACCAGTCTATTGCCTGCGGTAATCTTATTAATTTGTTGAACATGCTTCCCCCATCTAATTAAGTATTTTATCTATTTCATTTGCTGCACCATTATTATCTGAATGCATACGAATTCTTTTATTTAAAAAATTATTTTGATTCTTCAAAAATACTGACCTGTATTTTTCAGAAAAAAGTAATTCATTAATCCTTTTTTTTAGTGATTCTTTGCTATTAATAACTAATTGTTCTTCTTCATTATTGTCAAAACCATATAAATTATAACCCAACTTCTTCCACCTTTCTGTAAAAAGGAAAAATAAAGCAGGGACACCCCTAATCATTGCCTGTAAAGCAGATTCCGAGATTGTAGTAACTAATAGATCAACTTGTGGTAACAAATCTTCTAATGAACTTTCTCCGGGAACAAGTTTGACATGTTCCGATTGAATATACTTTTCATAAGGTTTATGATCTATATCAGGGTGTACTTTAATAATCAAGGAAGTTGTTCTCGGTAAAGAATTTGTAATTTTAACGAGTTCTTTTACTTCCTGTAAGTCATTATGTGTTGCTGCATAAAGAATACACCTATCATATTTACTGTTATTGTTGATATTTTTATATGATTTTTCAAATAGTGGCGAACCTGTTACAAATATATTATCAACTTTTGAAAAGAAATCTCTTTCGATAAGTTTTTTTTGTAATAAACCCCAGGTAAATACGCCCGTTAAATTATTAAAATGACCCATTGAATGTATAAATTTAATATCAGTTCCTATATTGCTATGTAACACTACATATCTATTGATATTATATTTTTTTGCAATTTCATATGATGCTCTATCATAAATTTTTCGAACTCTCGCGCCAATAACATTATTTACATTAATTTTATTATAAATATTTTCATTTATCAGGCTGAAAAGTAGAGCTTGTGGCAGCAAGTAATTAAAAATATTTTCTAAACCAATGTTGATTATTTTAAAAAAATTTTTTGAGTCTAGTAAAAATATTTCTTTAAGGTATTTTCTTTTTTCCTTGAAAATTAATGAAAATTCATTTTTAGCATTATTATAATTGTTGAGTATATCTTCATTTAAAAAATCTTCGTAAAACAATAACTTATTATTATCAAAATCATTCAGAACTTCTACCTTAGATAGAAATCTTGGAATCACCAAAAGATTATTATTTAGTTTACTTTGATTTATATATAGTATTAAAACTCTTAAATATGTTTGAGTACCCGTAAAAAATAAATTATATGATTTATCTTTATAATTATTGAATGAATAATTATTAATAGCAAAATCAATAGGTATTTCATTTTTAAAATCTCTAACAGCTCTGTCAATTCCATACTTTTTCATTTGAAGCAATTTATATGATAACTGACCACTTATTTTTTCGCTGCGTAATGATTTTTTTATTAATCTTTTTATTGAATGATATTGGTAGTAAGAGGTATCAAGAATAGTATGATATCCGTATGCTTTTGGCATTATAATTTTTTCAAGATTATATATATTATATTTTGAAGGGATTAATTCACTAATTCTATTTATTGAACTTATTACTTCTTGATGTAAAGCTATAATTTCAGCACTAGGTATATCTAAAATTCTATTTATTATATTTGTTTTAAATGACATGGATTGAATTTATCTAATCCAAAAATTATTTTTGAGAATCTTCAAAAAGGAATTTTAATTCTTTCACTATATAAATCACGATAATCCATATATTACTGAAATATCCCTCTACTCTCTTTTGTCAGTTCCGTATTATTCATACTTAAATAATGTTTCGAATAGGAGATAATTTTTATAGCTTGATATCGTATCAACCGACTGCATGAGCGAACAATGTGAGATTTATTATATTTTCCATTCATTTATTTCTGTATAACAAATTTTGTGTAATAACCATCAGATGATAACGGCTTGGAAACGTCTAGTATTTCTTGAAATAGTGGGGATGTATCTCCTTTATTTAATAAGTAGTTATCAATCCAGAACTCATATCCATTCGATTGATTGATTAGCTTATTATGATCTTTTAATGTATGAACTGTGATATATGGTTCAGGAAAATAATATAACCACCAATTGTTTATTGCGGTTGCTGGTTTTATACCGGAAAAAAGATGCGGCCAACCACGTCCACCTACTATGTAGGCGGATGTACTACCGCGCATATCCTCAACCGTTCTTTCATACTGTTTTACATCTGAATATTTATCGAAGGGGTCAAATAAATTATCTTTTTTACGCAATGTGAGAACTGAGGGTTCCAATGCATAAGTGCATATAATTATAAAATAAACAATAGATGCTGGGATTATTTTTGCAATGCCCTTTTCAATTCGGTTCAAGTTACATATATTGAAGAAAAATA
>Ga0187827_10003177_pt1 | contig 21570 bp, 17 predicted proteins | sample ETNtaG_39_FD_167969 | JGI IMG/M metagenome (GOLD analysis project Ga0187827, IMG submission 167969) | Marine microbial and viral communities from oxygen minimum zone, Eastern Pacific Ocean - ETNP2014_SV_150_PacBio MetaG (Illumina Assembly) | ecosystem: Environmental > Aquatic > Marine > Hypoxic... | reverse complement strand
ATGGTTGTTATGACAAAGGAATGTTTAGATAAAATCAATAAGCATGCGAAAGAAAGTAAGTATCGCGAACATGTTGAAAATTTCTGTTTTGATCACCCATCTGATTTCACAATTCTGTACCAAAAGGCGCCGGAGCATTTACATTTCAAAGAATTAAGTCTCACTCTCGATTATGAAATGGATTATAAAAAGCTAAAACGTTTTTATTCATTATTAAAAAAAATACCTATTGATAAACAGCCTGAAAAGCTGATTAATATAGCAAAAGGGTTACGATAGAGAATTGCTGCAGAAAGCAGTAATCAAATTATAAGAAAAGTGTGGTCTTGACCAAAACTATGCCGTGAAGATCAAAGGAAGCAATCTCTCCTGCGCAATATGCCAGCCCCATTATCTTCCCTGGATCGGTTATTTAGAAATGATTGACAGGGTGGATGTGTTTGTTTTCCTGGATGACGTTCAGTTTGTCAAACGAGAATGGAAAAATAGAAACAAAATCCGAAAGACTGCGGATGGTGAAGATACAAAATGGCTTACTGTGCCTATTGTAAAGCAAAGTCAGAAGTCCCTTATAAAGGACGCAATGATTTCTAATGAAAGTGACTGGGTCCATCAACATTTACAAAGCATACAACGCGTTTATGCGAATACGCCTTATTTTAAAGAATATTATACTCCAGTAAAGAATTTAATTGAATGCCACAGGGAAGACACTTTGGCCAATCTAAATATTGCTTTAATAACCTATTTATGTAAAGAGTTAGAAGTCAATACTAAATTAATACGAAGCTCAGACTTGAAAGTCAATGGGAAGAAAGAAGTTAAACTGTTGAATGTGTGCAAAGCGCTTGGAAGTGATCTTTACTTAGCTAATAACGCGACAGGGGAGTACGTAGAGGAAAATTACTTTAAGAAAGATGGCATATGGTTTGAGTTACAGAATTACAGGCATCCTGTATACAATCAAATAAACAAGAATAAGGTTCTATCCTTCATTTCACATCTAAGCGTTATAGATATTATATATAGTCACGGTTCTAATAGTATGGAAATAATTAGAACAGGAAAGCATCCCTATAATTAAGAAATTAGAAAGATAATCCTGTGATATTTGCAGAAAAGAACCATTGGATAAATAATAAGGAAATGTTTATGAGTTTAATAATATTTTGATGAAGAGATTATGAAAGTAGTTATTTTAAGTAAAGAGAGAGTTAGAAGGTTATCAGCCAACGATAGTTATCCTGTTGATCTTAAAAAGCTTAATCACACAGATAAGAACATAATGGATTGGAATATGTGTGCCCTTGATGAATTTGGAATCAAGGATGTGGTCTATGTGGGAGGATATCATATAGAAAAGGTTATCCATAAATATCCAACGTTAAGATTTTATTATTATGGAAATTGGGAAAAACGAAGTGAAATAGAATGCCTTCTGGAAGCGGAAAATGAAATTTATGGGGATACCATTATTTTGACGTCTAATATAATATTCAGGAAAGAAGCCCTGGAAATGATGCTTGGTGTTAGGAGTAATGGCTTTGTAATTGGGGGGGCATTTGGACAGGATTTGCCGGAACATGAGAAAATAGAAACATGTTCTATTAATGGTAGAGACAGATTGCTGGTCTCTTCATCACCTAAAGCTGACAGATCAGTTGACATTAAATCGTTTCATTTTGCAGATATGGTTTATATTCCAAAGAGGTTAGCTGGGTTGTTTATAGCACAAGCAAAGGAAATATTGTGTCAACAAGATAAAGGTAGTCTTGTAAGTCTTGTGGAAAGCCTTTTGGGAAAAGAGCATAAGGTACATATCGTAGATGTTGGGGAGCATTGGAGTTCAACTCATAAGAGTTTGAGTCTTGCAAAATTTGTAATGGGGTCAAAGGCCCAAACACTTGAAAGGTTACGCTCGGTAGTAAAAAAAAGTGTGATTCTTCCACAGCTAATATTTACTGTTGAGGAGTGGGAGAATGATTCTGGCCGTATTGTAGAAAGTATTAAGGGTTGTTATGGTACAAAAACATTAGTTGTTCGTAGTAGCGCAACAAATGAGGACTCCTGGGAATCCTCTGAAGCTGGTAAGTTTCATTCGGAGCTTAATGTTGATGGGAACGATAGTGTAAAGATTACTAATGCTATTGAGGAGGTTATTCAAAGTTATAATGAAAACGGTCAATTTAATAAAAACAACCAGGTTTTTGTTCAAACAGAACTTGTAAATGTAAAGGTAAGCGGTGTTCTGATCTCTAGGGATTTAAAAACTTTTGCGCCTTATTATGTGATTAATTATGATCGGAAGAGTGGCAGGACAGATACTGTAACATCTGGGCAGGGAATACACATAGAGACGAAAATAGTGTGCAGGAACTATGATCTTCCTGTAGATAATGGATGGTGTGATAATATTATAAGTGCTGCAAGAGAAATTGAAGATTTAGTAGCTTATGATGCGCTTAATATTGAGTTTGCTTTAGATGAAGGTGGCAATATATATTTTCTTCAAATTAGACCTATGGTAATAGAAAATGAAGAACATCTTATTGATGATGAAGATTTTTATGCTGAAATCAAGAAGATTAAAAACTTTGTAATTAGTAGGTTTAAAAAGTCTCCCTATGTTTATGGCAGTTCCAATTTACTGGGAGAGATGCCTGACTGGAATCCTGCTGAGATGATTGGCAGTAATCCTAAGCCTTTATCAATGTCATTATATCAAAAATTAATAACTGATTGGGCTTGGGCTGAGTCAAGAGGTTTATGCAATTATAAAAATGTGTTCCCTGAACCCTTAATGTTTTCACTAGGGGGGAAACCTTATATTGATGTGCGTAACAGTTTTAACTCCTTTTTGCCTTTATCTTTAAGCGACTCTGTTAGTGAGAAACTGATAAATTATTCATTAGAATATTTAAAAAAAAACCATGAATATCATGATAAGGTTGAATTTGAAGTAATGCTGAATTGCTATGATTTTGATTTTGATACCAAGGCCACCTCTTTATTAAATTCTGGGTTTGCTAAACCTGAAGTAGAAGAAATTCGGAAATGTTATTTAACGTTTACCGATGAATTGCTTATAAGTGGAAGTTGCAATATTAAAAACCAACTTGGTTATTTTGAAGTCCTCAAAGAAAGGAGAGAGTCTATAATTGGTCACAGTGGTTCTTCAGCAGACGAGATACCGAATCAAATAAATTGGCTACTAAATGACTGTATTAAATATGGAATTATACCTTTTTCAATATTAGCAAGATATACTTTCATCTCGTTAATATTATTGCGTTCACTTGCAACAAAAAAGATTTTCTCATACATTGAATATGAAATATTTTTAAAGAATATTCCTACAATTGGCACTCGTTTCAAACGAGATTTGTGTATCTTCCAAAGAGGAAAGATAAGTAAAGATATATTTATAAATAAATATGCTCATTTAAGACCGAATAGTTATGATATATGTTCCTTAAATTATGCGATGAGGGTTGAAAGAGGTGATTTTGCAAATGGTAATGAGGGAATATCTAATTTTGTTGAAAGTGATTTAGATATCTCTAAGGAATTATGGAAAGAAAAGGAAGATGCTATTGCAAATGTTCTTAAAGAAAATGGATTTACAGTTTCAACACACCAATTATTCCGTTTTATAACTCAAAGTATACAAGCACGTGAAGAAGGCAAATTCGAATTTACAAAAAATTTAAATGCTATACTTGAAAAAGTGGCATCCATGGGATCTGAAATGGGTTTTGATAGGGAGGATATGTCATATATAAATATTGAGAAAATTACTAGATTTGCCACTGATAGTCCATCTTCAGTTTTTAAAACTGAACTTAAGAGAGATATTAACTATGAGAAGAAAAGGCACAACCTCACACTGAGTCTCCGGTTGCCTTTCCTTATTGATTCTCATGAGAGTTTTGAATGCTTTGATCTATTAAAGTGGAAACCTAATTATATAACAAGTAAAAAGACGAGTGGTAAAATTGTGGATTTATCCAGTGGTGCTAATAAAGTGGATTTAGTGGGTAAAATTGTTCTTATCAAAGGGGCGGATCCTGGTTATGATTGGATATTTTCAAAACCAATTAGAGGTATAATTACACAGTATGGGGGTGTCGGTTCTCATATGGCAATTCGAGCTGCAGAATTTGGTATACCTGCTGCTATAGGTTGTGGAGAGGTTTTATATAATGCTTTAGTAAATGCTAATTGTGTCGAACTGGATTGTGGGAACCATAATATTCAAATTGAGCATTAATGACTTTATTAATTGAGAATGAGTTCTATTAAGAAGGTTGGGCTAACATTAAGATTAACGGAAGAAATGTTATATAAAGAGTTGCGTGACTCTCTCAGCAATGATTGGACTCTTTTTCTTAACAAAATGGGGCTAATGCCTGTTTTAATTCCAAATTGTCTGAAAGATCCTGTTGAATACTTTATTTCGTCTGGCTGTGAGGCTCTTATTTTGACAAATGGAGAAAATGTAAAGTTGGCAAAGAAAGGTAATAACGAATTTAGTGGCACAAGGCGAGATGTTACAGAAGCCAAACTATTTAAATATTCTTTGGAAAACAGTATACCCGTAATTGGTGTTTGCCGGGGTATGCAATTTATTAATGTGTATTTTGGAGGGAAATTAACTGCAGGAATCGAGGGGCATGTTACAGAGTCTCATCGACTCGAAATAATAAGTGGCCGTTATGAAGGCTCGTTTGGTGCGGATATTATAACGAATTCTTATCATAATGTTGGTGTATTGTTGAATGATGTTGCCGAGAATTTAACTCCCTGGGCCGTAAAAGAATGTGTAGTAGAAGCTGTGCATCATGTAAAATATCCGGTTGTTGCAATACAATGGCATCCAGAGAGGAAGAATCCTTCCTGGGAAGTTGACATGAAATTGTTTGATATGGTCTTGAAAAGAAAGTTTTTGACTTGTTTTTAGGGTGAAACCGAGACTGATAATACTAGCTGCCGGTCAGGGAAAACGTCTCAGGCCATTAACAAACAATCTACCAAAATGCATGATAGAGATACATGGAAAATCTATTTTACAATGGCAAGTTGAAACCGCGCGTATGGCGGGTATTGAAGATATAATAATAGTGAGAGGCTTTCGTGGTGAATCTATCAATATTAAGGGCGTTGTTTATACTGAAAACCCTCATTATGCAGAAACAAACATGGTTGAGACACTGTTTTGTGCTTTGAAATATTTTTCAGACCCAATGGCCGTTTCTTATGGAGATATTCTATATGAAAGGCAGATTCTGGAAAGAATATTTAAAAGTAAAAATGAAATATCTGTTGTGGTTGATAAAAAGTGGAAGCCTTATTGGAAAAAGAGATTTGGTAATCCTCTAAATGATGCGGAAACAATGATAATAGATTCTACCGGGAAAATTATTGAGATAGGCCAAAAACCCAAAAGTATTAATGAAATTCATGCACAGTATATTGGTTTGACTGCTTTTAGAGGTAACGGGTTGAGGGCGTTGAAGAATATATATAATCAAGAAAAAGAAGCATTTCAAAGGGGCGAAAATTTTATTTGTAAAGAAAGGGATTTATCTCAGTTATACATGACAGACTTGATTCAGGGGATAATTGATGCGGATTGTCGTGTTACACATGTGCCTGTTTCAGGAAGTTGGTTGGAAATCGATAGTTTGGAAGATTTTAAATTGGCAGAACAATATGTTGATAGTAAGTCTATTTCTTTAAAGATTTTCCGATAGTAGTAAGTAAAATTATGGTTATTTGGCTGATAGGCTTGTCAGGAGCAGGTAAGACTTCTATTGGAAAGGAGCTCGTTAAAAGATTGAAAGAAAATGACCGTCCTGTCGTTTTTATGGATGGAGACATTTTCAGAGAAATTATGGGGAACGATTTAGGCCATAGTATTGAAGATAGAAGAGTGAATGCGGATCGTGTATGTAGGTATTGTAAGTACTTAGATAAAGAAGGTGTTGACATTGTATTTGCTATTTTGTCTGTTTTTCATGAGTCTCAAGAATGGAACCGCGAAAATATACATAATTATTTTGAAATCTATATAAACATTTCAATAGAAACTCTTCGGTTACGTGACCCCAAAGGGATTTATAAGAAAGTATTTGATGGAGAAATTAAAAATGTCGTTGGCGTTGATATTCCCTTTAGCCCTCCACCGAATGCTGATTTGATTATAGATAATAACCAACATACTGATAGCTTGGAAGAAATTGTTAACCTGATTATAAATAATCTTAAAATTAAAAAATTTATTTAAACCATGTATCAATATATTACAAAAAACAATATAGACAATCCTCAATATTACATGTACACCAAGTTTGAGGGAGTACCGTTTCTTAATGAATATGTTGGATCAAGGAAAAGTAGGATTGATGCCTTGAATAAAATTGATGAGTCTGAAACAATACTAAAGATAGCAGAATACTTAGCTGTTGAAGTAGGTCAGAATAAAGAAATACATTTAGCAATGAAGGAAGATTGTATTTCACGGTTGAATTTGCAAAGCAAGGAAAATAAGGAGACAACACTTCCAGTTAATAACAATGCTATATTGATGTCCTGGTTTGGGTATTGGAGCAAAGCTCCGATTAAGTGTTCTGATAAAATATTATCAGGTCTTGCTTTGATTAGCCTTACATCGAATTCAGGTGAAATAATCAGACATCTTTATAAATGGTTAAGTATTTATACAACAAAGTATGAGGTTTTCAAACGTTTGCTCCCTGTATATGATCACAATTTCAAAATAATTAAATCTGAGCAGAATAAATCTCATCATAGGCTTTACGTTTATTTCAGTCTGGCGTCTTTACTTCTTTATAGTAGAACATCTAATCTAAAGTTCTTGAATGTGGCACTAAAATTATGTGATCTCCTTTGTTCTATAGATAGTACAATAATAGAGAAGGATCTGAGAATAATATATGAATACTGTCTGAACAAGGAAGTTAACTTTGTAACTGAACTTATTTCAATAAAGAAGGTTTCTATATGATTTTAAAAGATATTGGAATGCTGCTTGCCATGACCCCTCGAACAAGGGCGTACCTACAAATTATGGTGCGCAACAGAAACATGCCAAATCATGTCTTGTTACTGGACGATGAAAACAATTTTACTGATGAGTTTCAATACTCTTCCAGTTTTAAATATGGAAAATTATTTGATTTGCATAAGAGTATAATGCAAACTTTAAGAGAAGCCAACATCCCCTATGAGTTTTGTTCTACTCGTAATCCCAATGAATCAGCAGTGATTGATCTGCTTAAAACAAGGAGTGAAAAATACATTATTTATTCTGGTCCTGCAGGTATTATCTTAAGAAAAGAAATACTATCTGTAGGTATGAAATTTATTCATATCCATCCAGGGATAGTTCCAGAATATAAAGGAAGCACTCCAATATACTATAGTATTCTTAAAGATGAGAAATGTGGTGCGACAGCTTTCTTTATGAATGAAGAAATAGATTCTGGTGATATCATAATGCAAAGAGAATTTGATAGACCAACTCCTGGGGAAGATATTGATTACTATTTTGACTGTTCTATGAGAGCAACACTATTAAAGGAAATATTGGATTCTTATGTGTCTAAAGGAGAATTTCCGAAAGAAACACTGCTGCAGAATGCGAATGAAGAAACATACTTTATTATTCATCCGGTTCTAAAACATATAGCGATACTGATGTGCCAAGTTAACAATTAAAGCTATTATCTTATTATTAGGGAGTTCATTTTCCCATTTTTTTACAAAGAGGCCCAATATGATACCAGAACAGAGAATTATGATCACCAACACCATGCGGTCGGGCTCCTCTCTCTTAACAAATGCTCTTTCTGTTCATTCGAAGATACTTATACTTTCTGATAATATCCACTTTTTTCGTTTTATGTTCAGAAAGTGTGAACCTTTAAACGAGAAAAATGTACATAAAATGCTACTCCATCAGAAGGCTCGCTTGTTTCATCGCTTTAAGGTTGAGATTGATGCGGAAGAAATATTAAACAATATTAAGATGAGAGAATTTAGTTATACTGCTATTTATGACGAAACAATGTCTTATTGCCTCAAAAAGACCGGGAAGGTGATATGGGGTGATGCACCGGCATTACAATGGCGAGAAATTTCTGATTTTTTAAAATTATTTCCTAAAGGTAAAGTTATTCACTATTATAGAGACCCAAGGGGCGTTATCTCTTCCTGGAAAAAATATTGTCGTTCGCCGAACAACGGTTATATCAATTCTATTTTTAATTGGATCGATTCTTTGAATTATCTGCAAAGATATTCAGAGACACTATCTCCTGAAAGTTATATGACTGTTAAATTTGAATCTTTAGCTAAAGACCCTGAAAGCGAGATGAAAAGGATTTGTAATTTCCTGGAAGTGCCGTTTGAAAAAACTTTAATAGAACCGGACAGGTGGGAGGATTTTATTGGTAACAATTTTGTCCCAATTGCCCATTCCGCACATGAAGGAGAACGTGTTGTAGGGTATAGTCCGGAGAGAACAGAGCACTGGAAAGAAAAGATTGATGAAATAGATGTATGCTTGGTTGAATTTTTGACTAAAGATAAGCTAGAAAAGTGTGGATATAAACTGTTTAATGATAAATATTCTATCTCAACTATCAAAGAAGGATTTGAAAGGATAAGAAATAATCCTTTTTTGCTTAAACAGTTATATGTTTTCCTGGCTACCGGTGCAGGTACCGATAAGTACCCGGATGACCCAACCGATCCAAAAGGTTGGGCAGATCCAAACGATAAAAGTAAATGGTTTCTTGGCTCTGATTCCGGCGCAGAATACTTAAAAGAAATAGAACACATAAAGGAGTTTATAGAAAACAAATATTAAAATATAAAAGCGGCTGTAATGACCAAATGCGTAAAATAGTTATTTACCTGGAGAAAGTGACATATCAGCACGATGTGGCTGTTCTTGCATCATTCTTAAGAGAAAAGGGAGTTGAATGTAGTATCCTCTTTAAAGAAGTTGAAGGAGAGGAGATTGCTAAAACCATCAAGGCACTTGCTCCCTGTTACCTGGTTATGCCGTCTGAGTTCAGAGCACATGGAGGTACATCCGAGCTGCTTTTTGTTCTTCAAACTGCCAGGATTATTAAACAACAGACGGGCGTGCCTGTTGTGGTGATGGGCAGACAGGCATCAATTGCAGCGGAAATGCTTCTTCAAAGATTCAATTTTATTGATGGTATTGTTGTCGGTGATCCGGAATACCCGATTTTGAATCTAGCCCGGGAAGGTGAGAAAGAAAATATTGCCGGCTTGTCATATCTGAATGGAAACGGTCGAATAGTCCAGAACCCTGTTAACAGACAAACCAATTTAAACTCACTTCCCCGACCTGCGTTTGATGATTTTTTTCAGCACAAAAATGCCAATAAGATGGGTTTTTTTGTACCGGTTTCCCGTTCTTGCATTTTCAGATGTGCTTTTTGCCAACTAGGAGAGTGGAATAAAAAGATTGGGAATAAAAAGGCATCTGCACAATATTATTCTGTAGAATGGATCATAGACAATCTGAAGTATCTAAATTCTAAATATGGACCTATTACAAACTTTTATTTTACGGATACCAATTTTACTTTGTCCAAAGAATATATTAGAAAATTTATTAAATTGTATAAGAGTGAGCTGAATGTACCATTCATTTGTGCTACCAGGGCAAACCTTATGGACGAAGAAGTGGCAGTTTTATTGAAAGAGGGTAACTGTAGCAAAGTAAACTTTGGTATGGAATCTGGTAATGAAACGACCAGGAACAAGTTACTCAGAAAGGGAATTTCCGACAAACACATAAGAAAATGCATAGCAGCGTTAAGAAAGAATGGTATTAGAGTTCAGGCGGGGATAATTATTGGTTTGCCCGGTGATACTTTCAGTTCCGCTTTGGATTCGTTGGCAAAAGCAGTGGATTTTGGAACAGATATATTAAATGTGTCGATTTATCAGCCCTACTATGGAACACAACTTGCTTATGAAGCGGTAAGAAAAGGGTTTTTGGAAAGTGACTTCATGTTATGGAATCAGTCAAAAAACAAACAGTATGGTGAATGTTGTCTCAACCTGGTTGATAAAAAAAAGATTGAGAATTTACAGCTTTTATCTCCCTTGTTTAAGTTTGTTCCAAATAAGAGGCTTTTTGCTTTTTTATGCTTAATCCCAAAAAACAGACTGTTTTTTACTGTCTATCATCTGCCAAGAATGTTAAGAGGTTTAAAGTATGAAATAAATAATGAAGCAATAATGTTCAAAGTGGTTTATTTGATTTCCAATTTGACAAGAATAATATTAAAAAAGGAAAGGCCTTATAATAGATAATATAAAAATTGTTCTGAACCATCTTGTTACGGTTCTATATACCGGGTGGTATGTGAGGAGAAGTGCCTTCCTATCCAGATTGCATTTCAATTATTTCCTAAGGGAGATAAATTCAGGATAGATTTTCATAAAAGCATGTGGCTTTTGTTAAATATTTAGCGATACTTACAAAATATCTAATAAGCAAGGGTCTAGAGCCTAAGCAATTTCCTACCAACTCCTCTTTGCAATGAAATATTATATAGAAATCTCAATTGTGAAATGGTCTGAGAGCGAGTTCTTCTCAAGAGTTAAAAAAGAACAGTAAATAAGATGAGAAAAATATATCTAGTTTACGCCCCCAATCCAGTCATGGGACGGATGTCATTTCCAATGAGCCTGGGTTTTTTGGCCAAAGCCCTTCATCTCGGTGGATTTGATTTCGAAGTGATTGATTTACTACCTGTCAAACCAGACAAGCGGATTGAGACATTCAAAGAGAAAGTTAGTGGTATAGACAACGCAATTTTTGGATTTGGCCTGATTATGGGGAATAATACGCTAAAGACCTGCGAGAAATATGCTGGTGTGATTAAAGAACACTCGGAAAATCATACTGTAATCTATGGGGGTCCTTTGCCGACTGCGGTACCACAAATGATTCTTGAAAACTGTCATTGTGACTATGTTGTTTGTGGTGAGGGTGAGAAGCGTTTACCGGCTCTCTTGCTGGCACTTGAGAAGGGAAGCGACACTGTAGAAGGTGTTTATAGCAAGGGGAACATACCACACGAATTGGGACGTCCAGTTATCCAAAAAATCAAGGACCTGGATTACTACTCTCCTCCCTACTACGACGCCTTTGACTTTGACTTTTACATCGATTTCTACAAAGAGAACGACATGGCATTAGATATAATGGCATCTAGAGGATGTTGGGCGCAATGCGATTTTTGCTTCAAATCCATCGGTAGCGGGTTCCACTCACGTTCGGCAGAATCGATCCTAGATGAAATCGAATACCTGCATGAGCGCTGTTTGGCGAATAAGTTCATGATGCGCGGTGAGAATTTTTTAATGAACAAGAAAGTGGTCAGTGACCTTATTAAGGGGCGCGAAAAAAGGGGGCTGGATTTCCGATTCCGGTGCAGTGCGCGCATTGATGATATCAATGATGAGTTGTTGGACGGTCTTGCCGGGATTGTTATTAGCATAGGCATGGGGATTGAATCGCTCAACCAGGAATTTCTAGATTCTGTTAAAAAGAAAACCAATGTTTCTGGGATGGAGCGTACCATTAACATGATTAGGAAAAGGGGGATAGATCCTCGGGGCGCGTTTATCATTGGTCTGCCTACTGATACAGAGAAAGATTATGAGGCAGTATATGATTTTATTGAAAGAGCAGGGCTTAAAGGAGGGGGGGTAAATTATTTGACTCCAACACCAGGAACAAAACTATATAATGACACACGTGACCTAGTTCTGACAAAGACCGGATGCAAAAATGACTGGGAATACATCAAGCTTTTGGACAGTCACTACCTGTTTCAGGAACTAGTGGTCAATCTAAGTCCATTTCCAGATGACGTTTTGAAGTATCACAAAAACCGTATACATAAAAGATTGAGATCCATGCATGAAAAGATCAGCGACAAATACCAGGAATGGGTCAACACGGATGTTATCGCTTGGATTGAGGATTAACTTTCCCACTGAATAATATTTCCGTGGACATCTTATTATTTATCCAACTATACAAGAAGCAATAAGGACTAAAGCTGTGAACTCCGGCATCGCTGGGAAATCTCAAGTTGAGGTTTATAGTATATTTGAAATAACACGTCAAGCATTGGAAAAGTGGAATAATAAGCATCGTGAGGAAGGTGCTAAATCTCTTAAAGCTTAAAAGCTACGGTAACTCAAAGCGGACCTTGAGGAGGATTAATAAATGAGCAACGATGATCTTGAGAAGAAAACCAGGGAGATATTTCACGAAATCCATTCAGGACATTTAAAAAATAAAGATAGTTTAAAAAGGTTTAAAAATTTGCTTACAACTGACAGTCTAAAAGTATCAAAGGATTTCTTCAAGGATAAACTATGTGGTGATCTTGGATGTGGAAATGCTGTAAATGGTATGGTTAACTTATTAAATTTAGGAGCAAAACATGTTCATGGACTTGATTTAGATGAAAGTTTCATTCCTACAGCAACGAATGTTTTGGAAAATGAGCCTTTGTTTGAAGACAGATGGTCGCTTAATATCGGGAGCTTAATGGATCTTCCCTATAGCGATCAATATTTTGACTTTATCTTATGTCAGGGTGTAATCCACCATGTAAAAGATGACATGGAAGCGCTAAATGAAATCTTCCGTGTTTTAAAAAGTGAAGCGAATGCCCTTATTACATTTGCTAGTAGGGGGGGGAGTAGCTACTAGATTATTCAAGGGATATCTGCGAGACGAATATAAGAATAATAGTTTATTTTCTGAATTTATTAATAATAAATTAACAAAGAAATGGTTAGATGCTCAGATTGAATATATTATTAAGAACATGGAAAATGATAACTCGCAAGCATATAAACACAGCTGTAAGCTGTTAAGTTCTTTGCGGTACCTTTTAGACGATGATTTTATCCTTTCAGTAAAGGACAGAATTCAGGCACCAAAATACAAAATGTATGAAAAAAGCGAAGTAGAAAAAATGCTTAAAAACGTTGGTTTTAAAAGTTGGTATCGAATATTTAGAAAACCTACTTACAATAACATTCGCAAGATTTTTCTCCCATTATATATAAACCATTCAAACGAGCTTGCAAAGATATTATATGGAGACGGGAACTTGGTGTACATGGTGTCTAAATAACACTCTTTAATTACTATTGATATTTTAGAAACTTTATATGTTAATACTGGGACTAAATTCACTTGGCCATGATACTTCCGCCGCAATTGTTAAGGACGGAAAGTTGCTCTTTGCTGTTGAAGAAGAGAGGTGCAATAGAAAAAAGCATACGACTGAGTTTCCAATAAACGCGATTAATCAGTGCCTTAATTTTGTTAAGGCTGTTGTAAACGACATAGATATAATTTCTATTGGTTTTATTCCTCATAGATATGTAAAACACAAGTTTTTGGAACATACTCTTTCTGTTTTCCCAAATGCAAACAGGTTGATGATGGACGAAATGGATAAAGTTCGTGTGTTCCTAAACAATGAAACTATAATACGCGACAAATTGGGTTTCAAAAACGAGATACGTTTTTTACCGCATCATACGTGTCATCTGGCTAGTTCATTTTATATGTCGAATTTTAAACAGGCAGCATTGTTGAGTATTGATGGGTTGGGGGAAATTGAATCTTCTGTTACTGGCTATGGCAATGAATGCAATATATTTGTTCATAATGAGGATAAAATTAGATATCCTGTTTCTATAGGTCTGCTTTATGCGGGAATAACCGCATACCTTGGATTTCGTCCTTTCTATGATGAACAAAAAGTAATGGGGTTATCGTCATATGGGAATCCTGATATTTTTATGAATCTTTTCAATGAAATTGTCTTGTTTGAACCTGAAGGGAAGTACAATTTTGATTTTAGCTATCTAACATTCCAATTTGAACGTAATAGCTGGTTTAGTAAAAAGTTTTTAGATCGTGTCGGTCCATTTAGGAAACCGAATGAAGAAATAACTGACATGCATCGTAACATAGCGGCGTCAATCCAAAAAGTTACGGAAAATGTTATGCTGCATATTTCTAAGCATCTTCATGAAAAAACTAAGATGGAAAATTTATGTTTGGCCGGAGGTGTAGCCTTAAACTGTGTTGCGAATGGCGTGTTGTTAAAGAAGGGTCGCTTTAAGAATGTATATGTTCAGCCCGGAGCAAATGATGCGGGAGTAGCCATTGGCTCTGCTTTACTCACACTCTATGAAACAGACTCCCCTCCTGAACGTTATCAATATCCTCTTACTTCTTACTGGGGGCCTGAATTTGATATTAAAATAGTTAAAGACGTATTAAAGAAATATAGTTTGGAATTTCAGGAGTATGATGACGCTGCCCCAAATGCAGCGAGATACCTGGCAGAGGGGAAGGTCATATCATGGTTTAATGGCAGAATGGAATTTGGTCCTCGCGCTCTGGGTAATAGATCTATTTTAGGTAATCCCTGTTCTAACAAATTTAAGGATTATATAAATAAGGAAGTAAAAAAACGTGAGTGGTGGCGCCCTTTATGCCCTTCAATGCTATACGAAAAGCGCAGTGAATATTTAGAAAATTCAATTGAATCTCCTTTTATGATATTGATGGATTATGTTTCTAAGGATAGTGTGCATAAAGCCGAAGGAATTGTTCACGTAGATGGTACAACTCGCCCGCAAACAGTCACGAAAGAGCAAAGCCCAGTATTTCATCATTTAATTGAAGAATTTTACAAGATTACTGATGTGCCGGTATTGCTAAATACGTCTCAAAATCGTGATTTTGAACCTATTGTAATGACTCCGGAAGACGCTATAGAGTGTTTTATTGACACAAAGATTGATTATCTGGTTTTCAATAATCAGATTATTGTTTCTAAAAAAAGCCTATACCAATCAAAATCTGAAAACTAGACCAGCAATTGCTATTGAAAAGTTATATACCTTGCATTGCGTGGAACTATTTGAAATGGGACTGTTATAGAAAAGGGCTATATTATACATGAATAATAAAAACAAATTTGGCAAGTGCTGGTTTTGCAATAAAGAGTCTTTAGAGAAATTAATGGAACCGGTAAATAGTGTATCATATTATAGAAACTCGCCTGTATTAATTTGTAAATCTTGCGGTTTTATGTTTAAGAAACCTTGCGTAGAGCCGCAAGAAATGGATGATGACCTTAAAACTGCACATTATAATTCTTATACATATGACAAATTGTTCGCAAGATCAAAAGCCAGGGCCTTGGTTGATACAAATAGAGTGGTAGAATATATAAATTATATCCGTGAAACAGTGGATTTGAATAATGTAAAACGTGCCCTTGACATTGGTGGGGCTGAGGGGCTTTTCAGCAAAACCCTTAAAACTATTTATCCGGATATTAACGTCTATTGCCTGGAACCGGATAGTAGGGTTGTATCTATTGGCAAACAACTGTACCAGGAAGTTAACTTTTTAGAAGGCAGACTTGAAAACATACTAAATTTCCAGGAAAAAGACTTCGATTTAATAACCTATTTTGGAGGATTCTATCGTACGGTTGAGCCTCGCACGGCATTGAAAAATATTTATACATGCATGGCTAAAAGTGGATTTGTAGTTTTTTCTTTATCATTATCTTTAGATAACCCTGGAAAAGTCGATGGTGAACCTTATGACAGTTTAGACGAATTATTGGTTTACTCTCTTGTGTTAGATGACTATTATATGAAATCATTTCTTAAAGAGTGTTTTATTTTGCTAAATTCAGTTAAAAGGCAAAATTACCCATTTCTTAATAAGTTCTTTTTTTACACTGCGCAAAAAGGCAAAGACATAAGCCATTCCCAGATTGATCACTTAGATCGATATAAACTTAATAAAGACCTTATTTTTCAATATGCAAATGAAGAAACAAAAAAAAGGTTTGATTCTTTAATAAAAAAGAACTCATTAAAAAATATTGCCATTTTTGGTGTTGGTCCCGAAGCCGAGGTCCTTTCTCAAATTGCGGCTGGGCTTGGAGTAAAGGTTATGTTTTTTATTGATCCTTTTTGCCTTAAATCCGGAGAACAAGAGATATCAGGTATTCCTGTAAAATTGCTTTCAGAAATCTATCATGAAAGTATTGATGCATTAATTATTGCAGATTATGACCGTCAGAATGTTATTTGTGATCAATTAAAAAACCGAATACGTTTAGATCAACGGTTACTGATTATTAAGGGTTTTGAAGAAAAGGAATATGTAAATAAAAGGATATCGTTTGTTCATGAGGGAAAAATAAAATTGCAAAAGGCGTTTTCTTTTATAACCTGAATTCAAGTAATAAGTGCAACTCTAAAGAGTTGACAAGAGGTGTAATTCATTACTGATAGATGGGGGATTGTAAATATTTTGCAAAATGAAGGTATCGGGAACATAGAGATCGGTAGTTCATCAGGAGTTCTTTTACACAAGCCCGGTGCCGATATAACTCTGTTAAATCGCAGCCTCAGGATTTTTTATGGAGAGAAAGTCTAAAGTAAAAAGAAGCAGATTCCGTTTCCTGTCATTAGAGGCAAGAATAGTTAATGAGTTTTAACCAAGTCAAGAAGTGCATAATGGTTGCCGGCACACTACGTGGCGGTTCATCTGTTGTATACAATGCACTTAATGCTCATTCCAAAATAATGATCCTTGGGGAATATGTGCATTTCTTTCGCTTTATATATAAACATTATGATCCTTTAAACAGGATTAATGTAGAAAGATTATTAGATGAAATGCATGCCCGGCTGTATTGGAGGTACAGGGTTGAAATAGATAAGGATAAAATTCTTAGTGCTATTGATTCTAACGGATATACTTATCAGGTGGTTTATGATGCAATTATGACATTCTTCCTGGAAATTATGGAGAAGGATATTCCTGGAGAGGATGCTGCAAATAATTGGAAATCCATCCCCGAGTTTCTTTCCTTGTTTTCTGATGCAAAAGTAATTCAAGTTTATCGGGATCCCAGGGCTGTGGTTGCATCGTGGAAGAAATCTTCTAGGAATAATACTGACTACATGGGGGTGTTGTTTAATTGTATAGATAATATGAAGAGCTGTAGTTATTATAAGAAATACCTTTCTCCAGATGTTTATTATTGCATTAAATATGAAGACATGCTCATGTCCCCGGAACGAATAGTTAGGGAGCTTTGTGATTTTATAGATGAGAAATTTGAGCCATTAATGATTCAACCGGAAAAATGGAATGAGTTGTTTGATGGGGTTTATATGAAACGTGGTTGGTCATCGCATGTCGGAGAGATGAAAGAAGGTTTTGATTTGACAAGAATTAATGCCTGGAATGATTCTTTAGATGACTGGGAACTCTGTATGTGTGAAACTATTGCAAATGATTGTATGAAAGAACTAGGCTATAGATTAAGTGGTAAAAAGTTTGATACCTGCTCTGCTTTAAAGTGGATAGATGTTGTAAGAGAGAATCAGTTCCTTTATAAGCTATTTTCATTATGGTTGCCGCTTAAACAGGGCTCAGACGCATATCCCTCAAACCCCAGGGACCCTTATACTTGGGGAATACCGCTTCGAATGAAAGAAAGGTTTGTGGATACTGATGATGGCAAAGCTTACCTTAAAGTAATGGATGAAATTAGGAAGAAATACTCTAAAAAGTGAAATAATATGTGAGGGTATACGATTGACAGATTGGTTTGTATATAAATGGTTGCTACCTGTAAAACTGCCGAGAATGGATATGAAATATATTGTAAGTAAATATTTTGTACAACCAAGGACAATTGCTAGCGATTTATGCTGTAAAGGGTGGTTCGTGATGGAAATGTATGGTATAGCAGAAGATAAATTTGCAAAAAATGGATCTGAGTTTACAACTAAAGCAGTAAGAGAATGATTATATTGAGAGTTTCAATGGAATATTTCGAGATGAGCTTTTAAATTATGAGATATTTGATACTTTATGTGAAGCAAAGGTTTTGATTGAGAGATGGCGTAAGGAATATAATACGTTTCGATCGCATAGTTCACTTGGGCACTTACATGTACCAGAGGCAGTTGAAGCGAAACAGACAGTTTCCGATACGCTCTAACTATATGTTTCTTAACTCTAATTTTAATGGTGGTACAAAGAACGGGGGCAGCAATGCACGTATCTTTTCTAATTTATGACAACGAAAGAAATCGCAACAGTTTTCCAGCTGGGGCGGCCTATCTTGCAGCGGTATTAAGAAAAAAAGATTATAAGGTCTCCATCTACAATCAGGATATTTATCATACTTCAGATGAAGATGTAAGGAAATTTTATGATAAAAACCCTGTTGATGTCATTGGGATAGGTTTTGTTGCTGGCTACTACCAGTACCGAAAAATAAAAAGTTTATGTAGAGAATTAAAACTAATAAAAAATAAGCCCAGGATCATATTAGGCGGACACGGGCCAACACCGTTGCCGGAGTTGTTCTTAAAGGTCACTGGGGCTGACGTTGTGGTATTGGGTGAAGGAGAGGCCATCCTTCCCGGAGTTATTGAAACTTTTGCTTCAGGCGGTTCATTAGAAAATGTTGCGGGTGTGGCTTTTCGGAATGGTGATGACGTTGTCGTCAATCAGAGGGGGGTGCCTGTTCAGGATCTGGATAGTTTGCCTTTTCCCGCATGGGACCTGTTTCCAATGGAAAACTATATTGTTTCCACTGTACCTCCGATGGCTAAAAATGCGAGACAGATGCGAGTTGTAACTAATAGAGGCTGCCCTTTTCCATGTAACTTTTGTTACAGGATGGAAAAAGGTGTTCGCATGAGAAGTGTTGATGCTGTTGTTGAAGAAGTCAAGATTTTAAAAAGCAATTACAATTTAAACTTCATCAGTTTTTTGGATGAATTGTTTATGTTAAATAAAAAAAGGACGCTTGAAATGTGTGAACGCTTTATTAGGGAAAACCTGAATATTAAATTTATGTGTCAGGGGAGATTGAATATAGTCGATGAAGAGATCCTCGCTCTGATGAAAAAAGCAGGGTGCATCTGTATCAGTTATGGGATAGAATCAGGCAATCAAAAAATTCTGGACCAAATGGAGAAAAAATTGAACGTTTCTCATATCCATCAAGGTTTGAAATTAACCATTAAGGCAGGCATTCATCCTGCATTAAATATGCTGTTTGGCCATATAGGTGATAATGCAAAATCCTTGCAGGATAGTATGGATATCCTTTTTGAATACAATACTTATTATCAAATAAGAACTTTAAGACCTCCCACCCCTTATCCCGGTTCACCGCTTTATTACCATGCCATAGAAAAAGGTTTCCTAAAGGACGGGGAGGATTTTTATAAAAAACATACGAATGTTGAAAACTTGGTTGTTAATTTTACGGAACTGTCTGACGATGAATTTTACAGGTTAATTTATGAAGCGAATAAGAAATTGATTAGAAGCTATTATAATCATAAAGTGGAAGAAGCGGAGAAATCATTTCATAAAGTTTATTTTGAAAAGGACTATTCTTATCGAGGTCCTCGATTTTAAGGAGAGAAGATGAAAGAAATACCTTAAAGATATTGAGGATATCAATAAGAGATATACTCGAATATCGTAACGTGATGTAGTCTCCAGGCAGTATTAGTATAAGTAATCGTATCAAGAAATATTCTTATTTGTCATGTCTTTAAAGCTACTAATTACCAGGCACGGAGAAACTGTAGGCAATGTCAAAGGAATACTAATGGGAGTTGAAGATGGAAATATTACTAAAAGAGGTTTTAAACAAATACATAAGCTAATAAACAGAATGAAAAGAGAAGAAGTTGATATTATTTTGTCCAGTGATATGTACAGATGCCAAGTGACTGCAAAAGAGATTTCAAAAAAATATAATATACCTATAGAGTATTCAATATTATTAAGAGAGAAAAATAATGGAGACTGGACTGGTAAGTGTTATAGAGAGATGTGTTGGGATGACTTGGAGGGTGATTTTGAGACGAGGCACCCACCTGATGGTGAAAGTTTGATTGAAGTGCGCGAAAGAGGAATAAAGTTCTATAGCGAACTATTGACAAAGCACACAGATAAATGTATCGCGATCGTATCTCACAGCACTTTTTTAAAGGTTTTTATTGGGCAACTATTAGGAATGTCTATTTATGATTCAATATTCAAATTAAGAATAGATTACTGCGCCTTATCAAAAATCGAAATAATAAATAAAAATGAATGTATTCTTGCTGCAATTAATTACTAATCCTGCTCTATATCTTTACCTGGGTTGCTAAGGTCAATAAGGAAGTGCAACACGTAGGATAATAACTTATTCTATGTATATGAAAATAATGAAAGATAAGATAATAGTTTATGAGAAATTAAATTTTCTTACGTTCTGTCTATCCCTTGTGAACAGGTTTTTCTATCACAAGCAGTACTTCATTGACTATAGCTTGTTTCTAAAAAAAGGATTTTACTCAATCATAAAAAGAATAGGACTTAAGCAGATACACCATGTTAACTATTTGTCTTATGGTCTTCAAGTACAGGCATCTGAAATGGCAATAAAGATAGGCAATGAAGTAGTGGAAAAGAATCCTGGACTATATGTCCCTTTTACTAAATTACTACGTGATCAAAGGGCTGTAAGTCTTGTGAAAAGGTTGTTTATAAACAGCCTCTTCGGTGAGGCTTATAAGTATAAACTACTGCAGAAATTTAATGAATCAGTCAGTAGTGATATCAATTATTTCCCGGTTAAAAAGTATTTTATTATGGAGCATATAGCTGAATCCACAGAGAAGATTATAATGATAAAATGGCATTATCTGTTATTGGTACTGATAGAAGTAATAAAGAAGTTTGGCTATTTCCTGGTTTTTGCGTTTGCGCCTTTAATTTTATTAATGGTGTTGATAAAAGAACATAGAATTGTATTGAAAACGAGCAATGAAAAGTCGAGAAGAAAAGTACTTTTTGTTCATGTTAGTAATAAATTTGACAAGGATATTTCCAATGTTAATCTCTACAGGGATATGTATCTTTTCTATAGTAATATAATTCAAATCAAGGACTGTATACACTCCTGTATTCGTAACCCTTTTACACATAAAAAGGAGTTATTTCTGAAAGAAAATGGAGGGGTCCATTACAATTATCAGCACCAAAAAATAGCTTTATACTACATAATTAAGAGAATATTTGTAGATTACTTTAGGTATTTTTTTATGAACTTTTATACATTAGCAATGTACTGTCTTAATTTCTCCCATTGTAGAGTTATTTTAGGTAGTGTTTATTCTATAGTCAAACTTGAGAATTTATTAAAATATATTGATGTAAAAATGGCCTTTCTTGAAAGTGAAGTGGATTATCAAACATCAATACTTACCTTATTGGCCAATAAAAAAGGTATAAAAACGATGACATTTCTCCATGGTTATGCGGCCTATTGTTATGCTGCAAAAAATAGAGCAAATACTATTATAAATTATTTTATTGTCCCCGGTAGTTATTAT
>Ga0187827_10003175_pt1 | contig 21582 bp, 24 predicted proteins | sample ETNtaG_39_FD_167969 | JGI IMG/M metagenome (GOLD analysis project Ga0187827, IMG submission 167969) | Marine microbial and viral communities from oxygen minimum zone, Eastern Pacific Ocean - ETNP2014_SV_150_PacBio MetaG (Illumina Assembly) | ecosystem: Environmental > Aquatic > Marine > Hypoxic... | reverse complement strand
GGCGGTGCTGGCGGAGACATACCTGCCGGTGACCAAGGTGGTGACGGTGGTGGAGGTTCAGCTCCTGCACCAGCTCCTGCACCAGCTCCTGCACCAGCTCCTGCACCAGCTCCTGCACCAGCTCCTGCACCAGCTCCTGCTCCTGCTCCTGCACCAGCTCCTGCTCCAGCTCCTGCACCAGCTCCTGCTCCTGCTGCCCCTGCTCCTAGTGGCGGTGGCGGTGGCGGTGGCCATAATCAATAGTGAGTGGTTATAGGACCTTAAATAAATAGAATTGATAATACATAGGATGGAAAAACATCCATCCTATGTATTTTTTTAGAGTTAGTTAAGTTGATCTATAAGTTTTTGGCAATCCGAAACTTGATCTTCGCATAATAACAACATATTTCCGAATATCACATATGCATGATATCTATTAACTCTAGGAATCATATAGTCAGTTTGACCAGGACGTTTTTGAATAGATTCTTCAGCATAAGGGACACCAAATTTTTTAGCATCATCATGAGAATTATATATCCATACTTCTATATCTCTTTTTTGAAAAAATCCATACCAAATACCATTGGTATCAGGGAATTCAGAGTTATCAAATTGTTTATTTTTTTTCCATCCAGCATTGATAAGATCATCAATGTTATAAATATTTTTATCTTCTATAATTTTAGATGTAACAATCTCTCCAGAATCTTCAAGTTTCTCGTTTTCAGAAGATTCAGCTGTAGAACAAGATATTATTAAAATGGAAAGCATAAAAATTAAAGTGGACCTCAAATTACCTCCTATAAAAAATTTCTTCTATCTTAACTTAAAGAAGAAATTTGATAAATTAAGAGATTAATCATTCTTAGTAGAAATAACCTTAATAATACCTTTCATATTAGAATGCAAATCACATTTATAGCTGTATCTACCAGATGAAAGAAAAGTAAATTGATATTTTTGTCCAGATGATAAAAACCCAGATGAAAAAATATTATCAGATGAAGATACAGTGTGTGATGATGAATCATTGTTTATCCATAAAACGGTTGAACCAACAATAATATTCAATGATTCTTTTTCAAATTTAAAATTAGAAATATTAATTATTTCAATTATAGCAGGAACGAAGGTAGCAGTTGGAGTTATAGTTGGAACTAGAGTAGCAGTTGGAGTTATAGTTGGAGTTTGATATTTTTTATTATTTTCATTTTTTCTGAAGATATAGAATCATCTTTTCCATTATCAAGATCACTAACTTTATTTAAATTGTTTGCACAGGATAGAATAAATAAAATAAAAATTATTCCAATAAAATTATTACTCTTAATTTTCATAAATAACTATATTTATATGAATAGATAGAATTATATTAAATAAAAATTTCAGTCTCAGAACCTATAGGGTTGATTTTATATGAAAAATCTTTTAATTCTTTTATATCTTGACTTGAAATAGGTGAATAATTTTTAACAAATTTAAGCGCTAATTTAAACAATTTAGGATCCCCAGGAGAAAGAAGAGAAGTTACTGGCTTAGACAGGGTAAATCTTAGTGCTAATTCAGCAAAATGAGGATCATCTATAGGTTCGTACCAACAATTTTTATATTTTCTGTTTTTGGGATCATCCCACATTTGAAGTGCCATCGATTTTAAAGCTAAAATTGCTAAGTTTTTTTCTTTTGCAATGTCCAATAATTCCGAACCAAATCCATATTTTAAATAAACACTCCAATTTACTGGCATTAATATAGAATCAAAGTCAAATGATTTAATTAATCTTTTTGCTACTTTTTCCGAATGACAAGAAAACCCCAAATATTTAACTAAACCTTTTTCTTTTGCTTTTTGAAGCGTTTTAATTGCCCCATCATCGGCCATAACTTGTTCAAAATCATCATCATTTTCCATTGCATGTAATTGATACAAATCTAAATAATCAGTTTTTAAAACATCTAAAGAATTATATAATTCTTTTGTAGCTTCTTTTTCAGTTCTCTTATTAGTTTTACAAGCAAGAAAAGAGTTTAATCTGTATTTTTTCAAAGAAGGTCCTAGAAGTGTTCTGCATTTCCGTACCCTGGAGAAACATCAAAATAATTTATTCCTTCAGAAACAGCATCTGAAACTATAGAATCAGATCCATATTGATCTAATCCTTTTATGACAATACCTCCCAATCCTAACACTGATAAATATTCATTTTTATTTCAAAATTTTCTTTTTTCTATTTTCATAATTTATTAATTTCAGATCAATGATCTATAGGATATTCATATTTGGTATAAATAGATAAATTTATTGCTTTTTTTTATTATAAACTGAAAATATAAATAAAATTAATCCATTATAAAATATGCAAATAAATAACTTAAAAGATCCTATACTTGTAGCTCCAAGCCCTACTCCTTTCAATAAAAATGACTCAGTAAATTATTCAGCTATAGAAAAGAATGTGTCGAAATGGCTTGAGACTCCTTTAACAGGATTTGTTTTAGGTTCTGAAAATGGAGAAGAGAGTTTTCTTTCTTTAGAAGAAAAAATTAAAATCGTATCTACAGTTTCTCAAGTAAACTCAGGAGAAAAAATTGTTATTGGCGGAGTAGATAATCCATCAACTATAGAAACAATTAAAGAATCAGAAAAACTAGTAAGATCTGGTGCTGATCTTATTAGAATAAGAATTCCTAGAAACAGAGATTCAGTAATGCCCTATTTTGAATCTGTCTTAGACAAAATTCCTGTGCCTGTGCTAGTAATTCATCAAATGGCACCTGGTAATTTTGATTCCTCAATGACTCAAATAGGAGCATCTCCAGAAGAAATAGGTGATATTTGTTCTAACTCCAATGTTTTTGGTTACATTTCGAGTAGCTTGATAAGATTTGAAGCTAAAGTAAAACAACACATTCCATCAGAAAAAAAATTCTGGGTTTGCAATTCAATATTATTACTTCCTGGAGTAGCTATAGGTGCAAATGGAGCATGCATGATGTTTGGAAACATAGCCCCAAAAATATCTTTAGATATTCTTTCATTAGCTATGAATAAACAAATAGATAAAGCTTATGATCTACACTCTTCGATAATAGATGCAGACTGGAATGTGTTATCTTCAGGCGCAGCAGGGTTAAAATATGCTTTAGATCTACTAGGATTCGAAGGTGGACTTCCAAGAAGCCCCATGCTGGAACTAAATGAAAATAAAAAAAGGTTAATTTCCAATTCGTTAATTAAATCAGGTTTAATATAACTTATTGAGCTGTATATCCCCCATCTACTGGAAGACATACTCCTGTAATAAAAGAAGCTTCATCAGAAGATAAAAATAAAGCAGCATTAGCTATTTCTTCCGGTCTAGCTAATCTGCCCATTGGATGCATTGCCTCAAGCTCAGATAAAACATCTTTGTCTTTCCATAATCCTTCAGTGAGTTTCGTTTTAGTAAAACCGGGACACAATGCATTTACTCTAATATTATGTTCAGCTAATCCAACTGCCATGTCTCTAGTCATTTGAACAACTCCCCCCTTTGAATGAGGGTAAGGGTTTAGTCCATTAGAAATTTTTTTATTGTAACCAACCAATCCAATTATTGAAGCCATATTCAATATAGAACCTCCTTCATTCTTCTTCATTTCTTCTACAGCAAACCATGACATCATATAAGTTCCTTTTAAATTAATATTAATCACCCAATCCCAAGTCTCCTCAAAATCAAACTCAGGAGGAGCATTTCTAGGAGTAACTCCTGCACTATTAATCAATATGTCTAGACCTCCAAGTTTTTCTTTTGCATAATTAATCAAATATTTTGCATCAGATTTCAAAGAAACATCTCCATGTACAATTTCAGTTTCATTTTCTCCTAATAAGGATCTAGTAAATTCCAAAGTTTCTATATTCAAGTCAGTTAATACAATTCGAGCACCTTCATTAAAAAATAATTCTGCACATGCTTGCCCAATTCCTGAGCCTGCTCCTGTTATTAAAACTTTCTTGTTTTTCAATCTCATCTTAAAAAAATATAATATATACTATTAATAATCTTAAACTTACCTTATTAAAATTGTCTATTTCAGAAAATATTAAAAAACAGATGAAGGACAGTTCCTGGATCAGGAAGATGTTCGAAGAAGGAATTATGTTAAGACAGAAATTCGGTGCTGATAATGTCTTTGACTTATCTCTAGGCAATCCAAATGCTGAACCTCCCAAGAAATTAAATACTGTTTTGAAATCAATAATAAACAACCATGAAAAAGGTTTACATAAATATATGCCAAATGCAGGTTTTTCAGATACTAGACAAAGTATTGCAAATACACTCAAGCATGAAACTGATCTTTCTTTCTCAGAGGAAGACATAATTATGACATGTGGAACTGCTGGAGCAATAAACGTTTTTCTAAGATCCATATTAGACGAAGATGATGAAGTGATAATTTTTAGTCCTTATTTTGCAGAATACTTTTTCTATATTAAAAATCAGAATGGTGTCCCGATAATAAGTAAATCTAATGAGGATTTCACGCCAAATTTAGAAGATTTATCTAAAAAAATAACCAAGAAAACTAAAGCGATAATTATAAACAGTCCTAATAATCCAAGTGGAGTGATATATAACACTGAAATGATTGAACAATTAGGAGCAGTATTAACAAAGTCTGGAAAAAAATATAACAATTCTATTTATTTGATAAGTGATGAACCTTACAGAAAAGTTGTTTATGAAGAAAAATGTCCTTATATTTTTAATTCTTATGAGAATTCTGTAGTAGTTACTTCTTTCTCTAAAGACTTAGGCTTAGCTGGAGAGAGAATTGGTTATATAGCTTTTAACCCTAAAATCTTAAACAAGTCAGATCTCATTGATGCTGCAATATTCTGTAATAGAACTTTAGGTTTTGTTAATGCTCCTGCAATTTCACAAAGAATAGTAAAAGAATTACAAAATAGTCTAATAGATATTGATTTTTATAAATCAAAAAGAGATTTTCTATATAAAGAATTAGTCAGAATCGGATATGAATGTATATTACCTAAAGGTGCTTTTTATATGTTTCCAAAATCACCTATAAAAGATGATGAAAAATTTGTTTCTATTCTACAAAGTAAACGAGTTTTAGTTGTACCAGGAATAGGCTTTGGTACACCTGGGCATTTTAGGATTTCTTATTGTGTTGATGATTCAGTGCTTAGGGGCTCTATAAAGGGATTTGAAGAAGCCTTTAATGAAATCTAAATATCAAATGATTTAAGATCTTTTAGTCCTGAGCCAGTAAGAGGAACTAAGACTTTAGAATTACTAGATAATTCTCCAATTTCACGTAATTTTTCTACTCCAGCAATCACTGCTGCACAAGTGGGTTCTACCAAAACTCCTGATTGAGCTAATTTTTTATGCCATTTAGAGATATTTTCGTCATTTACTGATACTGCACTACCATTGGAATCCAAGACAGCTTGAACAACCTGATTTTTTCTGGGAGGTTCAGATACAGCGATTCCCCCTGCAATAGTAGAAGCTTTAGAAGAATTAGAAATCCATTTTTTATTATTTATTTTAGATTCAATAGGGTTAAAATTTTCTGCTTGAACACAATGTAATCTGGGAATTTCTTCAATTTGTGAAGAAGATTTCAATTCTTTATAACCTTTAAAACAACCTATAAGCAAAGAGCCATTACCTACAGGAACTACAATATCAGTAATTTCATTATTGAAATTTTCATAAACTTCATAAGAAAAATATTTCATTCCTTCACAAAAATATGGACTGTAATTATGTGACAGATATATCAAGCCATTATTTTTACTGAATTCTTGAGCAGCTATAGTAGATGATTGTCTTGGGCCTTCTATTAAATGAATATTCGAACCATAAATTCTAATTTGATCTATTTTTACCTGAGGAGTATTTTTAGGTACAAAAATATGAGAATTCATGCCAGCTTTAGCAGCATAAGCTGCAATAGAAGCTCCTGCATTACCTGAAGAATCTTCAACAAATTCAAGTACAGATTCATTAAGGGCTGCATTAATTAAAGTAGCAGAACCGCGATCTTTAAATGATCCAGTAGGGGAAATATTTTCTAATTTCATCCAAAATCCTTTTAAATTGAATTCTTTTTCGTATTCTGGAAAATTCAATACCTGAGTGTTTCCTTCTCCTAAAAACAATCTATCAAAATTTTCAATCGGCATATTAGGAAAATATTGTTGAATAGAATTATCATAAACAATATCAAAAACACCATTACAATCATTAAAAGTACATTTTAATGTAAATACTGAAGGCTCAGCTTTTCTGCCACATTCTAAACACTTAAAATGATATTTTTTCAACTGATTTTTTGAATTCATGTTAATTGTAGTAATTATTATTTAGATAGATTATTGTATATCTAATCTATTTTATATGTTTCCAAAATATTTCAGAATAAATTAGGAGATAAGAATGCCTAAAACAGGTTTGTCAGCAGTACTATTTGATAGAGAAGATCCAAAAAATAAATGGGAATTAGAAGAATTACCTTTACCTGAGACTGAAGATGATGGGATTTTAATTAGGATACAAGCTGCGGGTATATGTGGATCTGATCTACACGTTTGGAGAGGAGATGGAAAAAATCCTAATGATCCTAAAGAGGACCCAAAAACTTTGGGTCACGAAATGATGGGAACAATATACAAAATGGGCAGAAACATAAAATTTGACTCATTAAGGAATTCTTTAAAGGAAGGAGATAGAGTGATATTCCCATATTTTTTCCCCTGCACGAGTTGTTATAATTGCATTAGAGGAGAATTTGGAGCATGTAAATTCCGATCTAGAAAAATGTACCATGAATGGAAGTATTGCAACTCAGGTTTCTCCCAATATTATTACTTGCAACCTTCACATTTTATATTTAAAGCTCCTAAAGAACTTTCTGACAACACACTAGTTTCCCTTAATTGTGCCCTAGCGCAAGTAATAGAAGCTTTTAATGTAGCTAAAATAGATTTTGGTGACAATGTGGTTATTCAAGGTGCAGGAGGATTAGGAATTTACGCTACTGCAGTAGCACGAGAAATGGGAGCGAATAAAGTAATAGTAATAGATGGACATGAATCTAGACTGAAATTAGCTAAGGAGTGTGGAGCAAGTGATACAATAAATATTAATGAAGTTTCCACACCAGAAGAGAGAATTGAACTAGTCAAAGACCTTACAGACTTCATTGGCGCAGATTCTGTGATGGAACTAGTAGGTTTTCCAGCAGTTTTAGAAGAAGGTATAAAAATGTGCAGAATGAGGGGTAAATATTTAGAAATAGGAAGCATTTCGCCCAATAACATGATTAATATAGATGCAAATTATTTAGTCACTAATCAAATAAGATTATTATCTTTCCAACATTATGATCCTTGGGTAATCCCCAATGCAGTAAAATTCTTAGAAAGAACTAAAAATAAATTTCCTTTGAATAATCTAATTTCTCATCAATTTCCCCTTTCAGATATAAATACCGCATTTCAGAAATCAGATTGGACTTCAAAAAATCAAAATTCAGAAATTACCAGAGCAATAATCAATCCTTGATAATTAATTAAAATCGTCTATTAAAATGCTAAAGAATGATCTTGTAAAAAAATTAATCCTAATTGTTGGAAAAGATTATGTTTTATACAAAAAAGAAGACCTCTTAACATATGAGTATGATGGCTCAATAGATAAGAATGAGCCTTTTCTAGTAGTGGCTCCAAAAAACGAAAAAGAAGTATCTCAAATATTAAAATTATGTTTTGAAAATAATATCCCTGTTATGCCTAGAGGAGCCGGAACCAGTTTATCAGGAGGTGCTATTCCTCTAGAAAAATCAATTAGCTTAACAATGTCTAGATTAAATAAAATCATAGATATAGATCCCATTAATAAAATAGCAACAGTAGAGCCAGGAGTGGTTAACATAGATTTGTCTATAGAGGCTTCAAAATACAATCTATATTATGCTCCTGATCCTTCTTCACAAAAAGTCTGTACGATTGGTGGTAATGTAGCAGAAAATGCTGGAGGACCACATTGTTTATCTGCAGGAGTAACCACTAATCATGTCCTAGGGCTAGAAATTGTTAGTATAAATGGCAACATAGCTTGGATAGGTGGTCAAACAAATGAAAATCCTGGGTATGATTTAAGATCTATATTCATAGGCTCAGAAGGAACTCTAGGAATTACTACTAAAATTTGTGTAAAACTACAAGATACACCTAAACATTATTACACTATTGCTGCATCTTTTAATTCAATGGATGAAGCATGTGATACAACCACTGAAATAATTGGAAAAGGAATTATTCCAGGAGCTTTGGAGATTATGGATAGAACCACTTTAGATGCAGTAGAACCTGTATATAATCCTGGTTATAATCCGGAAACAAAAGCAGTTTTAATTGTTGAAGTTGAAGGGTTCAAAGAAGATATTGAAGAGCAAATATCAATCATAAAAAACATTTGCACCTATAATCACTCTACCGATATCAGAACAGCTAATGATCCTAAATCTAGAGAAGAACTATGGAAAATTCGTAAGGATGCAATTGGAGCTATGGGAGTATTGGCTCCCAACTATTACCTTGTGGATGGAGTTGTTCCTAGAACAAAACTTAAAGAGGTAATGCAAAAAATCGACAATATAAGCCATGAGTTTAATTTAACAATTGCAAATGTTTTTCATGCTGGAGATGGAAATCTTCATCCTTGTATTCTTTTTGATGAGAGAAAAAAAGGGGATGTACAAAAAGTTATTGAAGCAGGAGGACAAATATTAAAAATTTGCGTAGATGCTGGAGGGGCATTATCTGGAGAACATGGAATTGGAATTGAAAAACAATCCTATCTACCATGGGTATATTCTCCTGAAGATATAGATATGATGCAAAAAACAGTAGATGCTTTCACATTGGATACCAGACTTTTAAATCCTGGAAAAATTTTTCCTCCTAAAATACCATTTCATGGATCTGCATTTGGAGCCCAAAATAATATAGTTATAAATAAAACTGGTGGCAATGAAATAATATGATAATTAACGAGCCTCTAATTGTAGATGGAATAAAACCCGATACAATCAAAATACCTGAAAATATTCAAGAATGTTCAAGTATTATCGAAGATTCAAATATTAACAAAACAGGTATTGTAGTTTTTGGTGGAAAAACAAGATTAAATTTTGGTAATATTCCTACAAAATTCAACTTAGCTTTAGGAACAACAAAATTAAATACTATCATTGATTATGAACCTAGAGATTTAACGATAGTAGTAGAATCTGGAATAACAATTAAATCACTCAATGATATTTTAATAAAAGATGGATTATCATCATGGTGCTATCCTCCTAATTCTGAAATAGCTACATTAGGAGGAACATTAGCTTCAAATACATTTGATCCTTTCAGATCACAATTTGGGGGATTAAGAGAAAATATTATAGGAGCAAAATTTATTAGAGGTGATGGGAAAATAATAAAAAGTGGTGGGAAGGTTGTTAAAAATGTTCAAGGATTTGATCTTCACAGAATACATGTAGGAGCATTAGGAACATTAGGTATAATTTCAGAGGTGTCATTAAAATTGGCTCCCCTACCAAAGAATTTCTGTACCATTTCATGTGAATTCGAAAATTTTATATCTCTCAAACAAGCATATGAAAAAATTTTAACTGCCAATATTTCACCAGATATTTTATCTATTCATGTTGGAAAAGGTTCAGAGTTTCTACATTACCCTCATAATTATTTAATCAAAAATCTTCAAAAAAAATATCGCCTAATATGTGTGATTTCAGGAACCAAATTATCAGTAGAAAAAAGAAAAGATAAGTTAAATATTCTAATAGACAATAAAAATATCAATTTTGAAGAAATTTTTATTCCTAAATTTCATAACAATTCTAATTTTTCTGAAGAAATATTAATTAGGACTTCAATAAAAACCACAGATGCTATAAATGTAATAACAGAATTAAATAATCTAAACGATAATTCATTTAATATATCAACTGTTTTTCATTCTCATTTTGGGACTTTATTTGTTGAAATAAAAGAAAAGAATTCAATTAATAAAGACATTGAAATTTTGAAGAATTTTATTCAAAAAATTACAAACCTTATTAAACATAATAATTCTAATCCAGTCATTGAAAACTGTAGTTTAGAATTAAAAAAAGTTTTTGATGTATTTGGCGATCTAAAATCAGACTTCTTTATCATGAAGAACCTAAAAAAAGTTTTTGACCCAAATAATTTACTTAATCCAGGAAGATTCATAGGAAAACTGTAATGAACTCTCAGAAAAATTTAAATAAAGGAGGGTTTCAAACTCAGTTCGCACCTTCAGAAGAAGATCTCTATAAATGTGTTCATTGTGGTTTTTGCTTAAATGTTTGTCCAACTTACAAAGTGACAGGCTTAGAAACAGAATCACCAAGAGGAAGAATTGCTTTAATGAAAGCTGTACATGAAGAAAGAACTCCTATTACTAAGTCAATAATCAAACACTGGGAACTTTGTCTCCAATGTAGAGCATGTGAAACAGCATGTCCATCAGGTGTTCCTTACGGAAAATTAATGGAAGATGTAAGAGCAGAATTAAAAACAAGGAAATTAACTAGAACTTTTTTTCAGGATTCTGTAAAAAATATTGTATTAAATCTACTCTTCCCAAAATTATTTTTTCTAAAGATATTAATTTTATTTCTAAGAATTTATAGAATCTTAGGTATAAATTTTGTTGTAATTAATTTTGTTAAATTTAAATTTATTCCAAATAAATTAAAAATCATATTTACTTCATTACCTATTCCTACCGAAAAACCTTTTAAAGGTAAAGGAAAAAATTTCTCTCCTCACAAAGAACCCATTTACACAGTAGGATTACTATCAGGTTGTATTATGCCTTTAGTCCATGGAAACACTATGAACGCAACCATCAGAGTATTAAATAAAAATCTAGTAAACGTAATTATCCCATCAAATCAAGGATGTTGTGGAGCACTAAATATACATAATGGAGATATCAATAATTCTTTAGACATGGCAAAAAGAAATATAGATTCATTTTTAGATTCAAAAATAGATTTCATAATTGTAGCATCAGCAGGTTGTGGGACTGCAATGAAAGAATACAAGGATATTTTAAAAGATGATCAAGGATATTTTGAAAAAGCACTTGAAGTATCAAATAAAACAAAAGATCTTTATGAATTTCTATCAATGATTAATTTAGAGAAACCTACTGTTCCTATTAATAAAAAAATCGTTTACCAAGATCCATGTCATTTGATTAATGCTCAAAATATTTCTGAAGAGCCAAGGAAGATTATCAATATGATCCCAGGAATTCAATTTAGTGAAATAAAGAATCCTACAACATGTTGTGGATCTGCAGGTACATACTCATTGTTTGAGCCAAAAATTTCTAATCAGGTTACGAAAAATAAAGTTGAAGATATTATGGAAAACAATCCTCAAATTATAGCTACGGGAAACCCAGGATGTGCAATGCAATTGAAAAATTACCTAGAAAACATTAACTCAGACATTGAAGTAAAGTATGTAGTAGAATTACTTGATAAATCATACACATACAACTAAATGATAGGATAAAGAATGAATTTAGATTTAAATGGAAAAACAGCACTTATTACTGGAGGAAGTGACGGAATAGGTAAAGCTACAGCTACCATTTTAGCCAGTGAAGGATGTAAAGTTGCAATTTGTGCTAGAGGTTTAGAGAAACTAAAAAATACACAAAAAGAAATCTTAGAAAAAACTGGTAACAAAATTGAAATTTTCCCAACTGACGTTCGTAAAGAATCTGATGTAAAAGAAACTATCCAAAAAGTTATTTCTATCTTTGGCTCTATAAATATTCTTATAAATAATGCAGGAACATCTCATGCGAATTCATTTGAAAACACAGGAAATGAAATCTGGGAAGAAGATTTTTCATTAAAAATATATGGAGCAATTTATACTTCTAGAGCCATAATTCCTCAAATGAAAAAAGAAAATGGAGGAGTAATAATAAATTTAACTACACCAGGAGGTAAAGCTTTTTCCGCAAATAAAATTCCTACTTCTGTATCTAGATCTGCTGGTATTGCATTAACAAAATCTATGTCAAAAGAATTAGCCTCATACAATATTAGAGTGAATACAGTATGTGTGGGATTAATAAAAAGTGGACAACATAAAACCAGATGGGAAGATTCAAAAAAAGATGGGAGCAATGCCTCATTAAATGAATTCTATGAAAATATGGGCAAAGATATACCTATGGGTAGAGTAGGGGAAGCTGAAGAAGTAGGATCTTTAATATCTTTTCTTTGCTCAGATAAAGTTGCGTATATTACCGGCGCATCTATAAATATAGATGGTGGCACTTCTCCTGTTGTTTAAAAATCTAGAAATTTTCTTGTAGCCTCAATCATCACTCTTAAACCTACTTCAAGAGATTCCTCTGAAAAATCAAATTTTGGATTGTGATGTGGTCCTGCACCATCTTTTCTAGCTCCAATCAAAATATAACAGCCAGATGCTAATTTCATAAACTCTGACATATCATCACCTACACTTATGGGATCAGCAACAATTACGTTCTCATTACCTACTACTCTTGCAGCAAAATTAGTCACTTCATTTGCCCAAGAAGTATTATTAACTACAGCCGGAGTCCCACTTACAATTTCTAATTTTGCTGTTCCACCAAATGAATTTGAAGTATTGATTATCAAATCTTTCAACCTGTTAATAATAGTTTTTCTTGTATTTTCATCATAAGACCTAATAGTTCCTTCTAATGTTACTTTTTCAGGAATAATGTTAGAAGCTGATCCTCCATTAAATTTTCCGAAAGTCAATACTCCCATTTTATTAGGAGAAATATTTCTACTTATTATTGTCTGAGCCATTAAGATAATACTTGATCCAATAACAACAGGATCTATAGTTGCTTCCGGTAATGCTCCATGACCTCCTTTACCAAATATTGTTATACGAAAAGAATCTGCACTAGCAAAAACAATATCTGGATTAACAGCAACTTTGCCTAATTCAATTTGATTCCAGATATGTAGTCCTAAAACTCTGTCAATTGTAATATTTCTAAAAAAATCGGAATCAATCATTTCTTTAGCACCTTGGATTATTTCTTCTGCAGGTTGAAAAACAAGTACTACTTTCCCTTTTAAATGGATTTGATTATTAATTAAAAATCTAGCAACTCCCAAAAGAATACTTATATGACCATCATGACCACAAGCATGCATGTTGTCATTTTCAGAACTAAAAAGTAACCCTGTTTCTTCAACTAAAGGCAACCCGTCTATATCAGCTCTTAACAGAATTGTAGGACCGGGAGTATTTCCTTCAATTACAGCAACAATACCTGTCTTACCAATACTATGAATATTCTCTATTCCAAATCTTTTTAGATAATTCTTTATTAAGTTACTAGTGTTGGTTTCTTGAAAACCCAATTCAGGAGTTTTATGAAATGTTCTTCTGAACTGAAGAATTTCTTCAGTAATTTCACCCGAAATATCCAATAAATTATCGTTAAAGTTCATAAAACCTTCTAGATTAAATTCAATTCATGTAAAATTTCACCGAATAAATTAATGCCTTCTCTATTATTCTCTGGAGATTCATAGGCAAAACATAATCTAGCACAATTATGGCCTAATCCTTCAGGAGAAAAACTTGGACCTGGAATAAAACCTACTCCCCTATCAAAAAATATATCTTGTAATTTCATTAAATTAATCTCTTCAGGCATGGTCAACCAAACATAACAACCACCTCCAGGTTGTGACCATTTAGCACCGATTCCTCCAAGATTTTCACCTAATGCCCCAATCATAGCATTACATTTTTTTCTTAAAATTTCGCTAACATCAGATTTATGTTGATCCATATTTTTTATTAAAAATCCCTCTATAGCTAAAGATACAAAATGACTAGATTGACTTGCTTTGAAACTAATCATCCTCTTCAATAAACTATTATCAGCAAGAACATAACCCATCCTTAAACCAGGGGCTAAAAGTTTAGAAAATGATGCAATATGGGTTACTAGACCTATTGTATCCAAAGATTTAAAAGAAGGTTGAGTATGCCCTTCAAATCTTAAATCAACATAACAATCATCTTCCAACAATGGAATATTGTATTTTTCTGCTATTTTTAAAATCTTTATTCTTCGCTCTAATGGCAATGTAGAACCTGTAGGATTTTGAAATTCTGGAATAGTATAAATATATTTGATTCTCTTTCCTTCTTTAATTAATTTTTTTACTAGGATTTCTAGTTCCTCAGGGATTAAACCGTTTTCATCAAGTTTAGAACCTACTACGTCAGCTTTTGATCTTCTAAGTTGTCTCAATGTTCCTACATATACAAATTCTTCAGTAATCACTGTATCTCCTGGATCAGTTAATGATTGTATAACTAAATTAATTGCCTCAGAAGATCCTTGAGTAATCATAATTTCATCAGGGGCAGAATCAATACCTCTATCTTGTCTTAGCTTCTCTGTAACTAATTCTCTAATTGACAAAGCACCCAAAAGATCCGGATAATATGCTAAATCTTTTCCCTCTCTCAACAAACCTTCCTTTAAACCCTCAAGCAAACCATCTAAAGGGATAGTTTCTGGAGGGGGATAAGCAACAGCAAAATCATATTTTGCGTGTAATGTTTTAGGAATTTCCGCCTCAATTGAAGATTTTGAAAAATAATTTTCAAAGTTGAATTTCTTATTCATTCGATTTCCCTGTTTATTTTTATAATCTGGAATTCAATCAATTTTAACTTTAAAAACTTTTACTTTCAAAAAAAATATACGATTTTTTGATTGATGAATTTTTTACTATTTATTTAATAATATCAGGAAGAAGTACGAAACATGTAATATGATCGAAAATATATTTACTAATCACGAACAATAATTCTATAATAAATATTTTTTCGTAGCCAAAATAAGATGAAAACCCCAAAAACCTGTCATAAAATAAGATAATCGATAAAATTACATATTCGAGAATTCGAAGAAGAGGAACAAAGATTGAGCTTGACAGAAAACAATCAGATCAAAGAAAAACCCTTAGTTCAAAATTCTGATGAAGAATACTATATTTGGGAAAAAGAAAATAATGGTAATTCAGATAACAACAATAACTCTAGTACTAAAGAATGGGCAATTCAAACTCTTCTAAAAACTAATGATATACATGTTCCAGATTATCAAGAAGAAGTTAATCTACCTCAAGATTTAACTCAAGATACTATACGAATTTACTTGCGAGAAATCGGAAAAGTGACTCTACTAACAGCCAAAGATGAAGTAATTTTATCTAAATCAATTGAAGAAAATTCTTTATTATTAAATCTAGAAGAAGAATTTTCCATCAAGCATCCCAATAATTCATCCCTAATGATTATAAAATCTCTATTAGAAGAAATTAATTCTTTTAAATACTTAAAAACTCCTATTCAAAACTTCATCAAGCAGGATCCAAAACTAACTTTTTCAGAATGGATCACTTCAGAAGATACCCAAAAAGCTATTGATGGCGTATTAGATTTAGAAATGCTAGATTACCTTGAAGATTCTTTAGGAGAAGAAAAAGCATCTTTAGAAGTAAAAATTAAGAGGCTGTCTATAATTGCCAGATTAATTCCACAAGAAATTATCTTAAAAATTAAAAATATTTCTTCAAAAAATTTATCTGGGATAATAAAAAAACACTTCAATATTATTAAAAGAAAGGGGACAAAATCTAGAAAACATCTTACAGAAGCAAATCTTAGACTAGTTGTTAGTGTAGCCAGAAAACATCTCAATAAAGGTTTGAGCATGCTAGATCTTATACAAGAAGGGAATATTGGGTTATTAAGAGCAATCGAAAAGTTTGACTATAGAAAAGGTTATAAATTCAGTACTTATGCTACATGGTGGATCAAACAAGGTATCACCAGGGCCCTAGCTGATCAATCTAGAACCATCAGAATCCCAGTACATTTAGTTGAAACTCTTAATAAAACTATGAGAGCTAGAAGACAACTAATGCAGGAATTAAATAAAGAACCTTCTATAGAACAATTAGCTGAAAAAACAGGATTTACAATAAAGAAAATATCTGAAATCTTAAAAATATCTCAGAGCCCTGTTTCTCTTGCTTCTACATTAGGAGAAGAATCAGAAACTAAGTTAGGAGACATTATTGAGGATAAAAACACTCCTTATCCTCAGGATTTAATAGTAAATAAGTCTAAAAGAGGATACATAGAAGAATTTCTAGGTTCATTATCAGGAAGAGAAAAATTAGTTTTGGAACTCAGATTCGGAATTACTGATGGGAGAGGAAGAACATTAGAAGAAATTGGAAGAATGCTTGGTTTAACTAGAGAAAGAATTAGACAAATAGAAAGAAAAGCTCTTGAGAAATTAAGAGGAATGGATACTATTGGTCATCTCAAAGAACTGATATCTTAATTCCTAAATCTTTAGCTCTTTTTATTAATTAAGGCAACTTAGCTAGAAGCTCATCAATAATTTTATTCATTGCAGACCTATCTTCTTCTGGCAGAGGCTCAATCATTATTACTAAGTTCCCATGAATCCTAAATTCGATAAACATTGGTTCTCTTCTTACGCAACCATCCCTAACACTGCCTGTTCCCATCTCAATATCCGATCCTTTAAAGGAGGTTTTATTGAGAAAGAGTATTTCTCCCATACCAATACTTGGAGATAGCTTATAAGGATTTCCTCCGTATGCATCTCCTCTACACTTAGTTTTCTCAACTTTGGGGCCATGAGCAATATTTTTTTCTACAACTTCAATAAGTTCAGTTTGTTCTTCTGCCACCTTCTGTCCTAATGTTCTTGCATTTTCAATAGATTCGTATCTAATAATTGCCACTTCTCTCCCTTTCCAGAATCCCCATTTCGCATCTGTTGCTTCAGGGAATTCTGTTACGAAATCATTCTTCATTAAGTTTTTTATGCCCATTTTTGAAGCATCATTCATTGTATATATGGTATCAATTTGAAGAGGTTCGTCAGAAGAATTTGAACACGACAAAACTAAAAGAAAAATTAATATCAAACTTAAAGAAATTCTCATAAGTTCAAATTAACAGATGAAAATCTTTAATACAATTATGTCCACCAATTTAAAATTACGGATATTCAAAAAATTCTGATAATGTAAAATTATGAATCAGGTCAATATCTTAAACAGTTATTTAGGTAATTACAGAAGATACCTCTTGATAATACTTAATATAGTGTTATCCATATTCATTATTTTAGAGATAATGATTTGGAATCAAGTAAATGGCATTTTATCTGCAGATGAATATCGAGAAATAAGAGATGAATATGTAAAAAAAATCTAAATGCCACTCATTGTAATAAGTATGGGTAAATAGTATCTCAGTTCAAAATGAATCTAGAAAATAAAAAATGAGTGATTAAACTTCTGACCTAACTATATTTATAGAATTTGTAAATTTTCTAGTAATAAAAGCAATTACAAATATCATTTTTGATACTAGTCATCATGGTCATCATGGTCATCGTGATCGTCATGGATTGCTGAATCATTTTCAAGAGACTCTTCAAAGAATTCACATGATACTAATGATAATGATAATAACGTAATTAAAATAAAAAACTTTTTCATAATTTCCTCTCAATAATTTTTAGTGCCCATGGTTACCCTGGTCATCTTTATGTTCTTCGTGCCCATGGTTATCATGGTCATTTTTATGTTCTTCGTGCCCATGGTTACGCTGGTCATCTTTATGTTCTTCGTGCCCATGGTTATCATGGTCATTTTTATGTTCTTCTTGCCCATGGTTATCATGGTCATTTTTATGTTCTTCTTGCCCATGGTCATGTCCAACATCAATATACTGGTGGGCTACTGAAGAAACTGTAGCTCCAAATACTAGACCTACAATTAAAAATAAAGTTTGTAACCCATACCTTGTCTTCTCAGACGAATGAATTGTAGGTACGATGTCACTCAAAGCTATATAGATAAAGAATCCAGCAATAACTCCATAAACATAACCTAATTGTAGACCTGAAGATTCACCAATAGTAAAAGCTAAAATTGCTCCAAATAATAGTGTAAATGATGAGACAATATTTCTTACTATAGTCTGCCTTACACTAAAACCACTTCTTAATTGAACTCCAAATTCTCCAACCTCTAAAGGAACATCATGAGCAATTAATGCAACTGTAGCAACAATACCTGTTGCTGGACTTACTAAAAATGCAGCTCCCAAGGCTATTCCATCTACAAAGTTATGAAAAACATCTCCAATTATAAATAACCATCCTTGACTAGGATTCTTCTTCTCAACAAGATCTTCTTCATGATGATGATGAAAACTAGTAAAACCTTTTTCAATAAGAAAAAACACCACTATTGCAATAAGTGTGGCATTCAATATTGATGTTCCCCCAATAATTATACCTTCAGGGATTAGGTCTCTTAAGGCTGCAACTAGTAAAACACCAGCAGCGAATGGTGTCCCATATTTTATTAAAATATTAGCAAGAGACTTATTTATTAAAAGTAATAGTGCAACTGATAATGAAAGCAATCCACACGCTGTGGCCGCAATTATGACTAAAATTAAATCCATAAAATACCTTATAATATATATTTGAGAATGATTCTCATTCTTAAATTATATTTAATATTTTTATTATGTCAATTCATTTAGGTATAATAACTAGATGACAAAAAATAAAATAAATTTGAGAGATAAGAGTAGGCAAATACTTTTAAATAATAATATTCCTGTTACTAAACCTAGAATCCTTGTTTTAGAAATCTTGTTGAAGAATAAAGGACCACTTAAAGTTGAAGAAGTTATAAAGCTTTCAAAAGGCAAACTAGCAGTATCATCTTTATATAGAATTATTAATAATTTAAAAAAAATTAATCTTATAAACGAATTCCAAACATTAGAAAACACAAAAGTAATTGAGCTTGCTACCCTACAAGAAGAACATCATCATCATATTTTCTGCAAATCTTGCAGTTCAGTATATGATTTCGAAGTAAATAACAGTTTAGAGAGAGATTTAGAAAAAGAAATAAGAAAAATAGAATCAAAATATGAAATTTCGGTATTATCGCATTCCCTAGAACTTCTTGGAATCTGCAATAAATGTAAGTAATAGATATAAATAATGTTCAGTTTTTTACTATTGCATATATTTATGAAAGTTGAACAATTTGTTATATAGTTTGTTGATCATGCCCTTACACAAAAACGAAAGGAATCTATACTTTATTAGGCACGGAGAGTCAGAATCTAATGTACTCCCGGAACTTGCTGCTGGTGATAATTACGATGCTCCTTTAACAAAACTTGGAGAAAGACAAGCAAAGGCACTTGGAGAAAGATTGAAAGAAGAAAAAATTCAATTTAATTTTGTGTTTACTTCTCAGTTAGTAAGAGCTACAAAAACAGCCAAAATAATGCTAAAACATTCTAACAATAATATTGAGTTTACAAAAAAGTCTGAAAAATTAAATGAACTGGAAATCCCTAGATGGAGAGGAAAAAAAAGAAGAAAAATTCTAACTGCGGAAGTAGAAGCTTCTTGGGGTAAAAATGGCAAATTTTACTCTCCGGGAGACGGGGAATCAGAATACGAAGTACAAAAAAGATTCTCATCACTAATTGATGAAGAAATAATTTTTAATGATAAGATTTCCAAGATTAACTCTAACTTGAATATTGCAATAGTTGCTCACGGGAATGCATTTAGATGTTTTTTCCAGCATCTTTTAGAGTTTGATCAAAGCTTTATTAAAAAGATGCAAATAGATAATACTTCAATTTCCGAATTCAGATTTGATTCAAACGGCTGGAATCTAATAAGATTGAATGATTCAAGCCATCTAAAAAAATTATCTTAGCACTCTTAGAAGAACCACCTATACATATATAACATCATCAAGGAGAAAATATGTTAATAGTAGGAACATCTAGAGTAGATATAACTCCACCTATTGGAATGCCGCATGCGAACTGGGGCTCGTCTATCCATCAAGTTGCAGAAGGAATAGATATGCCCATGTATTGTTATGTGATGTATCTAGAGAGCGAATCATCAAAAAATAAAGTAGTTATACTTGATTTTGACTTATGTAGTATGAGTGAAGAGATTGATAGTATGGTTAGAGATGCAGTGATCTCTAGCTTAGATATTCCTAAAGAGAACATTAGAGTATGCCTGAGCCATACCCATGCAGGTCCTCCATATGGTAAAGATAATTTAAATGGTGCTGGGTGGATTACAGAAGGAGTTGAACTTATTAATCCATATTATGACTCTTTTCCTGAGAAAATTTCTAAAGCTATAGATGAAGCTATAAATTCAGTAGTAGATTGTAACGTTTCATATGGAAATGGTAGGTCAGATATCAATATTAATAGAAGACCTGCCGATAAGAGCGGAACTCTCTTTACAGGAAGGAATTGGGATGGGCCCGTAGATCACTCAGTAGATGTAATAGGTTTTGATGATGTTGATGGTGCTCCAGTCGCAACAATAGTAGGATTTGCTTGCCATCCACATATATTAGGTCCAGATAATAGATTAATATCTCCAGATTATCCAGGTCACATGAGAAAAACCGTAGAAGAAATCATAGGAGGAAGATGTTTATTTTTTCAAGGATATGCCGGAAATCAAGGCCCAGTCCACACATTTCTTGGTGATGTAGAAGCAGCTAGAAAAGCAGGAAAAATTTTGGGACTTGAGGCTTCAAAAGTAAGAATGTCCATAGATCCTTTTGAAAGAGAAGAAAAATTAGTAGAAATTATTCCTGCAGGTGCAGATTTAGGTATGTATGAAGATGTAATTATTAATGAACCTAATGATGACTTAATTATTAATAATAAATATATTGATCTCCCTACTTTAGATTTCCCATCATTTGAAAAAGCTTCTGAAGTTTATGAGCTCGCACTAGAGAAATTAAAAAAAGCTAGGGAATCAGGCAACCAAGAAGAAATAAAAAAGATGGTTTCAAATGCAAAAAGAGCTAACCATACTAGAAGAAACTCTTTAAGATCAAAGGATGGAAAAGTAAATATTTGGGTACAAACTATAAAGATAGGGGATATAGTGCTTCAAGGCATCCCTTTGGAGCCATTTATAGAGTACGGCAATAAAATTAAATCTTTGAACCCTAATAAAAAAATAGTATTGTCCGGTTATTCCAATGGATTAACTGGCTATCTGCCTACTGCAGTGGCTTACGAAGAAGGAGGTTATGAGACAAGAAACACTCCTTTAAGCCCTGAGGCAGAAGAATTAATACTTCATATTTGTGATTCAGAAATAAAGAAACTTGATTGAATGATTCGAATCCCCTACTCTCCACATAAATATCTGTATTAGGTAATATAAAGATATGAACATAAGTGAGATTGCACAGATAATTACAGGAACAGCTACTTTACTTGTTGCGATAGCTTTACTTTGGCAATTAGTCCTTCAG
>Ga0187827_10003174_pt1 | contig 21589 bp, 23 predicted proteins | sample ETNtaG_39_FD_167969 | JGI IMG/M metagenome (GOLD analysis project Ga0187827, IMG submission 167969) | Marine microbial and viral communities from oxygen minimum zone, Eastern Pacific Ocean - ETNP2014_SV_150_PacBio MetaG (Illumina Assembly) | ecosystem: Environmental > Aquatic > Marine > Hypoxic... | reverse complement strand
GTGTGGCCGACCATCCTCTAAGACCGGCTACCCGTCTTCGCCTTGGTAGGCCATTACCCCACCAACAAGCTGATAGGACATAAACCCCTCTCTAGGCAAAAGGTATTGCTACCCTCCCATTGACAAGAAAAAATTATTTTCTCTTGTATTATTAAGTATTAGCTTCGTTTTCACAAAGTTGTCCTTATCCTAGAGGCAGGTAATCTATGCATTACTCACCCTTGCGCCACTCGGCTTATATCCCGAAGGATATATCCTCGTTCGACTTGCATGCCTAATCCACGCCGCCAGCGTTCGTTCTGAGCCAAGATCAAACCCTTCATAAATTTAATAATGAACTCATTTTGCTTCTTTTAACCATTTGTCACTTTTCCCGTGCCGACCTAACGGCAACAAGCAAAGCAACTTATAAGTTATACACCCAACGCTTTTATGTTGTCAATTTCCAAAGAACAAGAAGGTCGAGTATAGTCTAAAATAGAATATTGTCAATAGAAAATAAAAATTTAAAAATAAAAATTTATTTATACACATTTATAAGTATCGACGGCAAAAGGCTATACACTCCTTATAGCTCAACCACATTGCATTTAAAACAGTTATTTATCACCCATAACAACAAAAATTCTTCACAAAAGGATACCATCACAAACAGACTACTTCATTTTTCCCTTAAAAAGCCTAAAAAACATATACCTGTACACCTTTTTAGTAAAAACGAAATAATAAATCTGCTAGCACCTAGCAGTCCTTCTACTGCCAAAAATTTATTAAAAAACACTTGACTTCCTGTACAAATGTTGTATATTGCTAATAAATTTCTACAACATATAGTAGGCGGAACCTTATGCATTTAGTAATACAAGAATTTAGACATATAGGTATTAAATTCAGCCTGATTGCACTCTTAACAATGGTTTATTTTCTACTTGTAAGGTTAGTTACATAATATGGATGACAACTTAAGACGTCTAATGGCACAAATTGAGGCAGAACAAGGCCTGCGACACCTTAACGAGATTCTACCGCAGTGCGTGGATCTACAAAAAACGCTGGCGATGCTTATGCATAATTTCTATACCTCTCTTTGTAAAGAAGGTTTTACGAAACCGCAAGCGCTTGAGTTAATCAAAGCACACGGTACTGGTCTGGATACTAATTTAGATGACGATTTGTAACTTTGAATGGCTAGCTCCAGCTTAAATACAAACTTTCATTTAATTTAAACCTGCCCTCAAACACTTTTCAGTATTTCCACACCAAAAAAACAGACAATCTACTATTGTCATCACAACATGATACCAGCTCTAAAATGCAATTTCAAACTGGCTATTTTTGTCACTCTTACACTGCTATTAGCAAATAATATTTTTATAAAAGCAAGCTACGCTGCAAACACCGATATGAAGAAAATATTTTGTATAATCCCGATAGGAGATATAGACAACAAAATCCTGGAATACACACAAATGGAACTTGAAAAACGCTTTAATGTTTCGGTAGAGATTGGAAGACAATTAGAGGAGCCTACATATGCGTATCACAAACATAAAAAGCAGTATAATTCAACAAAGATACTAAAGAAAATACACAAATTAAAGCTAACAGGATATGGCAGAATATTAGGAATCGTCGATGTTGATTTGTATGTACCTGAACGTACATTTGTTTTCGGAGGAGCAGACGTAAAAAAGAAAGTATCAGTTATTTCTTTAACCAGGCTCAGACAGGAGTTCTACGACCTACCAGAAGATTCTGCACTATTTAAATACAGAACAATTGTTGAAGCCGTCCACGAACTTGGACACACATATGGACTCTACCACTGTAAAAATAATAAGTGCGTGATGTTTTTATCAAACACTATAGGCGACACAGATCACAAAGGAGCGGAGCTTTGCAGTAATTGCGAAAACATAATGGAAGAAAAAAAGAAATCGTAAAATAAGAACAAATGGCTTCTCCAAAAAAGACAAAAAAAGAGGCGAAAGAGACTACGAAGGTAACCGCCAAAGATCTTGCGAAAAAGCAGAGAGAAATTTCAGTCAGTGAGTTCTTCACAAAGAACAGACACTTACTTGGATTTGACAATCCTAGAAAAGCCTTGCTTACAACGATCAAGGAAGGCATCGACAACTCTCTGGATGCATGTGAAGATGCGAAAATTCTCCCTGATATAAAAGTACAGATAAGCCACATAAAAAAATCTGAAGATAGATTTATAGTTACAATCGAAGACAATGGACCGGGTATCTTAAAAACACACATACCAAAGATTTTCGGCAAATTACTTTATGGCTCAAAATTCCATACACTTAAAATGTCCAGAGGACAGCAGGGAATAGGCATATCTGCAGCGGGCATGTATGGCCAGCTGACAACCGGCAAGCCGATACTGATAACGTCAAAAACTTCACCAAAAGTGCCTGCACACCATTATAGCCTTGTCATTGACACGCAAAAGAATGAACCTCGAATTGTAAAAGATGAGGTAGTGGAATACGAAGTCAAACGAGGCACAAAAGTAGTTATTGAATTAGAGGCAAGATACCAGAAAGGTCGGCAATCTGTTGACGGATACATTGAACAAACGTCCTTCGCGAATCCACATGCCGACATAACATACATCAGCCCTGAAGACAAGGAAATAAGATATCCCAGAGCGTCAAAGGAGTTGCCGATAGAACCGAAAGAGATAAAGCCACATCCCTACGGTATCGAACTGGGAATATTGATAAAGATGTTGCATGACACAAAATCTAAAAATCTCCGCTCCTGCCTTACCAATGATTTCTCCAGAGTAAGCACAAGAGTTGCAAATCAGATTTGTGAAAAAGCTGGCTTACTCGGAAAAGCCCGACCCTCAAGGATCGCGGTTCAGGAGGCAGATGCACTTTTCAAGTCTATCAAGTTAACCAAGATCATGAACCCCCCTACAGATTGCATCTCCCCAATTGGAGAAAACGCCATAATAAAAGGACTCAAAAAACAGATCAATGCAGATTTCTTCACATCAAATACCAGGCCACCATCTGTATATAGGGGCAACCCATTTCAGATTGAAGTCGGGCTGGCATACGGGGGTGATTTACCGGAAGAAGGATTGATAAGGCTGATGAGATTTGCCAATAGAGTTCCGTTACTGTATCAACAATCCGCGTGCGTCGTTACCGAATCAGCAATAAACACTTCATGGAGAAATTATGGACTGTCACAATCTACCGGTGCACTCCCCTCCGGACCAATACTCCTGATGGTACACCTCGCATCTGTCTGGGTACCTTTTACATCTGAAAGCAAAGAGGCAATTGCACATTACCCCGAGATTGAAAAAGAAATTAAACTGGCCTTGCAGGAATGCGGTCGCCACGTATCTACATTTATTAAAAGAAAAAAGAGAGCAGCTGAAGAGTTCAAAAAGAAATCGTATATCAAGAAATACATACCTCACATAGGGATAGCATTAAAAGAAATATTAGACTTAAACGACAAGCAGGAACAAAAAATAATTAACAACCTGACAGATGTCCTTGAAAGGAGTAGATCATGACAAAAACACTTAAGAAAATAGAAGAATCTGCTTCTACCATTCACAACAAGATCACAAAGAAACAAAAACCCAGTATGGAATTTCCTATTCGCTCTCTGAGTAATGTCAAATACACTCCAAAGAGAGGTTTCCTGGAACTTATGGGACAGAAAAAATCACGCACTTTAACGGTTAATACGGTAAAGACATTTGCCCAGACCCTGAGAATAATGTCTCTTTCCAAGGATCTCATTGAAAAAGATGATGTTGCCACAAAAAGAGAGGCCTATTATGTATCCAAGAACTGGGACGATGCACGTTTTGAAGAACAACCTGAATCAGATACCGTAATTGACGATGTCGAGGCAATGTTTGAAGTCAACAGAGAACAATTGGGTTTTATCCCGGAAGAGAAGGGAGGAGATGTCGCCGGAAAACTGGTAGTAATAGACAAGGACCAGGACACTGGCAAGCAACTCAAAATCGACTGCACTAAATTCGGCTCAGGCGCATACTCTATTCCCATTTCAACTGAACATCTGAAATTCGAAACCAACGCAAAATTTATACTGGTAATAGAGACGGCCGGGATGTTTCAGCGGCTTGTAAAGCACAATTACTGGAAGAAAGCAAACTGCATATTAATCTCTATGGGAGGTGTGCCAACCAGAACATGCAGAAGGTTTATCAGGCGTTTATCAGAAGGAAAAAAGATCCCTGTCTATGTCTTTGTTGATGGGGACCCTTATGGTATCAGCAACATATACAGAACCCTTAAGGTTGGCTCAGGAAATGCAGCACACATTAACCAGTATTTCTGCGTACCAAATGCACGATACCTTGGTATAACACCGCAGGATATCATTGATTACAAACTCCCGACTCATCCGTTAAAAGACGTGGATATCAAGAGAGCAAAAGACGCCCTGAAAAACGACCCGTTTATAAAACAGAGTAAGGAGTGGCAGAAAGCAATTAATCAGCTATTAAAAATGGGTGTAAGAGCGGAACAGCAAGCGCTAGCAAAACATGGTCTAAACTATGTAATAGAAAAGTATCTTCCTCAGAAACTGAAGAAGGCTGACAGCTTTCTTCCCTAGATAAAGCGTTGCTTATATGCGAGGGCTGACCCTTTTCCCATGACAATTTATCATGTGGTAATCTGAAAAGCGGTTTTGCCAATGACAATCTATCTAATTTTTTATAAATCATGCTATGCCAACCGAAATAGACTACAGTTATCTATTTCGGTTGGTATAGACGCAGTTTATTTATCTGCCAGGAACATCTGAAGATGAAACAAATAGAATATAATAGTGAGAACCTTAAGCTGATAATGTACGGTTTATTATTGCCTGCAGTGGCAGGAACAATTTTTTGGTATCTCATTCAACATGCTGTCTCAGGCAGGTATTTGTCAATAATTATAGGTTTTGTTCTAGTCTATTATTTTTGCCTCCACTTCCTTTCTGGTTCCCAAATCCCTACAAAACATTATGGTGTTGTTGGCTTCTTGCTTGATTTGATTATAATTCTCTCTATTGAAGTACTGTTTTATTCAGTGGATGGCCTTCCACTGCGAATTGATATCGGCCTTGTAGCTGTACTTGTTATTTTTCTAGCTCTGTTTTTTTGGAACTTAAGGTCAAAGAGATATAGAGAAACCTCCACAAATAGCACCACTTTAACCATAATGACAGGATCTATCCTAGTAATTTCGTTTAGATCTCTAAGTTATATGATTGATATCCTAAGCGAACATCATGCAATGTTATTTTCTGCAATAACATTAGCTGCAGTATCAACATACTATCTATTACTACAGCAAAAATATCGGCAAAAAGGAAACTGAATTATTTTTACCAAAGAAAGTATTGTGCCTCTCCAACATGTCTTTTGACGAGTATGCCAGATGATTTGTTTGGCAGGTCCCCATAATTAAAATAATGCAAAGTACCTTCCTCAAAAACTGAAGAAGGCTGACAGTTTCCTTCCCTGAGAACGGGACAAAGAAAGCTGACACATTTTACACATAAACCTCGTGACAGGCTATCTGGTGTCCGCTCAAAACCTTCCTTAGCTCCGGCACCTCCCTCCGACACCTCTCTGTCATTATTGGGCAACGGGTATGGAAGCAACAGCCCGGTGGAGGTGACGATGGAGACGGGATATCTCCCTGAAGTAATACCCTGTCTTTACGTTTACCCGGAGTAATTTCAGGAATGGCGGAGAAGAGCGCTTTGGTATACGGATGTTTGGGATCTGAGAAAAGAGTATCCCTGTCGGTCAACTCCATGATCTTACCCAAGTACATTACAGCAATCCGATCAGCAATATGTTCTACTACAGAAAGGTTGTGAGCAATGAATAGGTAACTCAGATTAAACTCTTTCTTTAGATCTGAAAGCAGATTCAACACCTGAGCCTGGACCGAAACATCTAAAGCCGATACCGCTTCGTCACAAACAATAAAGTCCGGATTAAGAGCCAAAGCACGGGCAATTCCAATACGCTGGCGTTGCCCACCGGAGAATTCGTGGGGATGGCGTCTAGCGTAATCGGCAGACAACCCAACCTTCTCTAATAATTCTGCACTCTGTTCACACCTCTGTGCAGACGTTCCAACACTGTGAATTGTCAAACCCTCCGAAATTAGTTGTCCCACTGTCATACGCGGGTTCAAAGAAGAGAAAGGATCCTGGAAAATAATCTGCATTTTTTTACGCAGACCAAAAAGAGATTTCCTGTCAGCGCCAAGAACATCCGTACCATCAAAATGAACACTACCCTCCGTGGCCTGAACTAACCGTAAAATTGTCCGACCTATTGTAGTTTTGCCGCAACCTGATTCGCCAACCAGGGCAAGCACTTCTCCCCTGCCAATATCAAAGCTCACTCCATCAACTGCTTTTACATGGCTGGTAGTCTTGAAAAACATTCCTTTCTTTGAAGTGAAATACGTTTTGAGCCCTTTTACTTCCAGAAGATTCATTTCCCCTCCTTATATAGAAAGCAGGAAACGTAATGATCTGTGCTCACTTCCGTCATTCCGGGATCCTTCTGGCTACAAACGTCCATGACGTGAGGACAGCGGTCAGCAAAATGACATCCTTTTGGATAATTCTGAGGTTTCGGGACTTGACCCGAAATCTCATTTAATCTGTCCACCCGATTTCCTAATTGCGGTATGGCCTTAATGAGACCCTGTGTATAAGGATGCTTAGGATTCTTGAATACTTCAATTACTCCTGCTTTTTCTACCACCTTGGATGCATACATCACCAACACTTCATCAGCCACTTCTGCCACCACAGCCAGATCATGAGTGATCAACAAAATAGACATTCCTTCGGTTGACTGGAGTTGTTGCAAAAGGCCAAGTATCTGAGCCTGAATGGTTACATCTAGCGCAGTTGTCGGCTCGTCCGCAATCAACACCTCTGGATTACAACTCAGAGCCATTGCTATCATGACGCGTTGTTTCATTCCTCCTGACATCTGGTGTGGATATTCATCAATTCGCATCTCAGCATCAGGAATACCGACTTTTGTAAGCATCTTGATTGCACGCTGCCGGGCTTCTTTTTGATTAACCTTTTGATGAAGCACAATTGCTTCCACGATCTGATTACCGATCGTATAAACAGGATTGAGTGAAGTCATCGGCTCTTGAAAGATCATGGCAATTTCGTTGCCTCGTATATCGCGCATCTCGTTTTCCGTCAGCTTGACGAGATTTTTACCCTTGTAAAGAATCTCTCCACTTTCAACTTTTCCAGGAGGCATCGGGATCAGGCGCATGACCGTGTATGCCGTTACGGATTTACCACAACCGGATTCACCAACAACACAAAGTGTTTTCCCCTTCTTAAGAGCAAAATCTACTCCATCAACAGCCGGTACCACTCCTTCATCCGTATGAAAGTGGGTTTTCAAATTCCTGACCTCAAGGACGATATCGCTCATTTCTGCCCTCTCATTTTCGGATCCAAGGCATCCCTTAGCGTATCGCCAAACAGGTTCACCGGTAGTACCAATGCCATCATAAATATAAATGCTCCCAACAGGTTCCACCAGACTATCGGTTCTCGGGCCAGTTCCAGATTTGCCTGATTTATCATATTGCCCCAGCTAAAGGTGCTTTGTCCTACTCCAATCTTCAAATAACTCAAGACCGCCTCAGCCAACACTAAATGGCTGAAACCCAGAACACTCGTTATCAGAACAAGATGAAAGATATTAGGAACAATATGCCTGAAAAGTATTCGTATGCGACTTGCTCCCAATGCGATGGCCCCCTGGACATAATCCAGCTCTCTGGTCTTCAAAGTCTCACCCCTGAGGAGTCGACAAAGGGAAGTCCAGCCGGTCACTCCCATTATCAAGCAGAGGTTGAAAATACTTGCCCCCTGTATCAAAATATAAGCTGCAGCAATCAATATAAACGGGACAGACCCGACTGTTGAATATACAAATTGTATCGACACATCCGGCCATCTCCCGAAATATCCCGCGATAACACCCAGAACCAGTGCAATCGGAATGGAGATCATTGTCGTAAATCCACCAATAATCAAACCCGTCCTGATCCCTTTAAGGCATATATATAAAACATCTCTTCCGACAACGTCTGTACCCAATATATGCCTTCCCGGATAGCTAAGTGCCTCCTGATGCCAGACGCTATCTCCATCTCTGTTTTGAATAAGATCCTTAGTAAATTGATGATCAGAGAACGGAGCAGAATAGGTTTTTTCATTATTAGTACGAATACCGGTACAGACACGGTCCAATATTGAAAGCGCATCATTTTGATATATGATCTCACCTCTCAAATCCTTAGAGATATTCTCTGTATCGTCAAGAAAAGGATCACGCCATTTAAAACTGTCCGCAATACCAACCAATACAAAAAAGCAAAGTATAAAGAACGATATTGCTGCCAGCTTCCTTCTAAATATGTAACACCAAATCTCCCTGCCTCTCTCATCCTTCACGGAATTATAAACAAAATAACTGATTGCCAGGAAAACAACTGCAGCAATCGTATTTTGCAGAGGATAGTTATATTGAATGGATTCTGACCATGTTTTAGCTGTTAATAGAAACATTTTTTTAACCTTTTACTTAAACCTTATCCTTGGATCCACCAGTGTGTAGCTGATATCCGTTAAAATTAAGCCGACAATGTAAAGAAGAGATCCAAGAAAGACCATCGATCTGACAATTGCAAAATCCTGTGCGTCGATAGCCTCAATGGTGAAGTTCCCCAATCCGGGAATCCCAAAGAAAATCTCCAGAAGGAAAGAGCCCATAAACAGGAAAGGGATACTCATCACAATATTTGTCAGGAGAGGGATCATGGCATTTATCAGACAGTGCTTGAAAAGTATCACTCTCTCTGACACCCCTTTTGATCGTGCAGTCCTGATATAGTCCTTGTTTATCTCTTCCAGAAAGATCGTTCGGTAGAAGCGGACACTCGCCCCAATACCAGAGATCACCCCGACGAGAACCGGCAGGAAAACAAATTTCCATGAATAGATACCTGATTCATATCCGGATATCGGAAACAGTTTCAATAGTTTCCCAAAGATAAACTGTCCCCCGATAATATAAAAAAGCATAGAGACGGACATCATAAAGACACAGAGAACCAGAGCCCACAAATCTACATATGTCGCCCGGTAAAATGCAACAATCAAGGCCGTGCTTATACACACGATCAAACTCAAGAATAACATCGGGACCGTAATCGTCAGGGAAGGGACCATTCTGTGCCTGATCTCTTTTCCGATATCAAGATTGTTTCGGTCTGATTTGCCAAAATCAAATTTCAAAAGCCTTGCAGATTTCTGAACAAAAATCGTTTGCGTTATTTTAGAGAACCCATTCTCTTCCGAGTTGAAGACACGGGGCAGATGGTAACTGTGATCTTTTTTCCACTTCTCAATGGCTTCGAGGGTTACATTTTTATCTCCGAGAATTTTCTTTGCCATCATATCCGGTGGATTGAGAACAAAGAACAGGAAGAACGTCATCAGATTTACCAGGAGGATAACCGGCAGAAAATAGAGAACGCGCCTGATTGTAAAGTCGAATATATTCATGCCGTTGCCTTTCCGCGACGGCGAATGGTATTAATAGCCGGCACTGTTCCTAAACCTAATAAAACTACAACTAAAATCACGGGCCAGAACCTGGGCTGGTTCCACTCCTCCCGCTTTTCCTCACGCAGGATGTGATTAACTCTTTTGAACTTCAGAGCGCCCCTGTACATCGCATTAGGTTTCGCATTTGAGTACCACTCATGAAACAGCCCGTAAGCAACCGGATTAAGACCCCCTACCCAGGGACTGTCCTTGTGTAGAATATTCTTCATTTCCCTGATAATTTCCAGCCGTTCCGGCCCACTAGGCATAGTTTCCATTTTCTTGAAAAGTTTATCAAACTCGGGGTTTTCATAGTTAGAAGTGTTCTCACCTTTATATTTCTCTCTGGAATTTGGGCCGTAGAGAAGGAACAGAAAGTTTTCAGGATCCGGATAATCCGCGTTCCAACCCCACATGGTAAACTGAAAATTCCCCTGGTCTATTTTTTCACGAAAACGATTATAATCTGAAGTCTCATTTTTCATAACTACACCAAGCTTTTTAAACTGCTTCTCAAACCAGATTATTCGTGGCCCAAGTGCCGGCGAATACCAGGAATTAACAAATGTGATCTCTAAAGGGCGCCCGTCCTTATCTTTACCATTCGGATACCCTGCTTCTGCCAGGAGAGTTCTGGCCTCATCTATTTTTCTGCGCTTTGCACTTTGTGAGTTTTCATCCCAATAATAGGCCACCGGATTCATACCAGCCTTCCCTTTTTCATATCCAAAAATCCCGGGTGGCAATGGGCCTTGAGATGAAGTTCCACGACCATTCGCAAAGATCTGAATATACTCCTCCATATCAATCGCAATGGAAAAAGCCTGTCTCAACTTCCTCTGTTCTTCGGCATACCCACCAACAACCGGATCACTCATATTGAACGCCACATACATAGTCGATGGACTGACACTTGTGAGAAGACTGATGTTCCGATCCTTTAAGAACTCCGATACTTCAACATTTCCATGTGTAGAAATTTGTATTGCCTGTCCAAAGCTATCCTTGGAGATTCCGGAAGTATCGTAATAACCTTGAAGGAATTTGTTCCACAAGGGGATCGACTCTTTCTCTTTCTTGAAAATGATTTTATTTAAAAAAGGGAGCTTTTTACCTGCATCCACGAGTAACTCTTTCTCTCTATCCCCCTCCTCTCCTGTTGAAGGGTAGAATTCATCATGGAAATTTTCATTAGCCACAAAAACATATTCAAGATTAGGATCGTATTTCTCAATCCTATAAGGCCCTGTCCCCAGAGGATAACGATCGATCGTAATTCCCTTGTCACGGAGAATTCCCTGTTCAAAAAAATCTATGGCCTCCTGGGGCATAGGCGCAAAAAATGGCATCGCCAGCCAGTAAAGGATCTGAGGATACGGTCTTTTCAGGATAATCTGATATGTATAATCATCTATCAATTTAACTCCGGGAAAAGGCTGAGCATTCAGATCCAGATGAATCGGATTCACTCTTTCATCCTGTTCTCGGTTATAAGCTGCCCCCTGTTCCTCACTTCTGCGCTTCCTCTCGGCTTCCAGATCTTTAACTAATGCACCGGCGAACGTATCAAGCCCATCAATGTACTTCGCCATGATTGGCAGTATCGGACATGGCAGTCTGGAATCTGCCAGCCGTTTGATCTGATTGACGTAATCAATTGCTTTCAATTCCCGGGTAGCAACTTCGGAAAAATCCACAATATGATCTACACTCTCTAGTATCTCTTCAGGCCATTCTGTTTTGACAAAGCAGGGATGGTTCTGATATTTAATACCTTTTCTAATTTTTATTGTATAGATAACTTTCTCAACCTGCTCCATGTCAACATCAGCAGATAATTCTTTACCAGCATCGTCATAATACACTGCAACAGGGATATTTGTCGCAGTTAGCGGTTCCAATTCATAAGGTCGTTTCAAGAAGTGATACTGAAAAGGAGGCTCATAAACCAATTCCAGGAATGCGTATTCGTCCGAAGAGTATGAGATCGCCGGATCCAGATGCTTGGGAGGTTCCGAATAAGTCGAATAAAAAATCGGCTGGGCCCTTTCCGATTTCGAATATGGATGATTCGGGATGCAGGAAGTTTGTCCAAATAATATCAATAACAAACTTAACATCAAGGAATGTTTTAATGCACTTATTAAAACTGAATAATCTGTCCTTTTTCTCATAACTATTTATGTTTTACCTAATCCAAGCTTTTTAGATACTTCATTAAGTTTTTTGTCAAGCGTCCAGATAGGAGTTTGTGCCAATACCGCCGAAGCGAGCAGATGGATGTTGATATATCCTAGTTCTTTTCCCATCAATTTATTATTCTCAATAAAAGGCAACACCTCTTCATGTTCTGCCTGGATCACCATGGGCAGGGTTTGAAGGAGTGAAAGGATCTCAGATCTGTTCCGGAGATGCCCACATGCAAGCTCACCAAGAATGAATGGATGACAGACAACATCACCATCGTTCAATGAGTTCGTAAGCCCGACATTACCTTCCCGTAGGTGGGACACCCACACTGATGTGTCAACAAGAATCATTTTATACGTTTCCTGTTTTTCTTCTGGGCACCATAGCCAGCTTCTTCTCAGTACCCCCCAATTTAGCGAGTCTCTTGCTACTCTCTATTGCAATCAGAGCTTCTAATCCCAATTTTACAAGAGCTGTCTTTTTCTTAACACCGGTCAATTTCGATGCCTTACTAATCAATTTATCCTCAATATTTAACGTTGTTCTCATAATTTACCACCACAACATATGTTATATTATATGCAATAATATGCAATAATTATGCATATATGTCAAGTTTATTTTCCCTTGAAGCACATATCCAACTTTATGTAGTGAAAGGTGATAACGCTTCGACTCCGCTCAGCGTGACGCCATCCTTAACACCAAGACAATGTCATCTAGAGCGGAGCCGAAGAATGGGGCTTGTTACGATATCACCCAAACTTTAAAAAGGTTGCAATTTATATGACAAATTGTTATTGGTTATAGTTGATGGTTAACTTAAACTTCTGATTTTTTTAAGGAAGTAAAAAGATGACAAGATATGTTTGTAAAATGTGCAGTTATGTTTATGACCCTGAGCAGGGCTATCCAGACTCAGGAATAGAACCCGGAACAAAGTTTGAAGATCTGCCTGATGATTGGGTATGTCCGGAATGCGGTGCAATAAAAGATCAATTTGAAAAAGAAGAATAAGCATAGCGTTTAATTAGTAGAGACTTTTCTTGTCAGTAGATTTAGGGTTTCTGAATTTCGATGTGGTATAATACAGTTGTTAACGAGGAGATCGGCAAGAGTGCAATTCTAACTTTTTTATGAGGAGTGGAAAAATGAATGACACAGACATGGAGAAACTTGAATTTCTTGTAGACGAGTATTATATACCGGAATTAGTTGCAAGCCTGAGCGCTGTCTGTCGATTAAGGGCTGACGATATAAGAGGGACAGACAAAGAAGTTGCTAAAAAGTTTGAAACGTATTCAGAGATCCTGAATGATGCACGTACTAAAATAGACGCTGCTTCTTAGGGGTGATTCCGGGTGGTGGATGGCAGATACCAAGCTGTCATTCGTTATCTGGCAATGGTCGTTCAACATTCAATAATTAATTCTTATTACCCCATACTATTAGAGGTCTTATTCTTTCTCGTAATTACCTGCATGGATAGAATTGAAAAAGTGCAGTATCCAAGGAAGAAGTAGAAACCAGGTTCAAACCTGGCATCCATATCCAACAATCCTCCCATATTGGAGGCATTGGCTGCCATGAATGCGACAATAATGGCCATTACGAGTACGTCAGCCATCGACCACTTGCTTATCACACTGCTTATCAGTAATGCTTTCCTGCTATTCTTCGAGTTATGAAAACAGGCGCTAACCAACATCAGCAGAATCTTTGTAACCGGAATCACTATACTGAAAAGCATCACCAGAAAGCCGACAAAACCGTTACCGGAGCGGAAAAGTTCTTTGACTGTCCCCGCTATACTTCTTGTCTTGCTGTATGCCTGAATTTCTCCTTTGAGATCTTTAAGCCCTAACATTCCGGTCATTATACCTATCATCCGTTCGGCCTTGCCTCTTTCGTCTTCTTCTGATTTCGCGTTACTTCTCTTCATCGACTTTTCAACTATGGAATCGACAATAATGTCTATCCCCGTGTCAGTCATCTCTTTTTTATCAATCGTACCGGTCAGAGTAAGCATGGGTTGAGTGACTCCGGGGATCAGCAGCGCAAGGGAGATTATGGTAATAATTAAAACGGTAGTAAGTGTTGGAGTTTTCATACTAAACAGTGCCTTTCGTAAAGCCAGGATCAAACCTAATCGGATTGCCAGTTATTTCGACGTTGTATACAAGCTTTTCTGTAATCACAAAACATATAACCCAAAAGGGTAATAACGTCAAAGATTATAATTAAAATGCGAGGAGAATTGGGATGTATCGGGAATCAGCCATCTTGCCATGCGACTTTTGGTGCGTCGCCCCAGAGTAGTTCCAGGTCGTAGTAGCCTCGTATCTCTTTCTCGAAGATGTGTACTATGAAATCGCCGTAGTCGATAAGGACCCATTTTGCCTCACGGTATCCTTCCATTCCAAGTTTATTTATTGAAAGCTTCTTCATCTCTTTGTCCATGTCATCGGCGATGGCGTGAAGCTGACGTTCGTTAATTGCTGAACAGATTACAAAATAGTCGGTTATAGCCGAAATCTTGTCGACATCAAGTATGACTATATCCTGTGCTTTTTTCTCATCAGCAATTTTTGCACATGTAATTGCGATCTCTTTTGAATCCAATGTATTGAAAATCCCTATAAAAAAAACACCGTAGAGCCGCAAAGAGCGCAAAGAAAGTTAAAAATCTAATGCAATATAATCGTATCATCAGAAAAAAACTTTGCGGCCTTTGCAACTCTACGGTGAATAAAAGCAAAACATCTATTTAATCATAATATGTAACAACTCTCCGATCTTTGGAGAGTACTTTACGATGAGACCGGCAAAAACAACTGAAACAATTGACATCAGCTTGATAAGAATGTTCAGTGCCGGACCGGATGTATCCTTAAACGGATCTCCCACGGTATCACCAACAACGGCCGCTTTATGCGCGTCTGAACCTTTACCTCCGTGCTGTCCTGTTTCAATGTACTTCTTCGCATTGTCCCAGGCACCACCGGCATTTGCCATAAAGATAGCCAAAAGAAATCCAGTTGACAATCCACCTGCCAGCAGACCCATACTTCCGGGAACTCCTAAAATCAGTCCTACAACTATAGGAATAAATATTGCCAGTAAAGACGGAAGCATCATTTCCTTCTGAGCACCCTTTGTACTTATAGCAACACATGCCGCGTAATCAGGCTGACCGGTACCATCCAATATGCCCGTTATTTCCCTGAACTGTCGCCTTACTTCAGCTACCATCTGTGCCGCAGCTCTTCCGACTGCTTTCATAGTCAAAGCACAGAAGACAAATGCGACCATGGAACCGATGAAAAACCCTACAAGAACTTTAGGGTTCATCAGCGTAACTTTGTAATAAGTCATCAGGTCAGATATCTGCAGTGCTGTAGTATCTACCATACGGCCGGTTATTTCTACAGCATGGATACCTGCTCTTTCCATACCTATTTTAATTTCTTCAACAAATACCGCCAGCAGTGCCATGGCTGTTAATGCTGCAGAGCCGATAGCGAATCCTTTACCTGTAGCTGCTGTTGTATTACCAAGCGAGTCAAGGGCATCTGTCCTCTCCCTGACTATTGGTTCCTGCTCACTCATCTCAGCATTACCACCGGCATTATCAGCAATCGGGCCGTAAGCATCAGTGGCAAGTGTTATTCCAAGTGTTGACAACATACCTACTGCAGCAACAGCAATACCATAGAGCCCCATAGAGGTACTTGAAAATCCACCGGCAAACATAAAGCTCAACACAATAGCAAAGGCAATGGTAGTTACAGGAATTATAGTTGAGAGCATACCTGTAGCAAGGCCATCTATAATCAGTGTGGCAGAGCCTGTCTCCGCCTGCTCGGCAATGCCTTTTGTAGGTTTATGATCAGCGGAGGTAAAGTATTCTGTTCCTTTACCTATAATAATACCGGCAATCAAACCTGTAACAATCGAACCCCAAATCCCAAAATGTCCGGGAAGAAGGTATTTTATGATTACCGCAGAAGCTATCACAATCAGAATCGAACTCAGGTTTACACCCTTTGACAGAGACTTGAGAAGATCCTTCTGAGACGCACCTTCTTTTGTTTTGATAACTTTGATACCGATGATAGAAAGAATAGTTCCAATACCCGCAATACACATAGGTAATACAAGTCCCGCAACTCCAAGTCCACATGCAACACCTAGTGCCGCACTTGCAAGTATTGAAGAGTAGTAGGATTCATATAGATCGGCTCCCATCCCGGCCACATCACCAACGTTGTCACCAACATTGTCAGCAATAGTTGCAGGGTTTCTAGGATCGTCTTCCGGAATGCCGGCTTCAACCTTTCCTACCAGATCAGCACCAACATCGGCAGCCTTCGTGAAGATACCGCCTCCGACTCTTGCGAAGAGCGCCTGAAAGCTTGCACCCATACCGAAACATGGAAGTATTACAGCCATTTCAGTAAGAGAAACATCTGTATATTTTCTAAGATAAAAGAACCAGATAGATACATCTAATAGACCCAATCCAACAACGATTAAGCCCATTACCGCACCGCTTCTGAAAGCTATCTTCAATCCCTGGTCCAGTGATTTCTTCGCCCCTTCAGTCGTTCTCGCACTCGCATTAGTTGCCATTTTCATTCCCAGGTACCCGGCAAGCCCGGACAGGAATCCACTGGTAAGAAAGGCAAACGGCACAAAACCGGATTGTATCTTTAACCCGAAGGATAGTATTGCAAGAGCGATAAATACAAATATGAAAAAGATAGCAACAACCTTGTATTGCTGTCTTAAATATGCGTAAGCACCCTCCCGAACGTGCCCCGCGATTTCGACCATCTTCTTATCACCCTCGGGGAAGCTCATCACTTCTTTGTAGAATTTACGACAATAGATCAACGCGAAAACCGCACCAAGCGGCGCAAGCCACCAGAGCCTTGGTATTGATTTGTCGTGATAGGATGCTGCTCTTTCGGCTTTTTTAGCAGCTACTGAATCAGCACTGGTTTTTTCAAGCTGAGCCCTATCCGCATGAGCACTCGATGTTGCAAATATTGCCCCCTGCGACAGAAACATTGTAAAAATTAATAATAAGATTACCTTACTCAGTAACCTATGCTGGAAAAATTCTTTTACCATTTAATTCACCTTTCTGAACTTTCTCGTTCAAGTTCTAACATCTTCTCATTAATCTTCTCTAAAAAACTCCCAGCTATTCCACCGGGATCGTCTGGATGCCTCTCCAGATAAGCATTCCATTCTTTAATTGACTCTGTTGCATACTCGTAGGCTTCTTTCCGTTTACCATCTTTTTCAGCCTGCAGAGATGCATGCCACAAAATGTGGCAAACAGTTCGCTCAATTACAATTCTTTTACGAAGCAACGAATTATAATTTAAAGACTTTTTTACCCAGTAAAGCGACTGCCGGTAACTATTCTTGCCCGTCTCCTTTTCAAGACGTTCTCTGTAGTAATCGGCATATTTAAAACTTTTTGAATCGAACTTGTGAAAGTATATATAACCAATCTCAAAGAGTAAATCACCATTTGTCGGATTCCTTACAGCACCTTTTTCCGCGAAATCCAATCCAGCCTTTACCCATCTCCACTTATTCTCGGGAGAGTCCCACTCAAAAGCTACGTTATAGCACATATTCCACGCCTGGAATATCCATACAGCCGGGAAATGCGGCTGTAATTTTGCTATCATATTATTTATGGCGAGCAACTCATAAAACTTTTTCTCTTCATGCCTGGCGACACCCCGAATCCATAGCAAATCGACCAGAACACCCCTGAAACTACCAAGAAGCACATTTGGTATAACCTCTAATGGGTCAAGGTTAGTATAGTTTGAATCAGGCCCTCTCCTTAAATAATCAATTTTGTATTGTAAAAAGAACAGTCCTGAAAGTACGAGTATTATGATTAAAGGTATTAGGACAAATTTTGGCAATGAGTACTTTTTCATACCAAATTCTTCAAGCTATCTCTTTTCTCTTAAAAACTAGAAACGATATGGGCAAACAAACTAAAGCATACAAAACCGCATAACCAAAGCTCATAAATATCCTTTTACATGGAATATTTATACCATCAACAAAATATTTTCCTACACTGAAATATCTAAAATCAGGCAAGATATAACTTAATAATAGTATAGGTTTTTTTATAATATTATTAAGGCACACCAAGAAAACATTGGATTCCCGCATTACCCCTGATATTGCATGCTCATGTTCGCGCGTTTCAATAACATTGATAACTGTTGATAAGTCACGCATAAAGTCGGTTATATTACCACAAAAGAAAACAAATAAACAGAAGAGAATATTAACAGGAAGAGAAAGAAAAGTAGATCCTAATACTGCAATTACCACTATTAAAAGGAATTGAGTAGATATTATTGTCAATCCTTTCAGGTAGTTGCACCCGAAACCTTTTCCCCCCCAGAAAATTCTTAAGCTATCTGCACGTATTCCTAAGAAATCACCAGATTTTCCCGGTGATATGACTATCGTCAATTCTTCACTTCCATCCAGCGATTTACCATTAAGCCTCAACAAGAGAGGCTTATTCTGCGATACCTCCATTGATTCGGTCAGCACTCTCGCTGAATATGGATTAATAACCTTAATTTTTACCGGAATAGTCCCGATTGACCTTTTTCTGCCTTCTATAAGAAAGTTGGCCTCAATCTCCAGATCATCTTTTCTATCTTTAGACGATAATCCTCTGAATTTCCATACCGAGGCTCCTTTTCCTCCTTCTATCCAGGAAACATTCCCAATATTTCTTGCCGAATCCCCCGTTATCTGCAAATCAACAGGATCAAACTGTTCCCTGATCAGAAGCCCATGGCTATCTTGACTGTTTTGTCTCAAGGCCGTATATCTGATCAACGCATAGCTTACACTGCCCATTATCAGCAGCAATACCCCGATTATGTAAACGAAACCAATAATTTTTCCGAAGATAATATTAGCTCGCTGAACTGGTTTTGCCGTTATAGTACAAAGAACCTTATTATCTATGTCAGTCGGAATAGACGAAGCGGAGAGCAGGATCGCCGCCAATGTACCAAAAAAGGTAATGGAACGGAAGCACATCGACTCAACGATTTTAAGCTTTTCTCTTCCTTCGCCAACAACAGGCATGAAAACGGAACAGCAGATCGTAATTACACCAAGAGTAATAAGGATAAACAATATCTTATTTCTGACTGCTTCCTTAAACGTCTGTTTTGCTATTACTAATATTTGCTGCATAGATTTTTAAGAATAAGTCTTCAAGCGTTCCGGAAGAATTTTTGATTGATACAACCTCGCCCTGTTTTTCCTGTATAAACCTCTCGACTTCCGCCAGAGTCTCTTTTGAGAGATTGCGAATCAGCAGTTCAACAATATCTTTGTTGGCAAGTAATTCGCCAATTGTGCCTGATATCTGAAGCTCACCTTTATCAATTATTGCGACGCTATCACAAATATCCTGTACGTCTGACAAAAGATGTGAACACAAAAGAACAGTTTTTCCCTGGGATTTTAATTCAAGGATTAAGTCCTTTGTTTCTCTGGTACCGATAGGATCAAGCCCGCTGGTTGGCTCGTCAAGAATAATTAAGCCGGGATCATTTATCAGTGCCTGTGCAATACCAATTCTCCGCAGCATTCCTTTGGAATATTGTTTAAGATGTCTTTTTCTTGCGAATTCCAGCCCTACTCGCTTTAAGAGCCTGTCTGTCCTTAATTTTCTCTCTTTCCCAGGTATCCTGAATAACTGACCATAAAAATCTAAGGTTTCATCCGCATTGAGAAACCGGTAAAAGCAGGACTCTTCCGGCAAAAAACCGATTCTGCTCTTTACAGTCACATCATCTGTTGCTTTTCCTAAAACATATGCCCTGCCTTCAGTTGGAAAAAGTAATCCTAAGAGAAGTTTTAACGTAGTTGTTTTTCCGGAACCATTTGGGCCAAGCAGGCCAAAGATTTCGCCTTTTCGAACGACTATATTTAATTTGTTAAGAGCTAATACCTTTTTGCGCCCAAAAAAGCTTCTATACGCCTTTGTCAAATCCTCCGTTTTTATGGCAATATCGTCACTCAATTTCCAAGCCCTTCCGGGTAACAAAACAATTATTTGCAGCAAATAACATTATTTATACAAAGAACACTCTCATTTTTCGCTAAGTCTGTAAGATTACACAATTTAGCACAAAAGTCAAGTGAAATATCACTATACAAATAAAGGCACCAGGCGTATTGTCACAAGACTAAAGAAACAATCATAAACACTTGCTACAATAGTACTAATGCACCAATGACAGGGATTTTCACCATGAATGTCTTTGCGTCTGAATAACAACAGATATATGGCCTGCACAATTACTGAAACCCAGAAGACGGGAACTGTATTAGCCAAATTATTGTATATAAGGTCAAGGAGGGATTAAATAATGAAGAGTGTTTCCAACTACTCAAAACTAAATAGGAAAAAAATGAAATTAAAAGACACAAACGAGGAAGACAGTACTAAAGTGATCAGTTTAAAGCAAAAGAGGGTTTGTTTAAAATGCGGGAAAAAGTTTCCCAGCAAAGGCCCTTATAACCGCGTTTGCGATAAGTGTAGTTCAATGAACGAAAGAGTTGCAAACAGTACATACGCCGTAAGGGAGAGCTCTTCTCCTGAGTCGAGCGCTGCGGAAAAGCGATTTTATGGGTTTAATTAATCGCTTGCTTCTCAAACGTTCAACAAGTACCAACCCGGCAGGTTGTTCGAGGGTAGATGAGTATGAAAAACTATGTAGATCTATTAACCCCCTTTCTTTTCTTAATAGGTTAGTTTAGAAATCTACCCTCCCGGGCAACCTGTTTTTTTATCCACGCTTGGCTTCCTGTACACTCTCCGCCGAAACAGACAAAAGCCAAACCATCGAGTTTTCAACATTCGTTTATTAAATAATCTTATTATTTACGACATCCCGGTTTTTCAAACCATCCTTCACGTGGCTGAAGCAAAGCAGGCAAGAGATTTCATTGCCTATATTTTCTATGGCATGTGTAACTTCAGGAGGAATAACAAGCAATGTCTTCTCATTATTTTCTAATATTTTTTCCTCTTTCTCCTTTGTATTGTTATCTATAGCCAACACCCTGCAAGTGCTTCCTATGATGAGAATATTTTCAGTCTTATTAACATGATAATGGTTTCCTCTTATCGCTCCCGGCTTCATACTCACCATATGGATATCACTTATTATACCTTTTTCTATGTCATCATCCGAAATCGGTTTTATGCACCAACCACGATCATCCTGATAAAACTCAATCTCCTTAACCTGAATAATCCCCATAAACAATCTCTCTTTCTCCACCAATCATTAATAACTCACATTCCTGATACCTGCAGGTCTCCATGCGGGAGCGATAACCCCCTTATGTGAATACCTGTCAAGAAGCCTTGCCTGTGTTATACTGGACTCACCATATCTGTCATTTATCTTATCCATAGCCTTCAAGACAGATATTCTGTCCCTGTCCTTCTTGAAAAGTGGTATCTGGCAGTAATTCGTTACCAGGTTTGAGACACTTACACCCAGTAATCGTACCGCAAATTTAAGCCTTATCATTTTTACTATATCGAGTGCGACAAGGTATATGTCAAATCCATCATTCATATATCCTTTGACGGTGCATCTTTTTGTAAAGGTTTGAAAATTAGAAT
>Ga0187827_10003172_pt1 | contig 21604 bp, 16 predicted proteins | sample ETNtaG_39_FD_167969 | JGI IMG/M metagenome (GOLD analysis project Ga0187827, IMG submission 167969) | Marine microbial and viral communities from oxygen minimum zone, Eastern Pacific Ocean - ETNP2014_SV_150_PacBio MetaG (Illumina Assembly) | ecosystem: Environmental > Aquatic > Marine > Hypoxic... | reverse complement strand
TATTCACTGGCAGAGCACGAAGTTATCTTATTAAGGCTGGCATTGATTATCGGGAGGAGCCTCACACGTCTCCTCATTTTAATGCAGAAGTGCTTCCTAAAGCAGGTGGGCGTCGAGGCATTCCAACTCTGGAATTCCCGAATGGAGATGTGATTCGCGATGGTGTGGCAATTGTTGATCATTTTGAAGGACTGAACGACGAAGCTTTCTCACCTAAGACGCCAAAGCAACTAATTGTTAGTTGTATACTCGACTTTATAGGTGCTGAGGGTATGTTGCGGCCGGCTATGCACTATCGTTGGAATTTTAACGAGGACAACGAAGACTTCTTGTTGATTCATTTTCAGAATGTACGTGCGATGGCTTTCATTCGAGAAAATGTATGTCCAATGTGGGGTGTGACGCCCAAAGTTCATGAGTTGATTGAAACCTATCATGAGACCTCTTTGCAGAAGCTTAACGCTCATTTTACGCGGCATCCTTATTTTTTAGGAGGGAAGCCTTGCAGAGGCGATTTCGGAATGATCGCCCCGTTTTATGGGCATCTGGGACGTGATCCTGCGCCATTGTCGCTCATGCAAAAAAACGCGGTTTGCTTATTCAGGTGGACTGAACGAATGAATCGACCCGAGCCAGATATTGGAGAATTCGAAAATAGAGAGGAGTCTTATCTCCCTGATGACGAAGTGCCGCAGACTTTAATTGAAGCCTTAGCGCATTTCGCCACAGACCTTGTGCCAGAGACTCAAGCGGCCTGCGTTACGATAAACGAATGGTTGGCTGAAAACAAAGGTCTCCCATCAGGTACAGAAGTGCAAAGAGGGGTTGCTATGTGTCGTTTCAATGTGAATGGTATTGAAGTTGAAGCCATTGCGCAGCCGTTCCGCTTTTATGTCCTAAAACGTATGCAGGATGCTTATGAAAGTTTTTCGAAAGACGAGAAAGCTGATGTAGATATAATGCTTCATGCTTGCAATATGAGAGAGCTTTTAGATCTCAAACTAAACCGCGGTATTGGTCGTGCTCGCAATCTGGAAGTATGGATGTAGGTGATTGTTGGCATTCAGGAAAATCTAGAGTATACGCTTACGTAAGATTAATATTTTCTTGGCTTATGAAGTTCTTCAAGATCAAAAACCATCCTCATGAAATTTTTAACAAGATCAGCGATTCTCGATTAGGAGCACAAGGTATGTCCGAAGAAACCCAATATGTCCCGCCAGCGGTGTGGAAGTGGAACCAAGACGCGGTCAATAAGTTCAGTAATATTAATAGACCCGTGTCTGGCGCAATCGAAGAGAAAACGCTACCTGTCGGTGTGCATCCTTTGCAGCTCTACTCACTAGGCACACCCAATGGCGTGAAAGTTACCATCATGCTGGAAGAATTGTTGGCACTGGAAAAGACCGAAGCCGAGTACGATGCGCACCTGATTAATATTGGTGATGGCTCGCAGTTTGGCAGTGATTTTGTAGCCATTAATCCCAACTCGAAAATTCCCGCGTTGTTAGACAGAAGTGCAACGCCTCCTATCAGAGTATTCGAATCCGGGGCCATGCTGATATATCTAGCGGAAAAGTTTGATGCGTTTTATCCCAAGGACCCGGCACAAGGAGCAGAGTGTTTGTCGTGGTTGATGTGGCAAATGGGCAGTGCCCCTTATCTCGGTGGTGGCTTCGGACATTTCTATGCTTACGCGCCTGAAAAGATTGAGTACCCCATCGATCGATTTGCCATGGAAGTTAAGCGTCAGCTAGACGTCTTGGATAAGAATTTATCAAACAACAAGTTCCTCTGTGGAGACGAATATACCATTGCAGATATGGCGACTTATCCTTGGTATGGTGCATGCGTCTTGCACAACATATATTCTGCCGCCGAATTCCTTGATGTCGAAAGTTATACGCATGTGATTCGCTGGGCGAAGGAAATTGAGGCGCGGCCTGCTGTTCAACGTGGACGCAGGGTTAATCGACCCTGGGGACCTGAAGAGACACGTGTACTAGAACGTCATAGTGCTAGCGACTTCGACGTTTAAACGAGAGCGCTAAACGAGAGCGCTAAACGAGAGAACCAAATCACTACTCATGACAGAAGGAATACATCATGACCGCATCAAATAACACGATTACAACGCCGGAATTCATCTCTCTCGATGAAGCGGCGGCAATGACCACCGGGACCAGGGTGACGTTCATCCCTGGCATGCCTGCCTTGTATGCTGAGGCCCTAAAAAACATCTGTTACGCGAAAGGTGTGCCGCTCATCCGTGCGCTGCATCCGATGATGGGCGTTGATAAGGCGACCGGACAGGACCGGCAGGCGCGGCTCCTTGAACTCACTAGCCAGACCAGCCTGCCAACCATGTTCCACAACGATGAACGACCCAGAAACGTCTGGACCGAACAGCTCGCTCTGGCAGAAAGCATTGGATCAGAAGACAGTCCCAGGATAATACCTGATGACTTTGAAGAGCGCGTCACCATGTACGGGCTGTGCGCCATCGTCCTGGGAGAAGACGGTTTCGTCTGGAATATGAGGATCCTTGGAGATAGCCCACTCGGGCGCAAGTATGGCTACAGCGAGGACGCCAGCACTTCGGCACCAAAGAAAATGGCTGAGATTCTTGGCTTAATTGCCCGTCGTTTGGAAGCCCAGGAAAAGGCTGGTTCGCGTTACCTGATAGGCGACTCGGTTTCAGCGGCTGACATTTACTGGGCGACTATGAGTATGAGCTTCCTGGTTCCGCCACCCGAGATCATGCCGGTGACCAAACAGAATCAGGGCATGTTGAAGTATTTCTCGATGAACGTTGGTCTGCCTGGTATTGCTGAGGTGCTGACCGACAGGGTTGAAGCGCATCAACGGTACATCCTGACCACATACTGCGAAACACCTGCGGTGCTGGGTGGTGATGCTGTCTAGTCGTTCTGCAGGCTACGTGGTCTTTGGCGGGGCGCGTAGACTGGCGCATTGGGATAATGATGACTTATCACACCTTTCTCTTGAAGTAGCGGATCAATAATTGCGAAGGACAGCCGTTAGTCGCTCCCCCAAACCGTCGCCGACCTTGCCGAATACCTGGGTGTTCTGCCTTTGGTATTGGGCGGAGACTTTGAACAGCCTGAGGCAAGCCTGTTTGAAGAGCTGAAAGCTGAAAAGCTGGGCAATCATCATGCTATTCACTTACCTCATTGAAGATCCAAGAGAGAGCTCCAAGAGTTTCAGCATGTGGCTGCCGGTGCCGGAGATACAGTCCGGCGATACCCGTGACCCATCCAGACGGCCATCAATGCTGGCAGGGGCGGGGGCCTTGAAACAATCGGCCTGATCAACGAGGACGCGGCCGCTAGACTAAGCGCGAGCCATTGGAATAAGTCCATGCACAAAGAGCACAACAAAACCTTTGAGCAAATTCTTCATGAAAGATATTCTCCGAAGTGGTGTGAGGTTTGCCATAACGTCATGATTCGTGCGGCATCGTTTTTTTCGCTAACCGGATCAACACGGCCTATCGATTTTTTCAAAAAGCTCGCCTAGTGTTACAGCATGACCCGTTCGTGGATCCTGCTCAATGACAAAAAACACAGTGGAACATTTCCTATTCCGCTGCCACTGGCAAACACTTAATTCGATTAATAAACAGGAATACAAACGCCGCAAATAGCACCCCATGTCCTACTACACCGGGGATCATAGATATCATGACGCAGGCGATAACCATGCAAATATGAAATGTCGAGAGAAGGCCCAGGCCCAAAGCCAAACTCGATTCAGTGTCGCTATACTTTGAGAACCAGACAATGCTTGCCGCCGCAGAGAGCGCTGCAAAACCATAGAGAACAAGGCCCCCGTGAGTCGCCGCATCAAAGTCTTCTAATCGGAATGGCAGCAAAACTAACCTAGCTGACGTCAGCCCTTCCAGAACCATGTTCAATCCCAACACTGCAAATAGTACTTTTCGCATAATTCTTATCCTAATAATTGGTTGAAAATAGCCACATAACAAGTAAAGCAGGCGCCCCCAATCCGAGTCTAGAGATGGCCGCTTTATCTTATGTGTCAGTAATATCCATCTCATCTTCAGCGGTCTTTGGGGTGTAAGCCCTCAATTCAGACAAAGGCGCTTCCTCCATAAGCTCTATACAAAGTATCTCCGCTACGCCCCCTTCAAGTGCTGCCATAGGCAGTGGGTTGTTAGACGTGCAGGCCTTCCCGTCTTCGGTAAAACTGAAGTCACGTGTATACGTCCCCGTCAGCGGCACGGGATAGACCACAAAGCGCTCCTCCTCCGGTATAAAACGAAAGAAACGGTCCGTCATATTCTCATTCACCCAGACATCTCCGCTCGTGGGATGTACGCCCAGAGCGTAGGGCGCCGGAGGATAGCCGTCGGCAAATTCTGGCAAGGCATACACTTTACTCTCAAAGCCACTTGCGCTGGTTGTGATTCGCGCTAGCTTTCCTTCAGAGTAACCCGTCAGCCACAGAGTGCCGTCCTGATGATTGAAGCGCATCCGGCGCGGGCCTCTTACTGGCGAATCAAACTCTTGTACCTTGAGCGTAACGGGGTCAATCCTCCCAATCTTGTCGCCGAAAAGACGGCTGTACCATATAGACCCGTCGACTGGATTGATGTCGATACCATAGGGCTGAGTGCCCCCGGCGAGACCGCCTGATTCTGCGTCTGGTAAATCAATCAAAGTGCTTTCTTTGCTAACCGGATCAACGCGGCCTACCATCTCGCGCGCTGCGATGGTGAACCAGACGATCCCCTTTTTGTCGATACGCACCGTATGAGGGTAGAATGCTAGAAGCCCAGCAACAATAGCCGGCTCCCACTCTCGTGTTTTGGGGTTAAACACACCGATGCTGTTCGCAAACGCGTTGGTGGTATAGTATTTTCCGTCAAGCCCCATAGCCAATGAGTGGGGACCGTACCGCTCAAAGGGCCAACTCATCGTTTTAGTCTTCCAGAAGGGCAACCAGAAAGCACCGCCTTCTTGGCTGACGTATTCAGTTTTACCCGTAGCGGGATCAGTTATCGCCATGTGATCAGCTGCCTGATCAACCGTATAGATCAAACCATCGTTAGGGTTAACGATCGCATCATGCGGGACAATGCCTTTTTCCATACGATACTCGTATATTTTTGCGCGACTGAGTGAATCGTCCAGCGGAAATTGGGGGCGCACCATTAAGGGTTCGCCATTAAAGCCCTGCGATAAAATACGCGAACGCCTCTCACGCAACTCCTCGTCAAAGCCGCTACGGACATACTTGTGCATACGCTCTATTGTGATTTCCCAATGCTCGGGTGATCGCGGAAATCGGCTGAGGGAGTTGCCCAGCTGATGACATGATAAACAATCACGTTGAAATTGATAGCGACTGAATACAGCACCTTCTCCGGTTTCGAAGTCCAAACTGCCAAAGTGATAGGCTGCCGGTAAACTGTTGGAAATCTCGGCCTCGTCGGTCATGACTTCCATCGAAAATTCGTTATATACGGTAGCCTCATCGGCCAAGTCGACGGTCGCACTAAAGTCTCTGTGGTAGGGTGTTCGCAGGCGGAGAGTCAGCTCGTCCTGCAACGCCGTGGTTAAAATAAACTCACCACTTGCGTTTGAGAAAACGGATTCAGACATGCCAGAGTTAGAATCAGATAGTCTGATCATGACACCCTCGAGAGCCTGTCCACTGTTATCTTTCACAATCCCGCGTAAGGTACCCGCGATCGCCGCATGCCAAGCGAAGACAAGTACTGTAGCAACACTCACTTTAACTATTAGTTTTTTCACGATAGTTCCCTTTTTCACTGTCGTCCCTCTTTTGGCGTCTGAACCTGATCAATAACCCGCAACAGGGCAGCGGCAATTTCAACGGGAACCTCCTCTTGCAGAAAATGACCTCCTTGTGTTTCAGTGACCCGCGCTTGCGGGAAACTCTGCTTCATCATGGGTAGACCTTTTCCCAAAATCGGGTCGTTCATTCCCCAGACAATCTCGGCGGGGATATCCAGACCCTGGACATAGCTTTCAATCATTCTCATTGCCGGCGCACTTGGGTGATTCGGGCCATCGGGAACCATGCGCATCATTGCCAGCGGTGCTTTAGCATTACCACTTTCCATCACGGGCTTTCCGTAGAGGTTCGCCACTTCGGCTGTAAATTGGTCGGGGTCACCCTGCGTACGATGCATGCCATCGAATATCGAGAAAAATCCTTCCAGCAGCAGTTCGCCGAGCACCGGCGTCTTGACCGTAGCGTGGGCGCGGGAAAGATTCGCAGGTTGGGTCGGGGCCTTGAACCCTGTGTTTAGCAAAACAGCCCCCTTGATTAACTCGGGTGAGAGCGCGAGTGCTCCCATCCCAGTGGGTCCACCCCAGTCCTGCCCCGCGTACACCAGTTCGGTGAGCTGCAACTGCACCAGTACGCTGTTTATCCAGCGCATATGATTGTCCAGAGTATGTGCGCTCGCAGGCACCTTGCTCGAAAAACCCAGGCCTACCAAGGTCGGCATAATCAGGCGAAGCCGATCTTTGGGCAGTTCTTCGGCAACCTTGCGATAGAGAAATCCGGATGTCGGATTGCCGTGTTGCATAAAGACAGGGAAGCCGGTTCCAACTTCAAGGACGTGTACTTTAATCCCTGGCTCTACCTCGACGAAATAGCTCTTGTAACCCTCGGTGAGGTGTTTCGCTGCATACTGCGGCAGCGGGAAAGCTTCAAATGTTCCTGAATCCAATGTGACGGTGCCTTCCCCCAACGGGGTAACCAGTTCACCGTCTCGGGTGATCACAACAGCCACTGCGATACCGACTAAAGTAGAAACGGCTAACAGGATTAGAAAAATCTTTTTCATTGCTACGACTTCCTCTATCAATACTAAACACAACTGTCCGGGATTATCCCTTGCTGGTTCATCTGATCACGTTGATTGCTACATGTTGTTTAGACGCTTCAATAGGCCTATTGGGATTGACAGTCCCAATATAACATGCAATATTGGCATTGAACAAATCTATTGGGATTGAGAGTCCCAATATGGCATGCAATATTGGCATTGAACCGTAACCGACCCTGGGGACCTGAAGAGACACCTGCGGTAGAACGTCATAGTGCTAGCGACTTCGACGTCTCTAAATATTTGAAGGAGCAAACGATGAATTGCGTGAAGGATGTTGGTAAAACAAAATTTCTGGCAATGATAACCATGGGACTAATCATAGCCTCATGTTCAGATAAGTCGTCCAACAGTTTAAGTTTTCCTGAAGATATGCACACTAATGAGCGCGCGATTGCTGATACCGCTCAATTTGATGTGGAGGTACCAACAACATTATCCTCCAGCGCAAAGGTTTTTGAGACAGAAACCGAACTCCTCATACGCGAGCAACAACAGTCCTCCGCCACAAGCAGCAAACCAACTGAAACACCCGCAGAACGCAAAGCGTACTTTGGCGACTTGCATGTGCATACCACCTACTCGCTCGATGCTTATGCTTTTGGCACGCTAGCTACGCCTTATGATGCTTATCGTTATGCGAAGGGTGAGGCGATTGCTCACCCAGCTGGTTTCAAAATGCAGTTGTCACGCCCGATGGATTTCTACGCCGTGACGGATCATGCAATGTTTTTGGGGGTAATCAAAGCGGCTGCGGAAACGACCACAGAATTTTCAAAGAATGCATTTTCAGAGCGTTATCATGATCTGAATGCGCCTGAAAACATGGGAGCTGACTTGTTTAGTATTTTGAAGCGGTTCTCAACTTTGAATTCATTCTTGCCGAGTGCAGTTGAGGATATCGCCTCAGGGGAGTTAGATCGTAACGAAGTGCTCGGCGTTGTGAGAAGTTCGTGGAGTGATTCGATTGATGCTGCAGATCAGTTTAACGATCCTGGTAACTTCACCACATTTGCAGCTTACGAATATACTACCTTCAGTGCGGATATGGGTAACTTGCACCGAAATGTTGTATTTGAAGGAACAGATCAACTGCCACGGGAACCCTTTTCTCGTACTCATTCCGCTAACCCTGAGGATCTGTGGCAGTGGATGGACGACCTTAGAGCAAAAGGTGCTGAAAGCCTGGCGATACCTCATAACTCAAATGGCTCTAACGGCCAGATGTTTAAGCTTGTCGATTGGGCTGGAAATCCGTTAGATGATGATTATGCGAAGCAGCGCATTAGAAATGAACCGATTGTTGAAATCACTCAAATAAAGGGCGCATCGGAAACGCACCCGATTCTTTCGTCGCGGGATGAGTGGGCAGGTTTTGAGATCATGCCTTATCGAGTAGCGACTAATGCCCTAAGTCAGCTTGAAGGTTCTTACGTACGTGAGGCGTTGTTAAACGGCATCGCGTTGGAGCAAGAGGGTATGACGAATCCTTATCAGTTTGGATTTATCGGCTCAAGCGATACGCATACAGGTGCAAGTGAAATCAACGAGGCAAACTTCAATTCAAAATTAGCTTTGCTGTCAAGCACGGCAGAACAGCGAGGATCCGTGCCGCAAACCGGCCTAGCAGCTGAGTTTGGCTACCAGGCCATGAAGGTAATGGGACGCGGCAGTTCGCGAATTAAAATTAACGGCGACATTTATAGCGCCGGTGCGGCCCCGACGTTTGGTGCTTCAGGATTGGCAGCAGCATGGGCAGAAGAAAACACGAGAGAATCACTTTATAGCGCTTTTCGAAGAAAGGAAGTGTTTGCGACGTCGGGACCACGCATCCAAGTGCGTTTTTTCGCGGGTTACGGTTTTGATGAGAGCATGCTTTCCGCAGCTGATGTGATTGAACGAGCTTATGCGGCAGGTGTGAGTATGGGTGGCACTCTTTTATCCAGTGAGCCTTCCGCGCCGGGGTTTATCGTCATGGCCTCAGCAGACCTGGAAAGTGCGCCGTTGCAGCGATTACAAATTGTAAAAGGCTGGGTTGACGCGGATGGTACCCACGAGGAAGTGATTGATGTTGCCTGTGCGGGTGGTGCAAACGTGAATTTAGAAACAAACCGTTGCCCTGACAATGGTGCAAAGGTGGATATCAGTGACTGTTCTATAAACGCAGAAACAGGATCAGGTCAACTATCTGCGTTATGGCATGATCCAGAGTTTAAAGCTGAACAGCGTGCCTTTTACTATGCGCGTGTTATTGAGAATCCAACTTGTCGCTGGTCAACATGGGATGCCAATCGCGCTGGTGTTACGCCACGTGCTGATCTTCCTACTACGATCCAGGAACGTGCCTGGTCCTCGCCTATTCATTACTTACCAAAATAGGTAAGGACGTCGAGGTTCGTTCGAAATCCCAACCATATAGTCATATTTCATGCTGGAGAAAACAATGAAAATTCGCTACACCCTTATCATGCTCGTTTGCATGTTCAGCTCGACCATCACCTCGGCAGATACCCATTCCATCGTAGGCCCTTCCATCGTAGGGACTTGGGCATTGGAAGTTAGCTCCCCACGCGGGGTTCAGCATCCGACGTTGAGGGTGACAGGCGACAAAGACACCTATCACGGTGTCCTTACCGGCGAGCGCGGAAAATTAGTTATTAAAGAAATACAGGTTGAGGAAAACACTTTCAGCTTTCCGCTGAAGGTGAAGACCCGGATGGGTAAACTCAAACTCCTCTACAGTGGTCAAATCGACGCTGACCTTATGCAAGGCAAAATAAAAACTCCGCGCGGCACCATGCCATTTACGGGCAAACGCACGGAATAGTTGCCTGATCTTCATGCATTTGCATGTCAACATATAGTTTAAGGATCTGCGTCTTGGAAAATGCAGTGGTGGTTTAAATGAATTCTGCTCGAATTATTCGATCTTTGAATAGTTAATTTGGCAGTGCGATAATTTATTAAGTTTATAGTGAATAAGAAACGGCAGTCTGCCAGAGGTCCATTGTGTTAGAACCAGAAAACAATCCGAACAGATCGTTCGTCGTTGATCCGCCTCGTCCGTTACGGGTTCTAATGTCCAGATTCATGTCCCGTGCCGTCAGCGCGAGTCGAATCGCGAAGAATCGCGCGAAGGCTGAGACAGAACGGAAAACCAAACGGCAACCTCACCGCGTGGATTATTTTCATCAGCTGAATGACCCCTATTCTCATCTTGTTGCTCAAGTGGTTGCTGACTTTGCTAGCCGATATGATATTGAGATTGTGCCTCACTTGGTTCGCGCATCAGGTGGCCGAAATCAGCCAGAGGAAGAAAAACTAGCGATTTGGGCGCGAACAGACTGTGGGTTGATCGCACCGCATTACGGTTTGTCGTTTCCTGAAAATGCCGGACGCGTGCCGGAATCTGAACTACAAAAAGTTGCGGGGCAAGTTCTCGCGGGCCTGACTGCGCAGGAGTTCCTCGTCAGGATAAAGGATATCAGCACAGCGCTTTGGTCCGGAGATCCGTCGGGCCATCTATCGTCCTCCGAATTAAATGCGAAACCGCAAGAATTGGAGACAGCCCTTGATGAAGGTTCTGCATTACTCGCGGACATGAATCATTATTCGGGCGGCACTTTCTATTATGGTGGTGAGTGGTATTGGGGGGTGGACCGCCTGTTTCATCTGGAACAAAGGCTTCGTGACCTTGATGCATGTAGAACCCCGACTGAGCCATATCTTGTACCTCGGCCTTCTCATGACTTAAGCGGAGTCGATGCTTCCGGTCTCAGGTTGGAGTTCTTTCCGTCCCTCAACAGCCCCTATACTTCGATCATTTATGACCGCACCATTGAGATGAGTAATACCTGTGGGATCACGCTCAGCCACAAACCCGTCTTGCCAATGATCATGCGCGGTGTTGCCGCAACTAGTGTCAAAGGCAGCTATATATTCTTTGATACAAAGCGGGAAGCAGATTTTTTTAACGTACCCTTTGGCCCCTGTGTGACTCCGATTGGTACGCCAACGCGTCGTTCTTATTCGCTTTTACCCTGGGCAAAAACACAAGGTAAAGATGTTGCCTTGCTCAGCAAGCTTTTGAACCTGGCGTTCGCACAAGGCATTGGTTTGCACAAGGTGGAGAATATCCGCCGAGCGGTGGAAGAGGTGGGTTTGGATTGGCAAGAGGCAAACCAACACCTGGATAGCGCTGACTGGAAGGTGATTACAGAACAAAACCAGGATGAAATGGTCGATGGCATGGGACTTTGGGGGGTACCGAGCTTTCGCCTTTCGGGTCCAGATGGGGAATCTGATCTGGCCGTGTGGGGGCAAGATCGGCTGTGGCTTGTTGCTGCTGAGATACGCAGACGAGCTGCACTTTAAGATTTGTGTAGATAAGCATGACGAGAGTTAACAATGCGGGAGATAGCAGAATGATGACGTGGATTAGACGTGGGTTGACACTTGTTGTCATACTGCCCGGGCTGCTGTTTTTGGTCTTGGGGTTAAGGTGGCTGGTAGATCCTGCCAGTGCAGCGCCCTCGCTCGGGCTTACGCTTGAAACTGGTTTCGGGCTTAGCAGCCAGGTTGCTGACCTGTCGGCCTTTTTTCTGGTGGCCGGGCTCAGTATCCTGATCGCCGTGGTAACGCGCGGCCGTACCTGGTACTACCCTCCCGCGATGCTTTTGCTGATTGCCGCGACTGGCAGGTTAATTGCCTGGCTAGTTCATGGCGCTGCATTTGTGCCTCAGACAATCGCCTTTGAGGTCGTTGTTGCGGTATTGCTCCTAACAGCGTCACGTTATCTGCCCGAACGGGATTGATGATCATGGTAAAAAAATCGGTATTGTCCTTACTGGTAATACTCGTCACTCTCGCGGTGCTGTCAGTGGAAGCGAGTAATAGACCTAATATCGTCTTTCTACTCGCTGACGATCTGGGTTACACGGATATCGCGCCGTACGGCAGCGAGGTGAAAACGCCTGCGTTGTCTAAGCTGGCGGAAGAGGGAATCCGGTTCACGAACTACCATACGGCGGCAAACTGTGCTCCCTCACGTGCGATGCTGCTGACTGGTGTCAACAATCATCTCGCCGGTATTCCCAACATACCCGAGATGCTTGCGCCAGAGCAGATGGTTCATGAGAATTACCAGGGCGTATTGGGTGACAACGTTGTAACCATCGCGACGCTGCTGGAAGGTTCGGGCTACCACACTTACATGGCGGGTAAATGGCACCTGGGAGCAGAGCCCGGCAAACTACCGAGCCAGCGCGGGTTCGAGCGGACCGTGGCACTGATGGATTCAGGGGCGGATAACTGGGAGCAGCGCCCGTACCTTCCGATCTACGACGAGGCAAACTGGTTTGCAGATGGTAAGCGCTTCGAGTTACCGGATGACTTCTATTCCTCCCGTTTCTTGATCGACAAGACCATTGAATTTATCGACAACAATCTCGACGATGGAAAACCCTTTTTCGCTTATGTACCCTTCCAGGCTGTACACATACCCGTTCAGGCGCCGCAGGAATATATCGACCGCTACATGGGTGTCTATGATGAAGGCTGGGATCAGTTGCGGCAAACACGGCATGACCGAGCGGTTGAGTTGGGTATTCTGCCCGAGGCCGTGTCCATGAACCGAATGTCGACAACTGCAGACTGGGAAACCTTAAGTCCCGACCGCAAACGCTACGAAGCAAAACGTATGGCGGTTTATGCCGGGATGATAGAGGCTATGGATGCCAATATCGCGCGTCTCGTCGCCTACCTGGAAAGTCGCGGGCAGATTGATAACACTATTTTCGTTTTTACTTCTGACAATGGCGCTGAGGGGAGCGGGGCGCAGGATCCAACAGCCTTTCCCGGCAACATATTACTTTCGAGCGCTTACGACACCGATTACGAAACGCTGGGACTAAAGGGCAGTTTTAATTCCATCAGCCCTGGATTTACCAGTGCTGCAGTAAGTCCGCTTTCTTATTACAAATTCTATGTAGGAGAAGGTGGATTGCGGGTACCGCTCATTATATCTGGTGGACCAGTGTCCGACCCACCAGCGCAGACTGCAGCTTTTGCCTGGGCGACAGACATTGCAGCAACCATTTTGGGTTTTGCACGTGTTGACACACCAAATGGCCGGTATGCGGGCAAGCCGGTGCTGCCGATTACCGGGAAGGATCTCTCACCGATTTTGCGTGGAGAAGTCGAAGGGGTTTATGAAGAAACGGATACCGTGGGGTACGAACTGACCGGGCATTCGGCTCTGTTTCGAGGTGACTACAAGCTTGTCCGGAATTTGCAGCCATTGGGTGATGGTGAGTGGCGGCTTTACAATATTGTCATAGATCCTGGCGAGGTAGAGGACCTAAAAGCCGAGATGCCGGATCGCTTGAAGACAATGCTTGCCGATTATGCCCTATTCGAGGAAGAGAACGGAGTCGAGCCAATCCCGCCTGGCTACAGCCGGACACGTCAACTGGTCATCAACATGCTTCGTGAGCAAAATGGCGCGGCAATATTGATAGCGCTGCTGACGATGGTGCTGTTGATCCCGTTTGTTGTGTACGTTCGAACACGACCCAAAAGTTGATTGGATGTAACTGGGGGCTAACAAGTGCGCATTGTCGGAAGCGCGAATTACCGGCTGTCTTTGGGTGGTTGCACCATTGCTCCGAGCCAAGTGCGCAGGATCTTGGCAATACGATCATCGAGTTCTTTGGGCTTGATCCCGACGCGCTTCGCGTAGGGTAAGCGGAAGATTCTATAGCCGCGTAGAAAAGCAGAGAGTGCTACCTGTAGTGCATCAAGATCATGACCTCGATCAATGTCTCCATCGATCACGTCCTGCCGTAGTTGGCTAAGTTGCTCCTCGTACAGTGGAATTGGATCAACCGTATCATCCCCATCAAGCACGAGCAGGGCACGTAGCATACTGTCATTGGTGTCATTGCTGTCGTGCAAGCGAAAAGCCCGAAGCCGTCGTGCGACGAATCGCGCCCGCGCTTTGCTCTTGGTAAGAGAGTTAACGAATGCGTCGAACTGCCTATTGATTGCAGCGCGCAGGAGCTCCTGTCTTGAACCGAAATAATGGTAGATATTGCCGCGGTTGACGCCAGCGCCCTCAGCGACTTGACGCAGATTGAGCCCCGCCAGCACGCCATTTTTGCGAATGAGTTCAAGGGCGACGTCAATGAGTCGCTGTTCGGTTTCAGCCCGACTTCGCTTTGGTTTCGTCCCTTTCTTTGTTTGGCTTTCTTTTATTGTACTGATCATGGATTCAACTCATCCCTACGTATGGCTTGCGATATATCTATTCTACAGTTATCATCATGACAATCAAATTTAGCATAACGCTAAATATTGTTGTAAAGCCAAACAGAACCAAATAATTTTTTGGCGGATCAGGTCTGTTTCGGCTTGCCGATAAAAAAGAGGCAGGGGCAGAAAGATGTTACGAGGAAGCAGTACTTTTGTTTATTCCCTTGCAGGATTATTGCTCGCTGGTTGTGGTGGCAATAATCAGCAGACCCAAGAGCAGCGTTCGGCAATCAGGCAACCCTTGTTTGCGACTGAGCATACGATTATTGATCGACCATCAGATAGCGTTCCAACCATCGATGAACAGCCCGCTAACAACCCTCGCCGCAACCCAGAACGCAACGCCTACTTCGGCGATCTACACGTGCATACAAAATACTCGTTTGACGCCTACGCCTTTGGCACCTTGGCCTCACCTTCTGATGCTTATCGCTTTGCCAAGGGCGAAGCGATCAGCCATCCCGCAGGCTTTGACATACAGCTCCGTGAGCCCCTGGATTTTTATGGCGTCACCGACCATGGTTTTTTTATGGGTGTTTCCCCGGTTGCGGCTGATACCAGTAGCGATTTTTCCAAGTATCCTTTTGCGGAAGTTCTGCATGACCTGAATGCACCAGACAATATGGATCGCTGGAGTACGTTGGACCGAATGAGAAGTTTTGGGGTCGCACGGGGCATAGCTAAAGCCATTGTCGAGGGGGTACTCGACCCTGAAGAGCCGTTGGCTATCACTCGCAGCGCCTGGGCAGATTCCGTTAAAGCGGCAGATATGCACAACGATCCTGGCCGCTTTACCACCTTCGTTGCCTACGAGTACTCAGCCACAGCCGATGATAATGGTAGTCTGCACCGCAACGTGATCTTTGAAAGTAGTGACCGCGTGCCTGAAGTGCCATTTTCACGTATGCACTCTCTTAACGTCGAAGATCTGTGGGACTGGATGGATGTCATGCGGGAAGCAGGCGTGGAATCTTTGGCGATCCCACATAACTCCAATAAGTCTAACGGCCATATGTTCAAGTTAGTGGATTGGGCTGGCGACCCGATTGATGACGAATACGCCGTTCAGCGTATTCGAAATGAGCCGCTGGTTGAAATCACCCAGATCAAAGGTACGTCTGAAACCCATCCAGCTTTGTCCAGCCGGGATGAGTGGGCGGATTTCGAGCTAGTGAGTACACGAGGGGTGGGGATGGGGGCGCCTGTAGCCAGTAAACCCCAAGGAAGTTACGTGCGACAGGCTTTGCGGCAAGGGATGGCCATGGAGGCCCAGGGCATTACCAATCCCTTCGCGTTTGGATTTATTGGGTCCAGTGATACCCACACGGGCACATCGCAAAATGACGAAACCAACTTTTCATCTAAACTGGGGCTCTTGTCTGCGGATGCAGAGCTGCGTGGTTCAGTTCCGATAGACTTTTTTGAAAGCACTTTGGTAGGTCTCCTGCCTGGTCAGACGGTGGCAGAAGTCGACGGTGAGAATTATTTGGGTAGTCAACAAACCGAATTTGGTGCATCGGGTTTAGCCGCGGTATGGGCAGAAGAAAATACCCGCAAATCGATCTACGCTGCTTTGCGGCGCAAAGAAACCTTCGCGACCTCAGGTCCGCGCATGCGACTGCGATTTTTTGCCGGATACGGTTTGCCCGAGAATTTGCTGGAAACGAGAGATGGGGTAGCTCGTGCTTATGCTGAGGGCGTCACGATGGGGGCTGACCTTGCCCCAGATCCTGGAGGCAGTGAAAGTGCACCGCAGTTTGCCATGTGGGCGCAGGCAGATGCCGACAGCGCGCCACTGCAAAGACTTCAGATTATCAAAGGCTGGATCGATGCTGGCGGTGAAACCCATGAAGAGGTGATCGACGTGGCTTGCGCAGATGGCGTTCAGGTTGATGCGGCCACGAACCGCTGCCCGGACAATGATGCCACAGTAAATTTAAGCGATTGTAGCTATAGCGCCAAAACAGGGAGTAGTGAGCTGCGCGTCGTGTGGACCGACCCGAACTTTAATGCTGGTGTACGCGCTTTTTACTATGCCCGTGTGTTAGAAAACCCAACCTGCCGGTGGAACACGTGGGATGCGGTTCGCGCAGGCACCAAACCGCGCGCTGATTTGGCGGCGACTTTACAGGAGCGTGCCTGGTCTTCGCCGATTCAGTACGTGCCTACCGATAAAAAACAAGACCAACCCTAACAAGAGATGATAGTCATGAAGAATATAGGTGTTGAAACAAAATATGTGGCAATGTTTTTCGTGGGGCTACTTCTGACGTCATGCTCCGATGAGCCGGTATTGAGTCTTCCTGAGGACAGGCACACCAATGAAGGTGCGATTGCCTCTACTGCTGATATTGATGCTCAGTTAGAAGAGCAGAGTTTAGTTGGGGTCTGGGGGGCAAAAGTTTTTGAAACAGAAACCGAACTCCTCATACGCGAGCAAGCACCGTCCGCTGCCACAAGCGGTAAACCCACTGAAGCCCTAACAGAACGTAAAGCGTACTTCGGTGACTTGCATGTGCATACCACCTACTCTTTTGATGGTTATGCTTTTGGCACACTTGCTACGCCCTATGATGCCTATCGTTTTGCGAAGGGTGAGGCAATTGCTAACCCAGCTGGTTTCAAAATGCAGTTGTCACGCCCGATGGATTTCTATGCCGTGACGGATCATGCAATGTTTTTGGGATTGGTGAAAGCAGCTGCTGACACTGGAACAGAATTTTCAAAAAATGAATTCTCAGAGCCATATCATGATCTCAATGCACCTGACAATATGGGTACAGGTCTGTTCAGCATATTGAAACGACTCTCGACATTCGCTTCATTCTTGCCTAACGCCATTGAGCAGATCACTTCCGGTGAACTGGATCGTAATGAAGTACTGGGCGTTGTGAGAAGTGCATGGAGTGATTCGATTGATGCTGCAGATCAGTTTAACGATCCCGGTAACTTCACCACATTTGCGGCCTACGAATATACCACCAGTACATCAGATATGGGCAACTTGCATAGAAATGTCGTATTCAGAGGAACAGATCAACTGCCGCGTGAGCCATTTTCCCGATTTCATTCGGTTAATCCTGAAGACCTTTGGCAATGGATGGATGATCTTAGAGAGAAAGGCGTTGAAAGTCTGGCAATACCCCACAATTCCAATGGTTCGAACGGACAAATGTTTAAGCTTGCTGATTGGGCCGGTAATCCGTTGGATGATGCTTACGCAAAGCAGCGCATTCGAAATGAACCTATTGTTGAAATCACGCAAATAAAGGGCACATCGGAAACTCACCCGGTTCTATCGTCGCGGGATGAGTGGGCAGGTTTTGAAATCATGCCTTATCGAGTAGCGACTAATGCCTTAAGTAAGCTTCAAGGATCTTACGTGCGTGAAGCATTGTTAAACGGAATAACGTTAGAGCAAGAGGGTATGACGAACCCCTATCAGTTTGGCTTTATCGGCTCAAGCGATACCCATTCAGCGGCAAGTCAAAACAGTGAGTCAAACTTCGTTTCAAAATTGGCTTTGCTGTCAAGCACGGCAGAACAGCGAGGCTCCGTACCACAAACCGGTCTCGCAGGTGAGTTTGGCTACCAGGTGATGAAAGTTTTAGGGCGTGGCGGTTCGCGAATTAAAATTAACGGAGACGTTTATAGCGGCGGTGCGCTCCCTACGTTTGGTGCTTCAGGATTAGCAGCAGCGTGGGCGGAAGAGAACACCAGAGAATCTCTTTATAGCGCTTTTCTCAGAAAAGAAGTATTTGCGACATCCGGGCCACGTATGCAAATACGTCTGTTTGCGGGTTATGGTTTTGATGAGAGTATGTTGACGGAAGCCGATGGGATCGAGCGGGCCTATGCCGGAGGTGTCACTATGGGAGGTACGCTCTTACCTGATAATTCTACTGAAGGCGAGCAAGCGACTGAGACCGCAACGCCCGGTTTTCTGGTCATGGCCTCGGCAGATACAGAAAGCGCACCTTTGCAACGCCTACAAATTGTTAAAGGTTGGATCGATGCAGAGGGAACTCACGAAGAGGTTATCGATGTTTCTTGCGCAGGTGGCGCAAACGTTAATGCAGAGACCAATCGATGCCCAGACAATGGTGCCAAGGTTGATATCAGTGATTGTTCCATTAATGCTGAAACTGGCGCAGGACAATTATCGGTCTTGTGGCATGATCCTGAGTTTAAGCCAGAACAACGCACTTTCTATTATGCCCGAGTAATAGAGAACCCAACCTGCCGCTGGTCAACATGGGATGCAGTTCGCGCAGGTATAGCGCCGCGCCCTGATCTGCCCACTACTGTGCAAGAGCGTGCCTGGTCATCGCCCATCCACTACTTGCCAGAATAAGCTCGTGTGTAGTGGATATTTGAGTAGTAGACCTTTAATGACAAGGGTAAGAGAGTGAGCTGGTTGGTCAGAGTTAACAAACCGTGGCTGCATTTTATTGTGCTGGGTGTGATTTTTTATCAGCTACAGTCTGCACTCTTTCCAGAACCCAAGTTGGTGATTGGGCCTCTGAGTGAGGCGCGAATTGCTATGCTCGGAAAACAGTGGCTGACCAGTACTGGTCGACAGCCTAGTACGGAACAGATTGCAAAGTATGTTGCAGTAGAGCTTGATCGCGATATGCTGCTACAGCGAGCGATTGATCTCGAATTCCATCTACACGACTCGATAGTCTTCCAGCGCCTTGTTCGCAATATGAAGTTTATCCAGTTAGCGAAAAACAAATCTGATGCTGAGCTTTTTCATCAGGCGATAGAAATGCGAATGCATCTTGATGACGAAGTTGTAAAACGGCGGCTGATACAAATGATGGAGCAGCGGTTACTCGCCAATGCGTCTGCAACGAAACCGAGCGCCAAAGAAATCGAAGCAGCTTTCATTCGAAGAAAGGATGAGCTGCAACATCCTCCACTGTACTCGATTGAGCATGTATTTTTCGCATCCGAAGGCCAACATGACGCAGCATCCGTTATTGCCACAATCACCAAACAAAATCTCGGTATCCAGGAGGCGAGAAAACTAGGGTCGCCGTTTTTACAGGGGCATCAGTTTGTGAGACAAACACCTGGTCAACTGTCACGAAATTTCGGTAAAAATTTTGTCGTTGGGTTAGCGGAAGCGTTGCAGAAATCAGAATTGGTCGAATCTGGCGATAGTGGATGGCTAGGTCCGATAGGCTCAGCTTACGGCCTTCATTATGTCTGGCTCTCTGAGTTTAAACCTGCTCGTGATGCCGAACTAGAGGAAGTAAAACAGCAATTACTTACAGACCTCGAATACACCGCAAACAAGCAAACATTGCAATGTGCCATAGCTGTGCTCAGGGTTGAATTTGATGTGCAGGGCAGGGCGCTTAAAGAACCGGGTGAAGAGGGAATCTGCAAATGATTACTCTCTCTCGAATTGTAGCTCCACTGGTACTGTTTGTTGCGCTTCTACATGCAGGTACGGCAGAAGCACATCGTTTTGCGCCGTCATTGTTTAAGCTTGTTGAAACCTCTGATCACACCTATAACATCGTTTGGAAGACTCCAACAGAGGCAACGAGCAATATCCCATTGCGACCAGTATGGCCCGTTAGATGTCTTGTGAAATCTGAAAACCCTATCCTGCGTGAAGGCACCGGTAGCGTTTCAAGTTGGGCGCTCGATTGTGGGCCGCTTGGCAAAGATGGTCTTGTTGGTCAAAAACTTGGAGTAACAGGTTTGGCAGAGAACCAGGCGTCAGCCATGGTGATGCTTTCCTTACGAGATGGACGTAGTTACCAAAGCGTGGTTAATGCTGAAGCGCCGGACTTTTTGGTACCTGCTCAACCAAGCCAATCAAAGGTGATGACGGAATACTCTGTTTTGGGGGCGGAGCATATCTGGGAGGGTATGGATCACTTGATGTTTGTCTTTGGTTTGCTATTACTGGTAGGCGGTGGCGCTCGTTTATTGTGGACCATTACGGCTTTCACCGTAGGGCACAGCATAACACTGGCCCTGGTTACGCTGGGATTCCTTACGTACCCGGTGTCTCTAATAGAATTTGTCATCGCACTGAGCATCTTTGTGCTGGCACTAGAGCTAACCCAAAAAGAGCATGACCATCCCCATCAGCGTTTAAGTTTATTTAAACGCCATCCCTGGTGGTTGGCGGGCGGCTTCGGGTTGTTACACGGAATGGGTTTTGCTAGTGCGCTGGCTGAAATTGGCTTGCCGCAAAGTAATCTGCCGTTGGCATTGCTCTTTTTTAATATCGGCATTGAAGCTGGTCAAATAACGTTTGTACTTCTCGCAATTGGCGCATGGTGGTTGCTCAAGACTCTACTTGGCAGCGCCGTCTTTGCCGATCGAATTGTAATCAGACAAGAGCGACTGCTACCTATACCTGTTTATGTGCTCGGGGGCACTTCAGCCATGTGGTGTATTGAGCGCGGATTGGAAGTGTTGGGTTGAGAGCATTGGCAAAGTTTCCGACTGTTGAACATGCTTTATAGGAAAACCCAGCCTGTTGAAGTGGTGTTATGGTAGGCAAAGGCGTTCGGTATGGTCATAACGGAGACGGACCTGGTAACTCCGCAGCATGTTTTCCCTTTGAACAGCATCGCCTGTTACGGGACAAAAGCTTGTAGATGTGAATAACGTTGAGAATAAGTAATTTAAACCGCATTTTCCCGAAATTCCCAAAGTATTCTGGCAAAAGACTCATCCACAAAAGTCCAGGGCAACAGCTTGTCGGTTGTGGTTGATCAATGTCTGTAAGGGTAATGATCTAGAGTTTTACAGACGACCGGGTTGATCACTTAGGAGATTGAAAGGTCGAGCAGAGTTGATTTGACCTGTTTGTTCTGTTTGTTCGGACGTATGATTAGGATTGAATGGCAGTCGCAGGGTTATTCGGTGGCGGTTGCGCTTCGATGTGATTCAGGATCTTCTGGATTATAGCTTGGAACAATTTTCCGAGGCGTTTCCATATTCGTGGTTTCAGACCTAATTCGACTAATCCTGTTGGCGGTTTTTCCCGTGCTTACCCTGCTGCTACTGAAATAGGAGATTTACTGGTGCGCGGTCAAACCGGAAGCGGGTGTCTATTAGACAAAGTAAATGTTGAAATTAGACGGAAAGTCAAAAGAATTGGAGTGTGATAAATGACAAGCAATAATGTGCGGCGTATCGTTACGGGGTTTGATGCTATCGGGCGATCAACGATCATCGAAGATGGACCCGCAACCGCAGTCAAAACTGTACCAGAACGTCCAGGTTTGTACCCCGTCAGCACCTATGGAACAGATATAGCACTGGTTTAAAGGAGAGTTTTTGTTCATCCTAACGTGAGGAGTTGAGATGAAACAGAAACCAGAAGAACGACCCGCATCGTCAGAACGGATC
>Ga0187827_10003169_pt1 | contig 21623 bp, 15 predicted proteins | sample ETNtaG_39_FD_167969 | JGI IMG/M metagenome (GOLD analysis project Ga0187827, IMG submission 167969) | Marine microbial and viral communities from oxygen minimum zone, Eastern Pacific Ocean - ETNP2014_SV_150_PacBio MetaG (Illumina Assembly) | ecosystem: Environmental > Aquatic > Marine > Hypoxic... | reverse complement strand
TTTGACACCACCGATCATGTAGTGCTGGGCCGGCCTGACCGGTATCGGCTCTTTCGCAATGTCGACATCAAACTGTTCGCACATGCCGTAAATACGGGGAAAGCGTGCTTTGAAATCGTCCTTTGGGATGTGCCGGACATCGAGGAAAACGTTGGTGTCTTCCGTGAGTTTCATCTCCTTGACGATGGACTGACTGACCACGTCGCGAGGCGCCATCCCCCCCTTTTCGTGGTAATTCGACATAAACGGCTTACCTGCGCGATTGATGAGGATGCCACCTTCGCCGCGCACGGCCTCCGAAATCAGAGCCCGGGTCGAGCCGGCGACGTAAAGCGTCGTAGGATGGAATTGGACAAATTCCATATCCTGCAGCGCTGCGCCCGCGCGGTAGGCAGCGGCCATGCCGTCACCGGTCACGACCTCGGGATTTGTCGTCTCGCGATACATCTGCCCGCAGCCGCCAGTCGCGAGAATGATCTGCCTCGCCCAGATGCAGTAGATCCCATCCGCAATACTGGAAACCAGGAGCCCGACGCAGTTCCCCTCGTGGGTCAGCAGATCGAGGCAGAAGGTGTTTTCAAGGACGCGGATGTTATCGATGCTGTAGGTGGTATCCGCCAGGCAGCGCGTAATCTCGAAGCCGGTGGAATCCCCATGAGCATGGATGATCCTCGGACCCGAGTGTCCGCCCTCTTGCGTGTAGTGAAGGTCGTCGCCTTCCTTATCGAAGCTGGCACCCCAACCCATCATCTCACGGATGAGCCCCGGGCCGTCATGAACAACCTGCTTCACTATCTTCGGGTCAGAGATCTCGCGCCCGGATTTCAGCGTGTCCTCAATGTGGCTCTCGAAGGTGTCATCCGGATGCAGAACCGCAGCTATTCCGCCCTGAGCCCAGGGAGTGCTTCCCTTGTCAATTTTGTCCTTGGTGACAACGATCACCTCCGCATGCCGGGCCGCCTGGATGGCCGCACGGAGTCCCGCCACGCCGCTGCCCACCACCGCGACGTCGGTGAAAATGTGCGAGAGCATCTGGGTATCGAAATTGATCAGGTAACGGTTTGTCATCGAATGAGGTTTCAGTTTTCAGGTTTCAGGAATCTTCCTCTTCAGGGCAGTCTTACGGCCGCGCCCTGGGGTCGCCAGCGAAAGCAGAGAACTCCCGAAAATCTCTGCTTCATCAGCAACTCTGGACATGAAGGCTGGATTCACTCCAGCCCCTGTGCCTTTCGTAATGACCCAACAATGTCGGCCTCGCCTTTCAAGGCATCCGCCGGGCGCGGGTGCTCTTCGTTGAATGACTTCATCGTTTCGAAGTCTTCGATGGTATTGGGGCTCTCGTCAACCTTGCCGTCATCGTTCAACACGCGCTTGATATTGAGCCCGAGGTGTTTTGCCATGAACGGGTACATTGCCTGTCGTTTGGATGGGCCATAGTCATGGCCTTCTGACCCGAAGTGAGCATTCTGGGTTCTGTCGGCCGCATCGAAGAGTTTGAACACATTCTGAATGTAGGGGAACTCGAGCTCTGGAGTGTTCTTTGTCCAGTCTTTGCCACACGAAATGAGCATGAGCGGCCGGGGCGCGGACAACGCTGCGATGTCCGCATTGTTCGTCATGTGTTTGTCGCTTTTGTGAATGGGCAGCCCCGATTCACAGATGCAACCGCCATAGAAAGTGGAGGACACCATCACCGTCGGCACGGACACGGAAACACGGTCGTCGACCGCGGTCAGCAGAAATGTCTGTGTCCCGCCTCCGGATGAACCGGTAATGCCCATGCGATTTGGGTCGACGCCAGGAACGCTGACCAGAAAGTCGAGGGCGCGAATGCTGTTCCAGAGTTGCAGTGTGAGCGCATGCCTGATGCGATGCCGCTTCACCTGCGTGGAATCCCCATACCCGACCATGCTGTACCCGAACACCACCGCGCCCATGCGTGCAAGCGAGGCGGACCGCTGCTGGTTCTGTTCACGGAAACGTCCTATCTTGCCGTGCCCGTGCGGGCATAGAACCCCGGGATACATGTTTTTCTTTGCATTAAGAATTGAACCTGAGCGCCCCTTCGGCGGCCTATGCGGCAGATACAGATTCCCGGTGACGAAGAATCCTGGAACGCTTTCGAACGCGACGTTCAACGCCGAATACCCGTCACGATCGCGCCAACTGTGTATCCGGGATTTCAACGGCGTCTTTCTCGGCAGTGGTGAAAGACGCGCACCCTTCAATATCTGCTTGCGGATAATCTTGGACCGGGACTGCCATGTTGCTTTCGAATCAAAAAGCCCGGCGAGGATTTTGAGATCGCTCTGACCCTTATCCGCCGCATGGGCAGGAACGAGCAAGACTGCTAACAGCGTGACATGCTTCATGAGGTCGAGCTCTGATCCGATCAAAGACTGAGAGCTGATCTGGGCGAGATTAAAATGGAGAATCCTGTGCGTGCGCCTTAACTTCGCAGCATTAGCTCACTGCCTCAATCCACTTTCTGCCCAGCCTTGCCGCTAAAGGCGAACGGATGTGGCGCTTGCCCACTGAAAAATCATTTGCACGCGTGGGATTGAATACGACCACATCCCGTCGCTTGCCGACGATCACATTGAATGCCTCACACTCTCCGATTCGGCGGTCCTTGGCCGATGCCTGGATGTTTGCTTTCGGACGCCTGCCCCTGAAAGGTACCAGCAAAGTCACAAACCGGATGGGGCGTTCGTCACCGATCTCGCTCCAGGTGGTCGCGACCAGTCGATGCCTTTCGCGGGTGTTTTCGTCGCCCCCCGTGTAATCGGCGGCGGAGTAATCGACAGCGGTGGTGAAGTGACGAATCGAATCCGGCTCAGCATATTTTATCAGGCAACTCTCTCTTCCCTGCACTCTCGCTTCACCGTTGCCAAGAATCTTGAATGGACGCGGAGCGTGCAGATAGCTCGAAATCTGGAAGATTTTTTCGGGCGCGGTGACGACATCATAGATGACCCAGTAATCCGGCTTCACGAATATGATTTGCCGGGTGACCTTCGCTCTCTTTGATTCGTACGCGGTGTGATGTGCGCTGAAGAAATCGGCCTCGTCCGTCGAATGCCACAGAACATCCTGGCCCTGATGCGCCTGGCGGTTCATCTTTGTGTGCTCGAGAACGATCTGATTGTGCGCCTGCTCACTGCGGAAGAAGGGGTCGAGTGGATTATCGTAACTGCCGAAGCGCCCGACCTCTTCAATGATCGGCCGGCCATAGCACCAGATGGAAAAATCCAGCAGGTCCGCGTGGGTGTGCCCGCCTCCGTACCCACCAAAGTTGATGCTCATATACGGCGATTCACGACTCTCGTCCGCGACCATGAACGCGTAACCGCTCGGGTGATAGATGCGCGACTTTGAGCGGTCGACTCCCAGCAAACCGCCCCCCTTCTCAAGTTCCGGGAAAACCTGTCGGCCTTGCTCCAGAACGTTCGATGCATCGCTCAGGCCCCCGTCTCCGTAATTCAGGTGTGAGTGTGTCGGGCTGACCGTGCCGGCGAACCATTGAAACGCGTTCTTGAGCATCTTAGTCAGCGCAGACTTCGAGCTGCCGAGCTGGCCGTAAAGGATGCCAGTCTGGTATGCCTGGAGCATGCCGTCCAGGCTCATCCCGCCGTAACCCCAGCAGCGTTCACCGTGGCAACCGTCTTTGAAAAAATCGCGGCGGGCGTGCTCCATGATGATGGCAAGCCCGCGCTCTCTCCATTTGGCGGATTCCTTGAATTCAGGGAACGCGCATCCCATCCAGAAGAGGCTCTGCGCGCCGACGATTTGCCAATTGCCAGCGCGGAATCCGGTTTCCTGCAGTCGATACAGACTGCGAGCCATTCCGAGCAGGAGCTTCAGGAACGCTTCCCGATGCGAGGTCTTCATCTCCGGCAATGAGGTCATACATGCGTATGCCGGCAGGAAGAGCCCGATTTTGGCCCGCGCTCCCAACTCATAGTACACGGGATGCAAACGAGCGATGCGCCGCTTGAGCTTTGACCGCTGCTGATAGTACTGGAGGGAGATGTCGAGAAAGCAATCGAGGTATTCAGGTTCCCGCCGAAGAAGAAACTGGTCGAGGACAGGATGCATCCAACCCAGATAGTGGAATCCGTACTGGCCTGACTGACCGAAATCTGCATTGAAATCAATTTTCGGGCCGAACTTGATCACTTGCGTGTGCCAGCCGTTGATCTCGTGACGGACAACCTTGTCTGCGCGCTCTTTGTTTGCTTTCGTTTTCTCCGGATTAGCGCAGGTTCCCGATGCGCGTTCGGCGGCCCGTTCGGCTTCTTTGGCGAGGGTGTCCGAGTGGTAGGCGCCGAGTGCTTTGTAGGCCGCAGCCTTCTTGCCGTCCAGACCAAGCTCGACAATCGGCTTCAACTCTTTATTGCGGCGAATGGAAGACCAGAAATCTCTCTCGGTGATGTTCTCGATTCGGTCGCGAAGGTACTTGTCTGCGGGCATGGTTTGGGCCTCGATAGTGGAAACCCATAGGACCTACCAAAGCTCTTCACCGAAGACAAATTCACCGGTAAGCACGCGCTATCACACAGATCTGTGCGCGCTGTACCAAAGAGGGCCCGATGGCCGTGGCTATCCGAAAGGTCAGACAGTCTTTAATTCTCTTAAGATCTCGGTATCGGTCTTCCGCCGACCGGCTGTTGGCGTCGCCGCAGGTTCTTCGGGAGGTGGTTCTTCTTCTTCTTCTTTTTCTGGTTCTCTATTAGGCACGATCAGATGCTCGCCCACTCGGTAATCCTCAAACATCAGTTGGATGAGGAGATTGATGCTGCGCAGCTCGGTGTTCATATTTTCAAGTTCGTTGTCGAAACGAACCGCGTGCTCTTCGACGTGTTGCCGGATGGCCACTTTCCTCTGGTCCATACGACTCTGAAGCATCTCGCGGAAGCGAACAACCTCCTGATAATTGGTGTCCAGCTCGCCCTGGATGAGGTTTTTCTTTTGGGCTGTAGTCAGCTTTTCATTTTCCAGCATCCTCATGCACTCGGTGGTCATCCGATTTATGCCGCGTATGACCAACTGAAAATAAAGTTCGACGTTCGACTTCTCCTGATCCGTTTTGCCGAACTTGGGCTTCCAGTCGTCTGTAACCTGCAGTTGAATTTTGGCACCGCCCTGGGCCGCAGTGTCCACTCGCTCCTGTTCTCGGAGCATCGCCTGATGCTCCGCATTGCTGCCCGTGGGGGGTATCCCAAAAGGAACGGTCTGAACAACCCCGCAAAACGGGCACTTGAATGGCTTGCCTTCTTGTTCGACCTTGGAACGGAGTGGCTTCCCACAGGATTTACAGAGGAATCTGACCCGAATTTTTGACATGGAGGAGAGATCTTGCGTGGGTAAGCTCGCTTTGAAGCCCATTCCATGGACTTCCAGCCGCTCGAACGAGAGCGCAGCAGTATAGGCTAAGGGTGGAGGAAGGCAATAATTTGCAGAACCCCGATCTACTCTTTCAACAATCCCGCAATAAGCCTGATGGCCGCTGCTGGCTGGATGTGAAAATCGTTGTAACGCACCTTTCCTTTACGGTCGATGATGATCGTCCAGGGCGTACCGCCTGTCCGGTAATTGCGCATGATTGGCGGTGAGGTCTTCTCATCCCCTGAATGGCCTACGGGTATCTTCAAATCGTACCTCTTGGCCGTTGACCACGCCTTGGCAGGGGTGTTCACGCTCGCTCCTTCGAATACTGTCTGAACGGCAACAAAGGTCACATCTTTGTTACCTTTGAATCTGCTGATGGCTTTCTTCAGGGTTGGGAATCCGTATCTGTGACAGCCCGGACACCAGGACTGAAAGCAATACAGGTAGACGACCTTGCTCTTGAAATCCTCGAGGTCCAACTGCTTTTTGCCCTCAGGCAAGTTCTTCCATTCGGTGACTCCCCACGATGGGGCCTTCTGCCCGAGGATGCCTCTGGCAGATACCGGGTTCGCTACAAAAGCGAAGAAACCAAGAGCGGTGGTAATTCGTACGAAATCCATCGTTTTCCTCGTTGATGCGGTGTCTGTGGCACGGAGTTGAACTCCGTTGTAGCCCTAGGCAGCCTGGCCTGCGAACGGCAGCGTTGATAACCGATCAGGTTGAAAAAGTTAGTCGTCGAGTCTTGAAGATCATAACAACTCAGTGCCGGCGTGTTTCACCCATTGACAATAAACAGGCCGACTCTGAGAATCCTTCCTCAGTTCCCCAACAGTGCAACATGAGACGGACACCAAGCGAAAGGTAAACGAATGGCGAAGAACGGGTCTAAAGAATCATCCCTGGGCGAGACGGCCGAACATCAAAGGCTTCAGGAAAATCGGGGCTCTTTTCGAAAGAATATTTTTCAAGTTCCCCCCTGGCGCAAGTGGGGATGTTATCTATCCGAAAGATCCTGGGGAACAGTGCGCGAAGACTACAGCCCCGATGGCGGAGCCTGGGGATTTCTCTCCCATGAACAGGCACGAAGCAAGGCATATCGCTGGGGCGAAGACGGCATCGCTGGGATCTGCGACCGCTACCAGATTGTGAATTTCAGTATCGCGCTCTGGAACGGAAAGGATCCTATTCTCAAGGAACGCCTGTTCGGTCTGTCCGGCGATGACGGCAACCACGGCGAGGATGTGAAGGAGTATTACTTTTACGTCGACAACCTCCCGTCACACGCCTACATGAAATACCAGTACAAGTACCCGCAGGGCGAGTACCCGTATCAGTGGCTGGCGGAAGAGAATCGAAATCGCGGCGGGCAGGGGTTTGAGTTCGAACTCCTCGATACCGGCCTCTTCGATGAAGATCGGTATTTTGATGTAGTCATCGAATACGCGAAGGCTGACCCGGATGATATCTGCATCCGTGTCGAAGCATTCAATCGAGGTCCGGTCGATGCGGAACTGCATCTCATCCCACAGCTCTGGTTCAGGAATTCCTGGTGTTGGGGAAAGAGCCGCGACCCTGAACCGCGTATCGATATGGGCCCCGAAGGCAGGGGGTTCACTTCAATTGTGTCGGACGATTCAAGCGCGAACCCGCCTCACAACCTGCCTTCGGAATGGAGGCTCGGCCCCCGTTTCCTGTATGCAAAGAAGGGCGCCGAGGCATACTTCACGAACAATGAAACGAACTATGAGGCGGTCTTTGGCCACCACAATTCTGAAAGCTCGCCCTATGTGAAGGATGCCTTCCATCGCCATATCGTCAACGGCGAAGACTGCATTAATCCGGCCAGGTTCGGCACAAAGGCATGTTTCCATTGCCGCGCCACGGTGCCGGCCGGCGGCTCTGAAATTTTCGAATTCCGTTACACCGGGGAAGAGCTCGAGAGCCCGCTGGAAGACGTTGAACGGGTCATTCTGGAACGCCGGAAGGATGCAGATGAGTTCTACGAGAGCATCCATCCTCCGAAAGCCACCGAAGATGAAAAGAACATCCAACGCCAGGCGTTCGCCGGCCTGCTCTGGACGAAGCAGATCTATCTGTTTGATGTGAACCGCTGGCTGGAAGGCGACAACCCGGAATTCCCGCCGCCGGACTCACGCTGGCAAATCCGCAATCAGCATTGGCGGCACCTGAACTCAATGCGCATTCTGTCCATGCCTGACAAGTGGGAATACCCGTGGTTCGCGGCCTGGGATCTCGCCTTTCACTGCGTGCCCTTTGCCCTCATCGATATCGATTACGCCAAAGAGATGCTGGCGGTCATGATGCACGACCAGTTTCAGCACCCCAACGGGCAGATACCCGCGTACGAATGGGAGTTTTCCGATCTGAACCCGCCGGTCCACGCATGGGCCTGTTGGAAGGTTTACAACCTCGAAAAGGAGCAGACCGGTACAGGTGACCGGGCCTTCCTCGAGCGGACCTTCCTTAAACTGCTGATCAACTTTGCATGGTGGATCAACAAGGTGGACAGCCAGGGCAACAACGTTTTCGAAGGCGGCTTCCTCGGCCTAGACAACATCTCCCTGCTCGACCGCAGTGAGCCCCTGCCCGAAGGCGCAGTGCTCGAACAATCGGACGCTACCGGCTGGATGGGGATGTTCTGCCTGAACCTGATGCGCATGGCACTCGAGCTCGCAGAAGAGAACAAAGTCTACGAAGCTCTGGCCACCAAGTTTTCGCAGCACTTCTTCTACGTCGGCGCGGCCATGAAGCACATGGGCAAGGGCAGCGGAAAGTCGTACCAGCTCTGGGACGAACAGGACGGTTTCTTCTATGACGTTCTGCTCTATCCGAATGGGGATTTTCAGAAGTTCCGGGTGCGCTCACTGGTCGGTCTGATCCCGCTCTACGCGGTCGAAGTGCTCACCGGGGCCGAGATGACTCCGCACCGCCGGTTTCAAACGGAGCTCGAATGGTTTCTGAAGAACCGTAAAGATCTGATCAAGGATGTCTGTTTCTGCGAGGGAGAGGGCGACGACCGCAAATACGTGCTCGGAGTGGTGAGTGAAGCCCAGCTCCGCCGCATTCTGCAACGCCTCTGGGACACAAATGAGTTCCTTTCCGAACAAGGCGTTCGCAGTCTGTCCAAAGCACACGAGCAGGAGCCATTCGTCTTTGGTGGCAAGTCGGTGGGTTACGAGCCAGCCGAAGCGATCTGTAAAATCAAAGGTGGCAACTCGAACTGGAGAGGCCCCCTGTGGTTCCCGACCTCGTACCTCATCATCGAGTCGCTGAAAGCATTCAGTAATGCCTTCGGGGACGACTACGAAATCCATCCGCCGGGAGCGAAGGGCAAGGCCATTACCCCAAGAGGCATGGGCGAAGAAATAGCGAATCGAATGATCTCGATCTTTGCCCGGGGAAAGGACGGCAAACGACCCGTCTATGGAGGCACGAAGAAGTTTCAGGAAGATCCCAATTGGAACGATCTGATCCTTTTCTACGAATACTTCCACGGCGACAACGGCGCCGGTCTCGGCGCCAGCCACCAGACCGGATGGACCGGGCTCGTGGCCTCAATGATCGATGAATGGAGGCGATAGAGGATGAAAGTTCCCAGACACAGCAGTTCGCCTGATACTGAGCGCAGGCTTTCTGATAAACGTATCGTGCTTTACATAGTGATCGCTTCTTTCTCCTTGATTCTTGGCGGCTGGCTTATCTTCGTGGTCGTAGACTTACTCCAATCCGGCCGAACCATTACCGTGGCAGCAATTCCCTGTTTCGCCTCGGTAGTCGTTCTTTGTGTCCTTCGGCGTTTCTATGCGGCCGCGCTCACATTCGCATACTCTGTCTGTGCGCTCACATTCCTACTTGGAATCAGAATGCTTACTGGTTCGGGGAACCCTTACGCCGGCGCTGTTGTTACCGTGGCTGCGCTGTTTCTGCCCTGTCTGATTACCAAGTGGTTTGTGCGGGACATGCGTTGACAGGCCCGGTCTCATGAAACGCGACCCATGAAAATTACAGATTTCAATAGTTCGTATCTCAGCTTCAACCTCGACCTGCAGAAGAAACAACCAACGACTATCTCCCACGAGCCGCCCTGGACACTTAATCAGGTGCGCGTTTCGATCGAGTGCCGATGCCTGATTCGCTCACAGGATACCGAAACGCAATACGTCCTCGGCGCTGCGTGCAAGGGGGAGCGAGTCAACGTATCCGAAGGCATCTGGACTGCCCCGAATCCCAACTTCAACCTCATCCTCTCGGACGAATCGTTCCTCATCATCAAAAGCTGGGACAAGAATGACAAAGGCGTGATGCTCTACCCGCCGTCTCTCGGCCCGCAGCCGGAGCGCCAGACCGGCAAGCCGGATGAAGCCTGGTCCCAACATGGTATAGACCTGAAGCAACGAAGCGCGCGTCCCCTCGAAACCACGGAAGCGATCATCGATGCCATCAACGAAAACCTGCCGCTGGTATCCAGCTCAGAGTTCGAAACTCATCTGGGCAGCATGCTCATCGAATACCCGGTCAAGACCATCAACTACAGTGAACGGAACGGCTATTATCAGATCGATACCGGGCCCGTTATCGTCCCCGATCCTGACTTAAACGATCCGGACCCCGTGGCGAATCTCCGGCTTGCCTTTATAGCCCACAACAGCAGCAATTGGGCAGAGCTCATCCTCGATGTGCCAACCGAGCTCGGCCCGGAGATCTCAGTAAATCACTATTCGAAGACGATGAGAGTTACTGGAACGCATCGTATGTTCGCGTACGAGTAATCCAGCAGAGCAGTTCCAGAGCCTGCAACGGGGCTTCGATTTGCCAAGGGGCTGTAACCACTCTTTCAGCATTCCATTCTTCCATTCCATGCCTGATTTAGATCACGATCGTCTGCTCCAAGACCTGCAGTCTTTGGGCGTGGAAACAGGAGACACTCTCTTCATCCACTCTTCTTTCAAAAGTCTCGGAAAGGTAGAGGGCGGCGCGGGTACAGTGGTGCAGGCTCTTGAATCGGTCGTGGGGGGAAGCGGCACCGTCCTCATGCCTTCGTTCAATCTTGTGGAGAATGATCTCAGAGTGTCTACCTGGGATCTCGATACTACCCCTTCCACTGTGGGCTGGCTGACCGAGTTCTTTCGTCAGATGGAAGGCACGGTCCGTTCCGATCATTACTCGCACTCAGTCGCGGCTCGCGGCCATCGGGCCGAATGGTTTACAGGTGACCATCGGGCACAGGAGGGAATGATCTCGCCATGGGATCAACTGCCCTGGGGGTGCACGTACGGCGGCGAATCGCCCATGCTCAAGGCTTACAGTGAGGGTGGAAAAATCCTGATGCTGGGCGTCGACTACAAGTCGTCGACCTACATGCATGTGGTTGAGGTGATGCACTGGAATGAACGGATCGCCGAGGATTCCGCGGCAGATTACTTCTGGATCGACCGGTACAAACTTGGTGATTATTGGGATTCACTTGAACGCTCATGTCTCGGCAAGGTTGGCAACAGTGATTGTCGCCTGTTTCCAATCAAAGACTTTGTGGATTCATGCCTGGCAGCGGCGAAGCAGAATCCGGCGGAGTTCTTCAAATGGTGGAAGCCATAACCAGAGTGTCTCGGCGCCCTCGGTTATCCTTTATCTACACAGCATCAGGCAGAGCTTTCTGCCCTTGACAGGCAAGACACACTTGCCGTATAACTGTATTAAATCACTGATACAGTTATGGAATTCCCATTCTCATGATCATCCGAATCAACTCTGAGGATGAGGCGCCTGTCTACGCGCAGATTGTCCAGCAGGTCAAGTTTGGTGTGGCTTCCGGCACTCTTCGCAGTGGTGAGCAGCTCCCTTCCGTTCGGGAGCTGGCAACCCAGCTCCGCATCAATCCCAATACAGTGGCCAGAGCCTACCGGGAGCTCGAGTACGAGGGACTCGTTGAGACGATGAAAGGAAAGGGGGTTTTTGTCTCTTCAGAAGCGGGACGGCTGACCAAGGCACAGCGGCTTTCCCTGCTTTCAGGTCGGCTCGACCAGCTTATTCATGACGCCGAGCGGCTCGGCCTCACCGAAGACGACCTCAAGGCTCTCCTTCTCAAACGCTTCAAAACAGTGCGCAAATCTACTCCCACACTCCCCTCCAATGATGAGGAACAGGTATGGATGAGATCATCGTAAGAACGGAAAAGCTCACCAAACGTTTCTGGAAGACCACGGCGGTCCAAGACCTGGACCTTGAAGTGCCGAAGGGCAGTATCTATGCCCTTCTCGGCCGAAACGGCGCAGGCAAGACCACGGCCATCCGGATGCTGCTGGGAATGCTGCGGCCCACCTCTGGCCGGAGTAGTGTCTTCGATCTGGATTCTCAGAAACAGGACTGCGCCATCAAGCGGAGGGTTGGTTACGTGGCCGAAGGGATGCGACTCTACGGCTGGATGAAGATTCGGGACGCGCTCTGGTTTACGTCCCGCTTCTATTCCACCTGGTCGGAAGAGAGAGCCGGCGAACTGCTCGAACGCTTCCAGCTCGATCCCGAGGCAAAGATCAAGACTCTGTCACGGGGCATGCACGCTCAAGTCTGCCTGATCCTTGCCCTGGCACACGAGCCGGATCTTTTCATATTCGATGAAGCAACTGCCGGGCTCGATGTTGTGGTCCGCCGTCAGTTCCTGGAGTACATCGCGGACCTGGCCAGCGAGGAGGGCAAGACCGTTCTGATTTCATCACACTTGATTCACGACGTGGAAAGGGTGGCGGATCGCATCGCATTCATCGAGCGGGGCGGGCTCAAGTACGTGGGCAGACAGGAGGACTTGAAAGGGTCCTGCAAGCAGATCCGCCTGACCTTTGCGGACACCATTCCGGATGAGCTCATTCCGGGCAATGGGAACGCCCACAATGCTCATGCAGACATCAGCACGATTCCGATCCCGGGACTGGTCCACGCCAGGCATTCGGGACGTGAAGCGCTGCTGACCGTGAAGGACTTTTCGGAACGGACGGAGCAGGCATGCAGCGAGTTCCTTCCCGATCACCTGGAAATCCTCGACCTGAGCCTGGAAGACATCTTTGCAGCCATCGTCGGCGGGGAACAATGAGGCCAAACGTGAATGGCCTCCGTCTTGATGCAGGCCAATTGCTTGGGCTGGTCTGGAAGGAAAGCCGGTTGGCGCTGCGGATGGTTTTGATATTCGTGGCCGGCACTTTTGTGGTCTTTGCGGCGAGCAGTCCGAACCCATTCGAGAATGGCCCGGCATCGTGGAGGGGTTTTCGGGAATTCGCAGCAGTCTTTGCCTTCTGCATTCCGCTTCTGGCCGCGGCCATGGCTGGTGCACACGCGTTTGCCGTCGAGCGGGTCTGGTCGACAGATCTCGTTCTCGAGGCACTTCCTGTCCGCAGGCTGACGAGAGTGCTTATCAAGGTCGTGGTCAACTTCGCATTCCTTGTCTTTGTGGATGCGGTGGTCTGGTTTGCGTTGGTGCGTAATGGGCTCGCGGATTTCGCAGTCAAAGAGCCTTTCACCGTTATGGAGGCGGCGATGGTCGCGCAGGTGTTGATCTTCGGGCTCAGCCACTTGTGTTCATCGCTGAGTGAGAAGCCACTGCGTGCACTTTTTGTCGCGCCCCTGATTCTCCTGTTCACGTTGGTCCTTGTCCTGGCCGGTGGCATTAGTCTTTTCATTCTGGCAGCGGGACGTGAGCTCGCTGACCAGTCTTCATTGTCCGGATACCAGGTGTTCCTGGAGAGCAGTACAGGGATTGGGCTGTTGCTCATTCTCCTGTGGCCGTTTCTGTTTCAACGCTGGCACACTCGACCGAGATTGCTGAGGCACCTGCGTCTGATGGCCGTCATTCCTTTTCTGCTGCTGTCGTTGCCGCTGCTGCAATTGTGGAGGGTGTGGGGTTTGAAAGCGCTGGGCGAGCTGATCTTTCAGGCGTACGATTTTGATGCCGATATAGTGATCTGGATGATGGTTTCCGCGGGCGCGGCGATGCTCTTCTCCGCCATCTATATCGAGAATCGGCGTTGGGTCTCCCAGGGCATCGGGGCTGGTTGGTCAGGAGTATTCGGAGTGGCGTGGACGACCGGCAGTTGCCTTGTGGCCTGCTGGGTTGTCATGGCGTTGGGGATGCTTGGCCGTTTCCCGCTGAGGATCGGGGAGCACTGCAATCTGTATTCTGCGCAAAATAGAGAGCAACAACTCGCCTTGAGGTCTCGCGTCCGGGGATTCAGTGGAACTTCGTTCCAGCTTCCGTTTCTCCGGCAAGGCGATGCTGTGCACTTCAGGGAAGGAAGCAGTGATGCCGTTCTCCTGCCCATTGATCTGTACTCGGGCGGATCCTGGTCACCTGACTTCAAGACCTTTGCGTGGTCTCAGAGAATGGGTGATCTCTTCAGCAGGAGAGTGTCTTTGGGGATCTACGAAACTGATGCGCAGCGGCTTCAGCGAGTCACGTTACCGCAAATTGACTTCCAGGACGTAAACGCGGCGTCTACGGTAATCCCCTTCTGGTCACCTGATTCGAAACAGATGTTCTGCGTGGTGCATCAGCTTGTAGAAAGTCGAAATGGCCCGGACCTCATGAGGGCAGAATTAACCCTTTTCGAGATTGAAGGGCTGGGCATAACATTCCACCCGAGATTGATCACCCGCTGGACGAGCGAAGCCTCGGAAATGGCGTGGTATGCGCCGTATCCCACTGGCGCCGCCGTCGATGGCAAGGACCTGCTGATCTTTTTGGAACCGCGTTCTCATGAATGGAGAAAAGCTGTTCGTGAAACCGTTCCAGCCTATCCATCTCCACGTTCACTGGCCTATGGTCTGTTCCGATTTAATTCGAAAACAGGAGCAGCGCGGCCGGACCCCGCATTCGAGAGCCTGAGGAAAGATGTCGCAGCCAGGACTGACCCTTCAGCCAGAACCAGTTTCAACTGGAAAAGAGATCCGTGGAACCCGTGGGCTCAGACAGACCCTCAGATGGTTCACGTTATGAGTTATGTGCTGAACAACGACAGCTCGTGGCTGGAGGCGTGGAGGCTCGGCGTTGATGGCCGGGCCAACGAGCGCGTCATCCACACGGACCACAGATCCCGCTACGTCATCATTGACGACCGGACTCAGATCATCGCAACCTGGAGGGACCTGAACGAGGATGACAACTGGGCATGGGAAGTGATGAAACGAGACCTAACCACCGGCGAAGAAGACCTGCTGCTGTCCATTCCGAAGGCTCACTCGGTTTACCTGGTCGCCTCGCCCAGCGGCAGGCGACTGGTCGTTGGGACTCACAGAAAAATCGGCGAGAGCGATTACAGATCCGAGAGTTGGCTGCTGGCTACAGACGGCTCATTTGCTCACCACGTTCCCAATGTCCATCTGAGCACTCAGACAGCGAACACCTGGACATCGGACGAATCCGCGTGCTACTGGTGGCAGAAGGACGGATTGTACGTGGCCGAATTTCGTTCTGATCCTGCCGGCTGCACTATCAGGCCGGTTCTCCTGAAGAGCGAACACCCCGAATACAGACACTGGCGGGAAAGCTTCAGTTCAGTGGGAAAGTCGTCCATGTTTTTCATGACAGATGGTTACCGACCGAATGGGCGACTTGTGTCCAGATTTGGCCGAATCGATCTTGCCACGGGCAAACCGGAAGTGCTCTTTCGATATTCGGGTGGGCAATGGATTGGCACAAAGGCAGTCAGCATCAAGGAGGTGACCATTGATTAGGTCTGCCACGGAACGAAATATCCTGATGGCCCTCTTCTGGAAAGAATGGCGAGAGAATTCTCCGGTCCTGTTTCTCGGCGGCCTCTGGATGATTCTACTGTTCGGTTCGATCTGGCCGCTCGGTGTCGAGTATCTGCCTCCACCGCCTGAAACGGTCACTCGAGTGGAGGCTTTGCGGCGGGGCCTCACCCCGTCGGAGTTGGCGGATTCGCGTTCCGTTCGATTGCGCCGGGCCGCCCTGCGATGGGTTCTGGGTGCTTCCGCCGCGATGGTCTTCGGCGTGGCCGCGATGACTGCGGCCGGTTCATTCGCTCAGGAGCGGGAATCACGGAACGAGCTCTACCTGGAAAGCCTGGCCGTGGACCGCCGGACTATCTGGCTGGCAAAGGCCCTGGCCAGAGGGATTGTCGTCCTTTTCAGCTATCTCTGCGTCTTCGTGCCGATCCTTGCCCTTGGCCTCGAGAAGGCCGTGAACTGGGAATTCTTCGGAGAAGCGGTCTTTTATGTTCTGCTTTTTTCCATCTTCGGAGTGGTCTTTCTATCCTCCACGCTTCTCTCAAATTCGATGGAGTCCCTCGCCGCCGGGCTCGTCTTCTGGCTGCTGCCATGCTTCATAATGACTCAGATCTACGGCGAGGACACATGGCACGATGCGCTCCGATGGCCCTCTGCACTGGCCATCTACGGCGTCTGGGGCGGGGCCGCGCTTGCGTTCTCTGCGTGGATCTATGTCAGGCGCCCATGGTCGCCACGAGGGTAGGCCGTAACGCTTGGTGCTCCGCTGATTCATTTCAGGCGGAACTCAGGAATCGGAAAGCTGAAGCGCTCCCAACCGGTTTGCCTCTATGTTGTGGCTCATTCACTTGCCAGCACCTTCAGCCTGGCCAGATAGATGCTCGTCTTTCCCTGGTGAGATGAATAGTAGCTCAGCCAGAGCAACCCATCGTGGATGACCATGCCTGCGTAGCTCGTGTCCCCACCGGAAGGCAGGCGATGCACCACTTTCATTTTGCCCAGATCGGGATCAATCCATGCGAGCGCAGTGTGCGGCTTCGGCCTGTACAGCCGAACGGCGCAGAGAAGCCGGCCATCCTCCAATTGGATCATCTTGGGGCCGCCGATAGGAACGCCCAGATCCTTCCACGACCATTCCGTGTATGGTGGCTTTGATGTGCCAATCATGCCGGTGCCACCGCGCCTCAGCAGGCAATAGCCCGTATCGTCTTCGGCAAACACCAGGGATGTTTCATTCGGATATTTCTGGTCTTGCAGCGTCTTGACGAGCGTGTCGAATTGCCGGCCCGTAGTGCTCCTGTAAAGCCGATTCATTTTGGGCCCGACCGTCGCGTAGCCGATCCCGTAGGCCGCGCCTTTGTGCCAGGTAACGCTCCACAGCCACAGGTTCGGATCGCCAATGTTCGCCGCCTCGGTCCAGTCCTTACCGTCTTTGCTGAACCATGCCATGGACTGATGCCGTACCGGCTTTGGATTATGAAGTGCACCTGCGCCACTAAGCATCAGTTCGCCGCCCGCAGTGAGACTGAGCTTGGCATCTCTCAAATCCGCAACAGCAGAAGTGAGATGCACCGCAGTGTCCCACGCGATCCCATCTTCGGAAACCAGTACCCGCAGGGCACCATTCTTTGAAACGTGCCCGTCCCCTTCCCTGAATGCGCAATACCACTTGTCCTTGAATCGGATGAGATCGGTAAACGCATTGTGCCGCGCCTTATCCCAGATGAGCCGCACATCAACGAGCTTGATGGTCGTATCCCCATCGACCGGACCAAAGAAAGAAGGCGGCTTCTCAAACGTCTTCCGGGCTGGGGTCGCCTTGCCCTTGACCACAATATCCTTGATGTGCGCGCGGCCCTGGCTGGCATAAAAACCGATGTGGCCGGATTTCAGAAGCGGGTGGGTCGCTTCGTATAAAAGTCTGCCGTTCAGTGAAACACGGATCTTTGAGCCGACTGCCTCGAGGGCCGCGCCATGCCACTTACCCGCGGGTTTGTCGAGCTTGCTTACTCGCTTGATTTCGCTCCATTGTTTGCGGCGATCACGACGCACCAGGATGGCCTGCGCGCGATCGTAGTGAACGTAGTAATAGGTCACCCCGTCTTTTACCCGTACCATAAAACCGCAGGCCAAAACGCCGCGCTTCTGTGGTTCGACCAGAAACTTCGCCTCAAGCCGAACATCCGTCCATTCACTTTTCTTGTAGACCGCATAGGAAGGCTCCTGCCGGTCGTCCAGCACGAGCTCTCCCTTCTCTATCTCGCCTGACGCGCCATAGAGGAGCCACTCTGAGACTGCATCGACTTGTGTGAGGTCAATGGGCTGTGAGGGTTCCAGCGGATCCTGACCGAAGGCTGCCTGGAAATCTGGGGCAAACACAAAAACCGCAGCAAGAGCCCAAGGCAAGCACAAACTCTCGGGTTTCACATACGATGTACAGATCATCACACCGATTTGCAGTTGTTTAAATGTTCAGTCAAGAAGACCGTACATAGAAGAGGCGTCTCGCCTTTTCAATTCAGCCGGCCTTCTTCTCCTCGGATTCCGCAACGGGTATCTCATGGATCGTATTGTAGATCTCCTGCTTCAGACTCGTGCCGTCTGCCGCCTCGATGTTGTATTTGATACGCATCTGCATGACCGGCTGGAGGCCGGGAATCTCGATAAAGACGGTCTTCTCATCGTCCATCAGCTTCACCGATTTCACCTCGACCGGCTCGCCGCTTACTGACGCTGCGAATCGCCTCGGTTGCTTGGCTTTCTGGTCTTTGTTTTTGATGAAGTAGTGTGACGAGCCGTAGCCCGCATTCCACAGGTAGTCCCACTGCATGACGGAGTAGAAGTCTCTGTCCTTTGCCTTTTCCGGATTGAGGGGAGAGGTGAAGGTGACCTCGATTCCATCGGGCTGGACGCGGATGCTCGTTGGCATGTTCACCGTTTTACCGGTGTAGCGCATGCGATCGAATCCTCCCTCTTTACCGGCATTGGTCTGCCATCCTTTGAGGCCGCACACGTAGAGCTGCCCGTCACGTAGATTGAATCGGGCGCGCATGGCTGTGCTGGTGAATTTAATATTGGGGAATTCGACCACGCCGCCCTGGATCTGGCCGTTGACCTCCTCCTTCAGTACTTTGAAAACGCAGCAGCGGCCGTAAGAAAGGTGCAGCAGCTCATCCTTGAACGGCCCCCACTTGTCGCTGTGCACCCATTCCTGGCAGCCGCCTGAGTTGTCCGCGTTCTTGGATATCCAGCAGATGGGCTTCGGCTCTTCCGATTTATTCCGTGGGGCATCGTGAGGATCTTTCACCTTTGTCTTGGCGAAGTGACCTTTCCAGGAGGGGGTCTTGAACTGGCGATCCTGCGCGACATCAACTACGCCCAGAAAGTCGCCTTCCCTCACCCAGTGCACTGGTGTGGCTGGCACAAATGTGCCTTCGTTGTCGCTCGCGGTGACCTGTCCGTTGGGGTGCACGCCAATACCGTTGGGCGCACGGAGTCCGGAAGCGTAGATATCCATTTTCTTGCCGTCCGCGGAGACCCGGATGAGTTTGCCGTGGTGCTTGACGATGCGTTCAAACCCGCGGCCGCCTTTTTTAACGGGCGAGCCAAAAGCAAAGTAGAAGTTGCCCGCCGCATCCGCGCGCAGATCGAATGCGAACGCGTGAAACGCATCGGTGACTTCCCAGTCGTTGTTGAAATTCTCATAAAAATCGGCCTCGCCATCATTGTTGAAATCGTGCAGGCGAGTGATCTGGTCCTTGCCGAGCACGTAGACCTTGTCGTCGACGATTTCGAGTCCGAGGGCCTGGTAGATTCCGGACGCGTATCGACGCCATTCGACCTTCTCGAGTTTGTCGTCGATTCCGCTGACCAGCCAGACGTCGCCGCTCCACGTGCAGACGGCGGCGCGTGTGCCGTCGGAGAAGAAATCAAAACCACCGAGCCGCATCCAGGATTTGTATGGGTTCTCGTATGGAACGGGCATCTGGTCCAGCACGTATGGGCCGGTGTCCTCTGCGATCGTGCCTTTCGCAGTGACCGTTTCTTTCCAGAGCTGGGGCCCGCCTTTCGTGAGTGTTGCCGGGTCGACCGGCTTGTCCCCCTTGATGAAAGCGTCGAGTCTGGCTTCTTCAACGTTGTCTGAAGCCAGGTAAATCTTGAATGTTTCCGGCTTGTTGTGGCCGGGCAGTTCAAAGATGACGCGCTTGTCCTTCATCTTTAGTTGAGCTCTCTTCGAAGATGACTTGAAGCGAACTTGGAACCCGCTGGTCTGCGCCTTCTGGCCCTTTTTATCCAGCGTCGGCGGTGCCGCTTCCGCGACCATGACCTGCATGGCAGCCTTGTTCGGTTCAACTCGAATGGTTCGTGAAAACACCGGCTCTCCGTTCGGCAATGCGTGAATGCCCGGCAGTTCGAGGACGGCGATGCCGCCGACCGTATATGAGAAAACAGTTTGGCTCCCATGCCGATAGAGCCCTCGATACTTCGCCCATTCGGCCGGTAAAGGCCCGACATCGGATTCTCTCGGATCCTTAAAGCTGCCATCCTTTGCCCAGCCCGGGCTCAGGGACGCACCTGCCACCCAACTATCGGTCGGTGTACGGCAGATGCCCCCATGCTTGCCATCGTAAACAGTGCCCTCCAGCTTGAACTCACCTGTCCACGCTTCCACCATCTGCAGCCGGTCGGCATCAAACAGCCAGCCTCCTTTGACTTTGTCATTCAGCCGGATAGCTGCCATCCCTCGAAACGATTTCTGGCCGCGACTGTTAAGAATGCCGGCGCTTACCAGGGGGCCGTAATCCATCTGCTTGAAACGCTGCGCAGAAAGATCGGACGAAAACAGAAACAAGATGGCGGGTGTAAGACTGAATTTCATAAATGCCTGACTGTGGGTTGCAGTGACTCGTTTCAGCAGGTTCCTGAGCCTTCACATTGGTCGAAGCAGTTCCCACGAACCTGATGTCCGCCGTGTTTCTTCACCATTCCGACACTACGCTCTTCCTGCACTCCATCATTCCAGCATCCCATTACTCCGGCCGCCCTCACCATTTCACTTCGATCCTTTCACTTCGGCCTGCTGATTCCACTGCGCCGAAGACCATTGCTACACTGCGGATGTTATCGCCGCACCAGGTTTCCGGTTTACTGCCCTCTCGGATGGCAGAAACAAATCGCGCGAGTGAGCCGGCGAGGCCTTCCGGGCCGACGTCCGGCTTTTCGATCTCAACCTCTTCTTTGGGTCGGGTGAACCCCTCTTCCGCGTCCGTGAGGATTTCAGCCGTCAGGCCATCGCCGCCGTCCCAGATGATCGTGCCTTTGTCGCCGATGATGCGCCAGATTCCGTTCCAGCCGGTGTTGTGACCTTCCGCGCACCAGCTTCCGCGATAGGTGAAGAGAATCCCTTCCGTCATCTCAAAAACCGCCGTGGTCGCAACATCTCCTTGATACCAACTGCCGTGCGGGTTGAACTCGTGGCAATAAACAGCCCGCGGGTCGGCACCCGTCACGCAGCGCAGCATGTCGAAATGGTGGATCGACATATCGAGCAACAGCGGATGATCCATCTCGTCTCTGAACCCGCCGAAGTGGGCCCCGATATAAAAATCGATATTCGCCGTGGTGACCTTCCCGATGAGGCCGTCCTGAATGGCCTTCCGAATCGCTCGAACTGGTTTGGACCAGCGATAGTTCTGGCTGACCATGTAAATCTTTCCCGCCTCCTCCGCAGCGCGCACCATCTCCTGCGCGTTCGACAATGAATCGGAGAGCGGCTTTTCGCCGATGACGTGACACCCCGCGGCCAGCGCGGTCAGTGTGACTTCTCTGTGCGCTGCAGGAATGGTGACGTCCACGACCGCGTCCGGATGATGCTTTTCCAGCGCGGCGCTCATTTCCGTGTGGGCATTTTCCGCGTCGATGCCGACCTTCTCTGCCGCGGCCAATGCGGCCTCTTCACGCAGATCGACCACGCCGGCAATTTCGATGTCGTCGTTTTTGACCAGGTTGTTCAGCCAGCCCTGTCCCATACCGCCCAAGCCGACTTGTATGACTCTGATCTTATCGCTCATTGTGTTGCTTCTCGGATGATGAAATCGAAGGCGGAGTATCGTAGCGGCTGGCTTAGGTGCGGCAATCGGATGGTAATGAGTAATGAGTAATGAGTAATGAGTAATGAGTAATGAGTAATGAGTAAAGTGTCGCTGTGGTGAGCGTACCTGGAGTGCTTTCAATGCAACGCCGCAGTACCGAACAAGACCGGTAATTCCAGCTTACTCATTACTCATTACTCATTACTTCATTACTCATTCGAACTGGCGTTCCTCCCGGCTATGATTCCGGCCACGCGACCAACAAGGCACATGAAGATGCTCATCAATTTCAATGGAGAATTACTCGATCCGGGCGAGGCGAAGATATCTGTTCTTGACCACGGCTTTCTGTTTGGCGACAGCGTTTATGATGTGATTGGTACCGTC